>OASE01000057.1_pt1 | contig 36059 bp, 34 predicted proteins | sample 1494851 | NCBI WGS metagenome assembly OASE01 (sample SAMEA3360680, study PRJEB22359) | human gut metagenome | biome: ENVO:urban biome; feature: ENVO:human-associated habitat; material: ENVO:feces | place: Bangladesh | collected 2011 | reverse complement strand
AGAAGGTAAAAGAGTTTAGTAAAATTTTACCTCAAACTTAGCCACAAATGTAGTGACTTGGTTGGTACCAAAAACTATAACCCTTTTGTACCTTTTGGTACGAAACTCGCTACATTTGTGGCTAACTTTTCATCATAACCATCTATAAATCAATCATTTAACCATTTGATTCAATGAAGATTAGATTGGTACAACGTATTTCTAAGAACATAAATGTCTATAAATCAGCGTTTTATGATATAAACTTAGCCATAAATGTAGTGAGTTGGTACCAAGAACTATACCCCTCGGTACTATTTCGGCACCTCAGAAGGTAAAAGACTTTAGTAAGATTTTACCTAAAACCACTTTTCAGTTTACCTTCAAATCTGACTTTTCGTTTACCTGCATTATCCGTTCTTATGTCTATCCAGATACTCGATGACTGCCTGCAGAGCGATGTCCTTGATAGGCGTACCCGTCTCCATCTTCATCTGCAATATCTGCATGTAGTAGTCCATCGGCACATAGATGGTGATACCGTTCTGCGTCTTCTTGCCAGTTTTTCTCATAGGTGCAGGGTCGGGAGCAGAAATAGGAGCGGCTGATGCAGGAGGAACCGGAGACTGCGAAGGTGCTTCAGCCTGGGGTGCAGGTTCCGGCTCTGCGGTACCCTGCCCGTTCTGCTGTTTCTCCAATGCCTCGGCAGCGCGCTTCTGGCGAGCTTCCTCATTTGCCTCATAAATCTTTTCTATACCTTTGATGGCTGGAGAGTCTTCCAAACCTTCAAACTTATGTATACTATTTTTTGTTTTTCTTGCCATAATCGTAAATCTCTAAACGTTAAACATGAATCATTATTCCGGCATGCTGGCCAAAATCTCCTTCGTAAAATTCTCATAGTCCTGCCCTACTCTGCTGTAAGGCGAATAAGAGAATATATCCTGATTGATAGCCTGCGCCTCTACCATCTTCGTATCTCGACGGGTGTACGAATCGAACATGTAATCATCAAACTTATTGCCCAGATACTCCTTAAACTGCTTGGTGGCTCTCGTCTGATCATTACTCATCACCATAAACAAGCCTCGAATATCAATATCAGGATTCAAGTCTTCACGCGTTTCCTGCACCGCATTCAGAATTTCGGCAATACCTTTCGTTGCCAGCATTTCGAGCTGGATAGGTATTACTACACCCGTTGCCACAGACAGGGCATTATGCGTAAGCAGAGATAGTGCTGGTGGGCAGTCTATCAGAACATAATCGAAAGCCTCCAGGATAGATGAAACTCCTTCTGTAGCCAATTCGTCGCCTCGTACTTCCGTCAGCGGCTTGCCGAATAACTTATACAAAGCCTTGCGTGGTACCGGCATCTGATTAAGGAAAGGTTCGATATTAATAAGCCGGTAAGATGCTGGAGCAAGATAGATGCCCTCTCTTACCTGATAGACGGGCAAGGGAGACTGCTGTATCATCGCATCGTATACAGTAGGCTTTCCGATATTCTCTGCCTCACTCCATCCGAAGAGGAAGGAGAGACTTGACTGAGGGTCCAAATCAATAAGCAAGATACGAGGCTTGCGCTCCTTGCCATCTTCACCCTTACCGAAGTAACCTTTGCCATAACGGCGAAGACCAGTTGCTAAACTCTGTACGGTTGTTGTCTTACCAACTCCTCCCTTGTGGTTTACGAAGGCGAGGATTTCTTTTAATCTTGTTTCTGCCATAATCTTAAAAGTATTAATTCGTTTATATATTTATTAATGTATTCGTTTCTTTGTTGAAAGAAAGAAAGCTATGTTTCTTTCTTTCAATAAAACCACTAACGCATCCACGCATAAATACACGTTTGTGCGTTTATGCTTTTGTGTTTTAATGCTGCAAAGTTAAGGTTTTAATTTTAAACCACCAAATGTTTTTAATATTTTTAATGCTTTTATGTGTGGATTGATGTATTGAAACAAAGATACTAATAAATCAATCAAGAAATAAACCAATGAAGAAAGAAATAAACCAATAAATGCACAAACACATAAATACATAAACGCACAAACGTGCGTTTATGCGTGCTTTTATGCTTTTATGTATTTATGCTTTCATTGCCTTGTCGTAATCAAAGATGTAGAGGTCGGTCATCGCCTTGCCGTTGGCAGCAAGTTCGGCACGCGTGATAGGGTAGGCGTTCCGTCGGGTAGACTGGCTCACGCTCACGTCAGCACCTTCAGGCGAAGTAAACCGCAGTTTCACCGTAGCCTTGTCAGCCATCTGCTGGCTGCCTCCGTTCTCCACTGCCTCGTCCACATACTCGGTGCATGAAGTGTTCATCATCATGCACGCTGCCATCATCGCAAAGGTGGTGGCAAACAAAAACTTTTTCGTTCTCATAAGCCAAAAATTTTAAAGTTGTTATAGTTATATTTTAAAGCTCTTTTTTCTTTTGCATCGGCGAAACTCAGTGATATTTCACCGATGCAATAACGTAAGGAAATTTATTCCATCAGGTTCGGGTCTTTGTCATATCTGCTGGCGGCTTCTGCTCTCCACTCATCATGTTTCTTCTTATAGAGTTCCTTCTGATATTCTTCTTCCAGGAACTCGTTCCACTCCTCCTCAAATTTCTCCTTCACAAATTTCCTTATCGGTCCGAGATACTTCCTTTCTTCCTGGCAGATAATACGATTTTCTTCCTTGCGTTGGTCAGCATCACTCGAAGCTGATTTCCGGAAGAATATTCCGAATTCAACCTTTAACCCCATCTGCTTGCAATATTCTATCAGAAAAGAAACCAGATGGTCTTCCAACGTCCCCAGTATATTCTCATCTTTATCCTCTAAACCGAGATTTGTAAAATGCAGATTATTAGATAAAGACATAACTATCACTTTTGTGTCAGTTTCTACCGTTAGTTCATAGGACGAACAATTTTCCGCATAATAATCGGGAAAAAGATGATCCATAAATATATTCAGAGAGCCGGTCATGTTCGATTTATCTACACGAACATCATAACTTTCCAGTTCGGGAATAATATCTGAAATATCTCCTTCAGTATATCCAAAGAGATAATGTAGATTTTCAAAAGGTATCGTATCTCCACGATGGGCAATAACGGGATCACCACTCAAAGGAGATTTCACACCTGCAGGAATGTTCCATTGGCCGTCTTCGGCGATATAATACGGCGTATTCAGCCTTTCCAGATTGTCCTTGTCTTTCTTCCATGCAAAACCTATACGCTCATACAATATGCCGAACTTGTCAACAAAGATGGCATGATCGTTGCAGGGTATAGTAACTACTACTTCATTATCTTCCATGTTTCTTAGTTTTAAAATTGTTCTTTATATATATCTGAATAACGCAAGGGGCACAGAGATATTGCGCCCTCTGCGATATTTTTCTATTTGAATGCTCCAGCCAGAAGTGGCAGGAAGAACACTGCTACACCGATGGTAGAGAAGAGCAGCACGGCTACACCTACCAGGGCGAGGGCTGCAACGGAATATGTAATTGCTTTTTTCATATTGCTATAATCTTTAAATGTATTAAAATTGAAGTTTATAATTTTGTCGCAGCATCGGTGAAGTATCACCGATACTATAACGAGGAGTGACTAGCTGCCGAAGGTAACAGTAGCTACCCGAGTATCTTCGCAAATCTCTATGCCTTCTATAACGTAGTCTTCTAATTTGTGAGGAGTTCCTGAACAAAGACCTTGATCATAATCACTCTCCAGACACTCGCGAATTATTTCGACAAGTTTATAAAGCGTAGTCACATCTACATCTTCATCCATCACCCATTTCCCACCACCAGAATCAGAATTTAAAGGATAGCCATATCTGATACGTTTCACATTGCAAATCAGCTTGCAATCCTGCTCCTCGATAGGTTCGTCTGTCACAGGTATGCAAATATGCTTGATTACCTGTTTGAAGTTAGAAGCCCGTACAGAAGGGCTGCTGTCGTGACTATCCTCTTTTTTCTCCTCGCTTTTCTGCTGCTTCTTCTGAGCCTGCAAGGTCGCAGCCTCGATAGCGCGAATAATATCCGTGATATATCTGCTGCCTCCATGCTTTCTGATCCAATCGTGAACGTCATCGGGTACCACATATTTATGAACGCTGCCCTCTGCTGCTGGTCTGCCTTTCTTATTTGATGTTTTATTGATCTCCATATCTTTTCCGCTTATCCGTGATGCGTAGGGCCGAATGATTATATTACTTTTTTTTTCTTTAACCAAGGAAAGAACCAAGAACCTTCCAAATACTGTTGCGCCCTGATAACGGCATACTCCCTGGTATGTATGCGCAAATCGGACGGAATCTTCTCTATTATCTTCCCTTCTAACTCGTGGTCATAATTCACCCCGCACTCTTTCAGAAGCTCATAGAGAGGATCATCGAAGAATGAAGCAAATATATGATCCTGAGTGTCGAGATTCAGAAACTCGAAAGAGCAGAAGGGATAATCAAGGAAGGCGTGCAATATCTTAAACATCTTCATTCCGCTTATCCGCGATGCGGTAGGGCTTTAAAAACTTAAAATTCTATAATATTTCGGGTAAATTGATACACCGTATTGTTTTATTTCTTAAATTTGCACCGTCTTCGGAAGATATAATCGAACCTTTATGGATATTGATTCAATCGAACCTTTATGGAATAGAAAGAAACATATAACTTCCGTTGACGGTCAGACTCCTCAAAGTCTGTGGATTCAAACGCTCTTACAGAGCCAAATTTCTACTATAGTAGATTCGAGCCAGAAGGCTCTCAGTGCCCCGGCTTAGGTCGGGGCTTTTTCGTGATTTCCGATACCTGCTATAAAGTGCGTTCAAAAACTGCTGTCTCGTAAACAGGTTCATGAAAATCTACCACATTCCCATCTTCATCAAGAATATCCTTTTCGCCATCATAAACCTCATAGCAGAAGTTGTCGCAGCATCTCTCGTAATTCCCTCCACACTTTCTATGCCCTTTGGTATTCTCTTTGCAAAAATGCTTGGCTTCGGCCAGGGTATCAAAATCGGCTACCATATTGTTTTCTACAATGATATTCCAATATACCTTAAAACGCTTCATATCTAATTGACTTAACCGTGATGTCGAGGGCTGAATGGGTTATTATTTATCCGATTTGCTTATCAGGTTTTCAAGAGCCGACTCTAAGGCATAATCATTTTTAGGGTAATAAGATGTTCCTGTGTTAGCTCCCATAAGGAAGTTTTCATCATACTCCTCTTCGGAATATGGAAGAATATTTCCTTCTGGTGTTTTAATATAATTAAGACACCAGTCTTCTTCGTCTTCAGAAACAGTCACGGCATATCCGTTATACTCGACATTATAAGAGCCGTCCTCGTTGTCACTATAACGACAACCTATCTTAATCAACTCTTCTTCTAACATTGTCTCCATATCTTATGACTTAACCGTGATGTCGAGGGCTTAATGATTATTCCTTAAAATCTACGCCTTTGAGCGGATCATTATCGCCGCCGTCTTCAATCTCGATGCCTTCCGGCTTTTCCAGAAGGAGCTTTCTTGTAGCCTCCAGCATCATAATGGTGTGGATGGTGGCCTGTCTTGCGTGATAGTCTGAGCCGGCATCGTCCACATACTGCTTATTCATACGGACCAGCGTGTTCAGGAAATCGGCGCACTCCTCACGGCTCGGATTGTTTACGTGAACCTCGCAGGTAACAGCCTTCAGAAAGTACTCCATACCCTTCTTCAGCAAGGTTCTTATCCTGCCCGTATCAGGGTGCTGACCTATCATCTGATGAATCTTGATTCTCAAGCTGCAACCACGGCGAGGAAGACCGATGCGGTAGTCATCGCCTACCTCCTCCTTTTCCTCGTCGATGTAATCTACCTTTGCGATGAAACCGCAATCCTTATCAGTACAGACGAGGAAGTCGCATTCACCACGCTTGTGATTTCGCAGCGTGTCTATAATAAACAGGGGAATTTCTCTTTTTGCCATATCTCCAAATGTTTTATGATTCTCTATAAAGCTGGCAATACAGCTCTGATCTCATGCGCTTGATATAAAAGACCACTTCGCCAGGTGCAGGCTGATAGTCTGATTTTACAAACATCGCATTCTCGCCGTCTGTGGCTACATACTTCTCCATCCCGTAAGTATTCTTAGGGATGCTACCCTCGTAGTAGCTTTTGGCTACTGAGGATAGCTGCAAGGGTGATAATATCATTTTTTCCATATTCTATAAGTAATATATATGATTCTACAATTTGTTCATAACGTAGCGGATAACACGCTCGGTATATTCCTCAAGACCGAACTTCTTGCCATACTTGCGAAGGTCGGCAAGTGAAATCTCGGTAGCCTCGTGACCGATGGCAGCCTCGTAGCGGTTTTTGAAGTTCTGAGTGCCTGGGCGGCAGTTGCCGGAAGCCAAAGACTCTTCAAAGGTGAACATGTGACCGATTAATTTCTGATAGGATAGCTTATTCTTGTTGCGGGCATTCATCAGGCTAAGAGCCTGCTTGTTTCGCTTCTCGGCGCTGATACGCTGCGCCTCCTTTAATGACTTAGCAACGATGTGCTCACCCCTTACCAGGAAGCCCTTTACGGTTTTAATATCAGCGATAGCCTTGCCCTGCTCAATCCACTCACAAGCCACGCCCTGGCGCTTGATTTCGCCACGCACGAAGGTAATCAGACCGCCCACGATATAGATATTATATCCCTTCTTCAGATACAGAGTGAAGGAACGGCGGATCATTGTATAACCGCAGCTTTTGCTATATCCGTCATAATCTTTCCACTCGTAGCACTCCACGCCGTTTTCCTCGGCGATTTTTGCATCGATACCTCCGTGATTTTTGCCCAGTTCCAGACAGCGGCAGATGAGCTGATCTGCACTGAAATCTACCTTTTCTCCAGCCTTGCCAAATACACAGATATGCTCCTTGATATAAGCCTGTTCCTTGGCTCTCGCTTTTGCTGCCTTCTTCGCTGCCTTTTCTTCCTCCTTCTTCTCTACTGCCTTACGTGCAAGCATACTCAGATATTCGTCTTCGTTAGCAAGACCTTTCTTTTCCAGATACTTCTTGAAAGCCTTCTCTGCAAGAAGGATATACTTGTGAACCTTGGCTGCACGCTTGATTGCGTCCTTTTCGCACTCGCCTACGATGACCTCACCGCCTCCCAGCAAATCCACCTCGTTCTTACCTTCGAGATAGTTAGTAAGGCGTATCCAGGTAGCGCAGGCCACGGAAACGGAAGAAATCACGTAGTTATTGATGCAGCAGTGCTTGTAATCGTTCTTGCGCTTATAAGCCTTTTCGATGTCGGCAGGAAAGTCAGAAGCGACGACAATAAACGTATGAGCGTTGAAATCTACAGGAGCATCCTCTTTTACGAAGGTGCTACACCTGTGATATTCGTAATCGTTGTAAACGTCCATCTTATAACTGTCTGCCAACGGAAGACGGAAGTAGTTAGAAGCATTGTGGTAGCCTGATTGACAGATAGAAACCTCGCGACCATAGCGCTTGTCTGCTTCGTCAAATATGAACGAGCCAAACTTGATTGAAGCGGTATTACGAACTCTGTCCTTAAACTCCTTGAAAGTGATAATCATATTTCTCTGCTCATGCCCTTGAGACTTATTTGGCTATCTGGCGCAGCCGGTTATTATTATTGTTTTTATTATCTTCTTGTTTTATCTGATGCAAAGGTAAGAATAATTCCTGAAACTGCCAAATAAAATGCACTTTAATTGCGTATTTAAGTGCATTTTTAACGTTTTGTTACGTTTTTAGCATCTCATATCTTATTTATCAGTCATTTGTTCGCCGTGAAGTGTCGATCCTCACATCTTTAAATAGATGTTGCCAGCCGTGGCAGCGATGGTAAAAATTGCCGCTGCTATTCTCACGAACCGCAGGCAGCCCCTTGTAAAACTATAAAACAAATGCGAACGCCTTCGCACATAAACATTTAATTTTTAAAGTTATTTAAAAAGAATAATTGCACCCCGCCGTGGTGTTGCTCCACGCTGCCGGTCTGCCGGACGGGGTAGGGGAAGGCTCTCGGGCTTCCCCTGTATGATGTGAAGGACGGTTACTGCTCAACGTCTGAAGGCTTAAATATCTTCGTCATACGATTGATGCGGTTCGTTGCCCGAGATACATATTTCCAGCAGTACTCCAGGAACTCCTGTTTCTCTTCCGGTGTATGGTCCATTACCATCTGTGCGCATTCGTAAGCCTCTTCACGCATAATGATAGCATCACCCAGTATCTGCTCAGAGATAGCTCTGTCGTGCTCCTCGTCGTTCTCATACTGAGGGCGCTTGTCGTCGTAATGGTAAATCTCATCCCAGACAATCAGGCGAATATCCTTTGCCCATGCGCTTGCATCCTCTCTGTCGATGCGGAGACTCTCGCACACCATATCAGCCAGGCGGGAAATGACTATCTTGCCCTTGATGAAAAAGTTGTGATACTCAGCAAATGGCAATACTGCATTCACCTGCCAACCTGTTTCCTTATTCTCTATAACGTCAAAACCGTTCTTATTATTATTCTTTGCTTCCATAATTTCTAAATTTTTAATGTTGTTATAAATATTGTGATTGTTTATTATCCCAGCTTTTCGATTTTAGTCTCCAGACAGTAGCCGCCTCGATAAGAATTTTCACTGTCGCGTACAATCATTGAGCCTTCCACAAAGTATGGAGAATGAATGCAATTAAGATTGCTATATACATGCTCATACTTCTTGTTTTCCTCCTTGCTGATAGCTTCAAACTTCTCTACTGCCTTCTCTGCATCCTCGAAGGTATGCAGAGTTTTCTCGTTGTTGCGGATGATAAATGTTATATTTACTTTCATAATTTCTAATTTTTAAAATGATTCTATAATATGTGATTCCCGAAGCCTTCTGTAATGAAGGCTTACGGCTTCTGAACATCTCGCCATACCTTGCGAGCTTTGCACTGCGATACACTACCGATTGCCCAGCCTTTATGCTTGGCGGCAACCTGATTAAAGCGATACCAGATGTTTATATCGGTAAACTCAAAGTGCATCGTACCTTTTTTGTAGAACTTCACGCGGAACCAATCAAAATAGAACCATTTGCCGAAGTCGGTGCAATGGCGCACTACAGTTGCATAAAATGGGCGGCCGTAGTCATCGGTTAGCGGCGTGCCGTTTAGGAAGCTCATAGCCTTATAGAAATCTTCCATTTCACGTTGGCGGGAGTCGGATGCGTAAATGCTGTAATCTAAGTACCCGCGGAAATTCATTTCGCACGTAAAGCAATCTACAATAAATTTCTGGTTTACCATATAATTACTATTTGTTTTCCATTTTTCGCCCGCTGTTGAGTTTTCAGCAGATAGGCTGCAAATCGTGTCAAATGCCTTAACCACACACTCTTCCATGATGTTTCCGATGTTCTGTAATACGGAAGACACAACCAGATAGATATTTTTCAGGTTGAACGGGCGAGCCTCTGAAGTCTCCACAAATCGGGCAATCTTCTCCTGTAGTACGTTGGTGGTGTACTTCTGCATGTTGAGCAACTGGAAAACGTTGTGCCAGGCTGCGTGCTGCAATTCCTTGCGGAACCGCTCGCGGGTGATGTTCTGAAACTTATTGCCCCGGCAGTCGTCGCCATGGGCACCGAAGTGAATGCGGCAAACTGAGAAGGTTCTTATATCTTCATTTATCTTTTTGCTTGCCTCCTGTACTGCGTCAAACTGCGCCAGGGCTGAGTTATAACGCTTCACCATGTCGCGCACAGCATCGTATTTAATTACGCCTTCCTGACCGTTGCCCATATCGTCCCAGCCTTCCGGGGTCTCGTCAAATTCAAGATCCTCGAAATCCTCTGTTTTTTCCGATGGCTTATAAAGACGAAGGAGAGAGATTTCCGCACCTGTTCTGCGGTCGGCGGTCGAAGTGTTGAACACATCGCCTAATTCCTCACGGCTTCCATAAAGGTCTGCCAGTTCCTTTAATTTCTGGTCGTCGCCATAACAATGTGCGAAGCGAGAGGAAGGACAAAGGGCGAGGATGGTGCAACCGTCCGGAGCAATCTCCCAAGCATGCAAAATATGCTTTTCTACGCTAGTAAATGGCGGGTTCATTATAATATAGTTGATGTCTGCCACCTGCTCACGCTGCACTGTCAGGAAGTCGGGCGCAATCACGTTGCACTCATTATATAGGCTATTTCGCAGGGTGTCGTTTATCTCGCAGGCCTTTACATATCGGGCGCCGTCTTCCTTGCAGAATCTTACGATATTTCCGGAACCTGCGGAAGGTTCTAATACCACAGCATCCGCCAGGCTCTCGCCCGTGGTCATCATGTCGTAGACCTCGCGAGGTGTGGTGTAAAAATCACGGTTAAATATATTTTGATAATCTACCATTTTATTTTTTGTTTTGATGAGTGAAAGAAAAATTTTTCTTGCGGCGAAATTTTTCGGTGATGATTTTCGCACGCTATAACGTAGGATTTCCGAAACTTTGAGGGGGTAGGGGTGAGGGATTGAACCCTCACCCGGTGGCCTTGGCTAGGCTGCGGCGGCGCGTCTGCTGCGGTCAGAGGTGGACGGATCGGGCGAAGTTGTGGACGATTTGCCCGGCTGCTGGCTCATGGTTTCGCCCTGGGTGCTCTCGCTGCCCCTCTGTGGCTCTGCTGCCTCTTCGCTTACGTCCTGCCCTGATTCTAGGGCGTTCAGCCTGTCGAGCATCTGGGCGAGAGTTCCGGACAGGTTCGCCACCTGTTCCGACACCTTCGCTATCTGTTCGCGAAGGACGGCGGCGGCCTCCTTTCGTTCTTCTGCCCGGTGCTCTGCCTCGAAAGTGGCGGCTGCTTCTGCTGCGCTGGCTGCTGCCTTCTTCAATGCCTCGTTTGCCTTTTCGGTTGCTGATACGATAGCACCGACAAGAAAGGAGAGGGCAGACGCAAGAGCGCCCACGGCTTCCACCTGCTCGCAGGTTTCGGCATCTGCTGCGCTCTGCTGCTTTTCTGTTGCTTCCTCGGTATTCTCTACCGTCTCGGCGGTTTCGTCCTGCTGTGCGTAATCCTGTGCGGTCTCTGCTGCGCTCTGCTCAGTCATACCGAACCACTCGCGAAGGGATGCCACCGCCTCGGCTGTGGTTGCTTGCCACTGCTGCGCCTCTTTATTCCAGGTTGCACCGTGGGCTTTAATCTGCTTGCGGTTCTTGTAGGTCGTGCGCTGATCGCCTACAACTGCCACGCCTCCGGCAATCTCTACCAGTTCCAGACCCTCGGCAGGTGCGGCGGTCATATCCACGCCCTCGGCTGCCTTTTCGCTCTTCGCTGCCTTCTGGCTGCGGTCTGCTTTCGCTTTCTTGCCTGTCTGTTTCTTTGGTTGTTCATCTTCTAATTTGTAGCGCTCGCGAAGAATATTTAATAATGTATGATAGTGCATTTTTTCGCTGTTATACTGCAAACAATTCATTATTTCGCTGTGGAAGTCCTGATACTTGCGAAGTGCCATGTAATATGCTTCTTTTTCCTTCTCGGTCGCTGTGTCGTAGTCTATCGGTTCTACTCGCTCAATACCGCAAAGGGTTTTTAATTTCTTGCTGTCCGGGTTCATCCCCTCGGTTGAGAACTCAAAATAAAGATCTTCGCTTTCGTCCTTCTCGTGTGCGGCTCTTCTCTCTTCAGCCTGTGGGAAGTTCTCGGCGATGACTTGACGAACTTTTGCCAAACCATCTTTTGAAAGTTTACGATTGTAAGTTATTTCTGTATCAGAGAAGGAACCGAACAGCTCACGGAAACGGCACATGCTTTGCACACGTCGAGTTGTTCCATAATCGCCGTATGGGTCAGATTCAAAATAACGCCCAAGGAAATAGTTAAATACTTCGCAGTTTTCGACCTCTTCCAATATCGGGCCATCCTCCCAAGAAATAACGGAACCATGGAAAAACCTTGCATTATCAGATACGGAAACCTTCACACCCGGCCAAAAGTGATTGAAAACGGCTTTAATATTACGTTTGAACGCTGCCAGGCGCTTTGCGTTTACGCTGCGGCGTGCTTTGTCCTGTTCCTTTCTCTCCTCCTTGGTCATGTTGTAATAATCCATTCCATACTTACCGGTAAACTCTGCGGGGATCTCCTCAAGGATGCCGGACCACTGAGCAATAATTGCGTTTTCTTTGCGGTCTGCCTCCTCCTGCGCGATGCGTTCTTTCTCTTCCTTGTCTGCCTTCCAGTTCTTCGCCCATGTGTCGAAGTTGTCGGCGATGCGCTCAAAATTCGAAATTTCCTGCTCGTTATAAGTTTTGTTTGTTATGTCGTCCCAATAAAGACCACAACCGAACTTTTTACTTAATCGCTCAATGCGGTATGTTTTATTGTAAGACACGCGGCCCTGCTCGATGCTGCTTTCGTCGCCTAGATAGTCGCTAATATCTTCTAAGCTTTTGAAATCATGAGAGAACAAACGAACGGTTTTAATTTCTTCGCCATCTGCTGACAAAACAACGTATCTCGTTTCACAGCAAGGACCCCAAATGCTGACGATAACAGAACCGCGGCGGATGCCCTCGGCCTCCTTCTCTTCGTCCTTGGTCCAGGCTCCGGCGTTCTTCATTGCTGCCTGATACTCTGCAATCATCGCTTTAAACTCTTCAGGGTCTCCGCCCTTATCTGGGTGCATGCTTACGCAATAGGCGCGGAACTGCTTTTTTATTTCTTCGGCTGTTGTAATATTCTTAAAGTACTTCATAACTTTTCAAATTTAAATGTTTATATATTGTTTTGTTTTTATTGTGAGCGCCTAGATTTTAGGCGCTCTTCTCTTCTGTTTTTATCTTTTCGATGAGTGCATCAGAAAAGAAAATACCTGTTTTAGCGTCATATCCTAGACCCCTGCGAATGTAATTATATGCGCGTGCCCTTAATTCTGCGTAAACAGTAGGAAGCAAAAGGGGATCTATTTTGCCGCTATGGATATAATATAATATATCTTGAAACGTCCAATTATAATTTTCTTTATACTGAGTACCTGCCAGGACTTCGCCGAAATCGACGGTTAAAAAGTCGATAGTAACTATATATTTTTTATTCATAACTTCAGTTATTTAAAACTTGATCGAGAAGAGGAGACCGCAGACGATAGCAACCGCGGCTACCCCGAGATACTGCCAGCCTGTGAGCGTGACCGCCTCGGAGTCATCCCCGAAGAGGTGGCGGGTATTGAGCCAGCGCCAAGAGATACGGGAAACCTTCCACGCTGTCTTTGCTGTCTTCGCTGTACCCTGGACGATAAACAGGGCGCAGAGGGTGAAGAACTCGACGAGGGCGGCGAGCACCTCGACAAATGAAATATTGCTGTTATGTATTGTTTTTGCTTCCATAATGTTTTATTGTTTAGTTGTTGTTGTACGATATTATAAACTTTCATTTATCAGACGATACCAAAAAGAAAACGGCTTTGTAAAATGTGGCTTTTGCGCTTTCTCAAACTCAGAAGGAAAAAAGCGCGAAAGGATCGCCATTGCATTAATAACCACAAACGCCATAAAGTCAAGGCCCACAGTTAAGACAAGAACCGAGCCAAGAAGTGCACCCCAGAGACTGCCAAGAAGTCCCAGCGCCTCGACGATTGAAGCTACAGAAGAAACTGCCACGCAAACAGACAAGAGACCAACTGCAAAGATAATAACCAGACTAATAACAAACCCCGCCTTTTCTGCTGCTGCCTGTGCGAAGTCCTTTGCCTTTGCAAGGATTCCGGCAAAAAATGAAGGCTCGCAAGTGGCTGCGCTCTCTTCGCCCTGCTCGTTGTTCTGCTCATCTGCTGCACTCTCGCGGCGGTATACGTTGTATGTTTCCCCGGCTGCGTCCTCTTCCTCTGCTACGAGTTCGCCCGAGTCAATGCCGCGAGCCTCGCAGGTATTAATATATTCATATACGAGTTCCAAAACGACTTTAACCTCGCCGCTCTTTTCGATGCTGTCGATATAGTCATTTATCATTTTATTCTCTCGCTCCTTCTGCTCCAGCATCTCGCCCGCGATAAATTCCGCGCGGTCGTATCTGCTTGCAAGGTATTTGTTATTATCACGATCTACGAAATAATAGCGGCCGTTACACTTCCAGAAGCCTGTTATAACTTCGTACTCGTTCGCGCTGATGTTGTAAGCCTGCACACCCTGATAAGACAAATCGAAAAATATTTCATTGCTTACGATTTCCTTTAACTGCTTAATATTATTCTTTTTCATAACTTTATTGTTTTAATGTTCTACTTTATTTTTGTTTTGTGCTGCAAAGATACTAATAAAATATTGAACCGCCAAATATTTTGCAAAGAAAATACTTAAAAAATAGTATTTTTAACCTTTGTTTGCAATAATATGATAGTATCTTTACAAAATAAGTACTATTATATTGTTGCAAACAAATAATAGCTATTATATTATATTATTATATATACCTTATTATATATAGAGGAAAAACAAAAGCAAGCAGAAGAAGGGAAGGAAGAGAGAGAACCAGGGCGAAGGATGCCGCCGCCATCTTCGCCCGTTCCTCGCCTCTCTTCTGTTCCGTCTGCTGTCCTCACCGTCCACACCATCGCCAGCCGCTCACCACTTCGCCACCATCGCACCAGCAACCAGGACGAGAGGAAGGGCGGCCACCCCGTCCGGTTCTGGGCGATGTCTTCGCCACACCTCGCCACTACCTCGACACCGATCGACAGTGACCAGCAACAGGGCAGCGCCTCGCCCCGTCTGCCATCCTGCCCGCTTCGTCCTCTTCCCCGTCCTCTTCCCCTCTGCCAGGTGGTGAGGGTATGGCGGCGAGCCAGCCAGGGCGGGCGATCCCCTGCCTCTCACCCTGCCGCCCCTCTCCACCCTGCCGGGGTGCCTCGGCATATTTGCGGACACCTCCGGAGAGGGGCGGGCAGCGGGCAGCCATATCAGCGGGGCTGATCTTCGAGAAAGTTTGTTTCGGGATTTTTTGCGCGGTTGTATCGCTCTAAATATCAATTATTTATTTTCTCCGTCGGGTCGTGTCGTGCAATGCCAGTACATCGGGGGAATGGTAATTGTACTTAAAGTGAAAAATATAACTATTTAAAACACAAATAGTTAGAGGGGTGAATAAATAATTCATTTTAGTAGTTTAGGTAAGGCTTTTGCCCTTACAGGGCGAAGTGAACCGCACGCCTACACCCAGGGCGATGCCCTGGGCTAGGAGCTTCTGCCCCTTCAGGGCGTGCAGCTTGAAATAGCCGATGCTTCTATGGCGTGCGGCTTATATTCTTTCTATTCTGCCGATTAATAATCATACAGCGAGAAGGCAGTGGGGCCTTCCAGTTTGAAAGCGGTCTCTACATATACCAGCTGACTTATGCAGTTTCGATAAGCTTTATATTCGGCACGGCAAGCATTAGCGGCATAAGTCAAGGAGCCACGCTCATTTACGCCACCATCATCTATGCCGGCATTGGTTAACGCGCCCCTTACTATATCAAAGCGGTCTTCTATCATCGCATTGTAGCGAGCCAAAGGTGCAAGAGTCTCCTCTAGGCTCATAGGTACCGACTGGAATACCTGGTTGCCGAGACTGATGCCGCCACCTGCTACCTTATGGAATACCTGTCGGTAAACCTCGAATACCGGACGAACCCTGCGGGCGATGAAGAACTCAAGGCATGGGACACTGAGCATATAGGTGTTCTGTGGGCGACCACCTAGCTTTTTGCCATCATCCTGTGCGTCATCAGACTTTTTGCCATTTTGGGCAAAAACTCCATCGTTTTTTTGCCCATTTGGGGTAAAAACTTGATAATCAATGCCCTCAACAAACAATTCGTTTGTACGAAGTGCTCTTACAGCCTTACCTTTTTCCTTGTAAGCTAATGCCCAGACTTCATCCAAATTCACCGGAAACTCCTCTTTACTTCTTGAAAGGTTCAACACTTGGATAAAGTAAGCCTTTATCTCACTATCACTACTCTGTTTTGTTAGCTGAATCATAATCTTAATCTTTTTAAAAGGTGAAACTTTATGCTTGCACAAAAGTGGAGCGCAAACACGCAAAAAGGATGCTCAAGCCCATATTATAGGATATGGACTGTTCTTGACTCATGCTCCCGGTGTCGGGTGGTGCAGTGGCAAGCTGCTCGATTACTGCCGTGGCTGCCTCCTGGAGGTCAGCTTTACCCATTGGTAGGGTAATGGTTGTTTCATTCATATTGTACCTTTTATTATTAGACATTTTGCACACATTATTATATTATAAAGAAGCAGTGCGCCTGGCCCCTTGTCTAATGGTAAATAGTACAGCGAATGTGCAAATCTTTTAAAGCCACGCTTACGGCATTACACCGCAAGCAGGGGAGTGCGCTCTGCAATATTATATATGCAGCACCTCTGTATCGGAGGCACCGTACATGCTTCGATACATTACACATTCGCTCGACTTTTTATTTTTTAGACGGTGCAAAGATAAGGAGTTTTATCGAAACTACCAAACTTTTTCTAAGAAAATTCCATTTTATGAGTAATTTTTCCCTAAAAAACTTGTGTAAATCAATATTTTATTATACTTTTGTACCCGAATAATAATATATTAGATAAAGATTATGAAGAAACTGGATATAAAAAGAGCCTTGCGTGAACATAACATGACGCAAGTTGAACTTTGCAAAAAAACCGGATTGCTTACTCAGAACATGAGTCCGATCATCAACGGCAACCCTACCATCTCTAAGCTCTTTCAGATAGCCGAAGGCATCGGCTGCGACATCACCGACCTCTTCTATCCCGACCCTGCGGAAGAGGCAGCCGAGCAGGAGAGACGTGAGAAGGAAATGAAGCAGGATATTAAAGAAGGCTTGGCTCACGCAAAGGATGATGATATTCCGCTCTCGCAGAAATTGCAGGACTGGGCGAGAAAAGCCTATCCTGGCATTAAGAAGGAAGAAGTGGAGGAATTGACGGAAAAGCTGATTCAGGGGCGCTATAATGATAAGATTTTAAAACGCCTCCTGCAAGACGCAAATGAGGCCGCGGAACGGCTTTACTGGGGCGGCGATAGCCATGTTGGAAACGGCGATAATCGTACAGATAATGGCATTTATCGTACAGAATATGAAGGAAAGCGTACAGATAATAGCGAAAATCGTACAGATAACGGCGTGATGCGTGCAGAAACCTTCTGCCCTCACTGTGGTAAGAAAGTAAGGGTGGGAGTAGTGCTACTATCGGGGGAATGTTGAGTGTTGAGTGTTGAATGTTGAATTGCCTAACGGACTCAAGGGCGCTAGCCTAATTCAACATTTAACATAATGATTGATAATGTATAACTCTTAAAACAAAAATGAAGAAATGAAAAAGAACTTTTTAATGAAGATGAAACATTCCATGATGGCTATCTTCTCGGTAGTAGCCATGGGAATGATTACGGCTTCGCTGGCGGCTTGCAGCAGCAGCGAGGACGAGAGCGAGAAGGAGGCGGCTAAGGTGAAGGAATATCTTGCCGGCAACGAGTGGACCATCAACAGCACCAGCGGTACTTATTCTTATTATAAGAACCACATGGTTTACTATGAGGGCGAAGGAAGCTGGTCATCGGGCGGTCTCTTCGGAGAACCTAACACTGCCTTCGGCTACTGGCAGATGGATGGTGATAAGCTTACTACCCGCTTTGAGGTAGGTACTCCTGAAAGCTTCAATATCAAGAATTTGCTGAACGAAACGATTTCGGGAGTGCATCTTCAGGAAAGCAACAAGATTACGGGTAGCAGGGTATCGGTAAGCATCGATATGAGACCGCTGATTGTGGGTACCTTCGCAAACGGCAATGAATGCCAGATGAGATGCGGCAATTCGCTGAATGATATATCGGATGAGACGGACCATGATGCAGCGATAAGGGGTACCTGGTATTGCATCATCGCCCTTACCGATATGGAAAGCGGAAAGAAGGAGCAGCGCATTGGCTCCATGACGTTTAACGAGGATGGCACCATGCACATGGTGATAGAGGGGTACAATGATTTCACTACCACTTATACCACCAAGAACGGAAAGGTTACTATCCAGGGGTATCTGTTCAAGGATCATGTAGCTACCTTCTATTATACGAGCCATTACTCTTTCATCAATCTCTATAACTGCGAGAACGGCTATCTCTCGTCGATATGGAGAAAGAACAGAGACGAAGCGTATCAATAGCTCCGAGTAAGTCCCACACGCCCTGAAAGGGCAGAAAATCCTAGCCCAGGGCGTATGCGTGTTTAGGAATAAGATGAAGCCTTCTGCTCCTCGGATTAAGGAGCGGAAGGCTTCATCTTTTTTAGAGAACAGCGAAAGAATCGCTTGGGGCGGGCACTTTACTACAAAAAAACGGACAATTCTTACGGATATGCCCAGAAATTTACAGATAATCTCTATTTTTCTCTATTTATCTCTGTTTTTCTCCGAAATTCTCCGATTTTCTCTGATTTTCTCTACATATCTCGGTTTTTCTTCGTATCTTTGCAGTCGAAATTCCGCTGCCCGTAAAAAAGGTGGCGGTGTTATAATCTTTAAAAAAGTATTAAAAAACGATGCAGCCCTGCCGTCCGCGATGGATAGCAGGGCTTTTTTAAAGTTACGGACCAGCGATGAAATCGCTGGGAACGGGAGCGCAAAGGGGTTAAGGGTTTTTTTACCTTTTTACCTTTTTACTTTTAAGAGATGAGCCAGCCGAGAAGGATAACGAGTAAACATCTCACCACATCTTCCCACTCGAAACATGGCAGGGGATATACCTTATATTGCCAAATCTTCTCTCATAATTTAGTATCTTTCCCATAATCATGCACAGATTTTACGTTCTAAATTGAGGCGACTGATAAACATGTCAAAAAATCCGTATATATAAAACATTGCTGTTACTACCATTACGGTAAAGCAAGAATCAATCATATCTTTAGTTGTATACCAATTCCATTCCACGATATGAGACGCATTCACACCAAAAAAATAGCGTTAGAACGGCTTCTTTACCAAATTCTAACGCTATTCCTATATCTACTTATCAGTGTTTATCCTATCACAACATCAAGGGTCTCCATATCAGCGAACTTCAAGCCGCAATCTTTCGCTGCCTTGAACAACTCCTTCTCGTCAACTGCCTCGATGGCTACCTCTACCTCCTTGTCGGCAAGTTCCTTGAAATACTTCTCGGTCTTCTGCTTCTGATTGAAGAAGTACTCATTGACCTCAGCGAACTTGGCTGAATCGTCCTTGGTGTATTCGTAGCCATCATCGGCGTGCTTCTGCTCAAGCTGCTGGCACTCCTGAAGCTTGCACTGCATCTCCTCGAACTTATCGTCCTTCAAGCTCTGCTGCGCTTCCTCCACATCCTTGTCGTAGGTATCGGCTACTTGGCGCAGTGCCTTCATATTCTTCCAAACTCGCATAGCGGCATCATCGCTCATTGATGATGTCTTCAATGCCTTCAATGTTCTGTAGGCTGCAACAGCCTCGATTGTCTTAATCTTTTTCATAATTGTTTCTTTTTTTTATGTTATACAATATTCTTCGTCAGATTACCATAGCAGAATACCTTTCCTGTTAACAGTGCAAAGTTAAGAAAATAATTCCGAATAGCAATGCAGGAGGAGCAAAATTTACGAATTTAAAAAATCAGCTTCCCCACGTTGGGTAATCACTAGGTCGCAATGTATCTGCTTTCTCGGTGAGAACGTAAGCCACAAATACATTTCCAGGATCTTTCAAGTATTCACTTACTTCAATATAGTAATCCATGTCACTATTTGGCTTTAACCCAAATGTTTGCATATTTTTATTCAATCTTGCAACAACAGTCCCATTCTTCTCTACTTGTATCATTATACTATGATACGTTGTTTTAGTACTATAATTGTGTAGATAGATATATTTACCTGCTTTTCCAGGAGTAACAATACCGCTAATTGGGTCTTTGTAATCCAAGTCTTTATTCGCAAGTTTAAACTTAACCTTTGTAATTGGGTCTTCTGTACTATAACCAATTTGACATTTTTTAGCTACCAATCCATCAATAGGATAAAATATAGCAGGTCTCGTGTTTGCGGAATCATACTTAACAGATGTAAATGGAGTATTACTCATAAATGGCACAGCATAAAAAATTCCATTACCTATATTAAGCATTCCGTATACAGCAGCATTACAATATCCACTATTACATTTATTTGCGTTTGTTATAAATGCAGCAACATTTCCTTGTTGGTCAACTGCTGCAACACCAAAATAACATTGATTAAAGACATAAAAATCCCATAAATTTATATACTTTCCAGCAGCATGGTCTTCACTACTAAAATAATACATGTTCATTTTTCCTGAATTAGAAGTAGAAACATATATATTAGCGTTACTATAACTCCATCCTCTAGTTATTATAGAATTATATCCTTTAAAGTCTCCCAATCTATAAGGTGAAAAATTTCCACCTTTTGGTTTTTCATAAGTATATAATGGAGTTTTAATAATTACATCACGACATAAATCTTCCAATCTTGAATAAGATGGAACTATAAGTTTATACGATTTATCAGTTACTCCAAAATCAGAATCACTTAAATCAAATGGTTTACTTGAATGAATAGGCTTATAAGGAGACCATTTATTTATATTACCAGACGCACAAAGAGTAGCTAAATCATTACTAGATTTACCTAATATAGTTTTAACATCGTCTATACTAACTGGAGAAGATATTATTCCATTATTTACACTCATAATTACCTCCTTCTTTATAACAAGTTATTCCACCAGCAACAGTTAAACTACCATTAATAAGCAGATTACCATCTATAGAAACATCACCTTTAATTTCTCCATTAGTTAAATATCGAACTGTCTCTACTTTCTTGATAACTTCTTTAGTAACAACTCGTTCTACTGTTACATTGAACACTTTCGCAAGCCATAATATAAATCGTTTCATACGCTTAATCTTTAGAACTTAAAACACTAGGCAAGGCAGCTCTATAAGAGCCACCCTGCGTTAATACTTACTCTGCTGCCTCGCTTGCCATATTAGCGGCGATAGCGGAATTAACCTCCTTAATCAATGCTGATACCTCACTGAGCTTGCTCTGCGGAACACCGCTGATGTTGTAGGTCAGCTCGCTGCCGTTGGAGCTGGCGTTCGCATTGCCGAGATAGTTACCATTTGGATCACCATAGATACTCATATTGATGCTCTCGATGTTGCCACCCGTCTTGTCAACATTGTAGGTGATTTCTACTCGATAGCCGCCCTTGGTATAAGTGGCGGTTGTCTGTTCACTCTTCTTGTTAATCTTTAAATTCTCCATTTTCTTAACTAATTTAATAAATTAATATTCTTGTTATCTAATCTCTTCTTGTTGCAGTCTTCCTTATCTCCACTCAATCGCAGAACCTCTGATTCAAGGAAGACCACCCGAGCCTTCAACCTGCCGACCTCATCGCCCACCTGCTCGATAGCACCGAATGCCGTTGCAATCAGCTTCGGAGACCAGTAGTTAATCTTGTAGTAGCCCTTCTCGTCAGTCTCCACGATGTCCTTTAAGTGAGGGTTGCACAAGACGTGTTGGGCAATCCAACCGATAGACCTTGTATTGTCCTTCTTCCAAGCGAAGCCATAAGTGCCACCCATTGCCTTGATGATACCCAAGTAGTCCAGCTTGCGCAAATCCTGCTTCAGGCGGATGTCAGAAGACTGATAAGCTGTAACTCCACCTTTAGCAAGAATGCTATTAGGGAAGTAAGTATTCATATTATAATCATAATTATATATATGACCTGTAGTACTAATATTATATCTTTCAGACCCATTATAATATTTTGTTAAAGCCAAAGCTCTAATTCTAGAAACAATGCCATTACGTAATGATGTATGGCTACTAAGATGACTAAATACTAATCTTACATAACGATATGTATCATTACCAACATTTACATTTGAAGGACCAACACAAATATCACATCTATGAGACCAACCTTTTATAACTTTAGAAACATATTCAGTATAAACACCACTACTATTTCCAAAATATACTTGACATTTAACATCAACTCCATTGTTTACATCAACACTTATCCAACTAAGTTCTTGATAAACTTCAGGAGGTATTTTAATAGTAACTCTAAGTTGATTTTTCTTTATTTGAGTAAGTTTATCAGCATCGCTACTACCACTCATATCATTATTACCTAAATAAAAATTTTCCGTATCAGAATTATCATTTATAAGATTAAATAAATAATTAGGATTAGTAGAATATGTAGTCCAAGAACTTCCTCCATTTGCTGAATATTCTAAGCTTATATTATTATGTTCGATACCATTAAACATATTAGTAACATTAGCTCCAATACTACCATCCCAATTTTGTAATGACGTACCATATACATTTGAATCAGAGGTTGTAAACATTATACCTCTAGCAGTAAGCATATTGTTAACTTTAACTGGACCATTAAATGTAGCACCGCTGTTAATATCAATACTAGTAAAATGAGCATTACCATTTTGATATATATACCAATAATTAGAACCATTATGACTACATATATCTTGAACTTTCACCCAATTACTATTATTAGCATTACCTAAATATAAATCACCACCACTACCTCCAATTCTAGCTCCACTATCAGGAGTTATAGTTTTAATACCTGCAAGTCTAAGCGTACCATCAAGTTGAGGAGTATTAGCATTAAATGCAGAACCATCAGCTATACCAAGATAAATAGTCTTATTACTATGATTATATTTAAGACCAGCCCATTGATTCCAATCCCAAGCAGTTTCGCCAAAACGAATAGCATTACCAGTATTGAATATTACTTGGTCGTCTATAGCAGATATACGAGCATTAGCACTTATATCATTATTTAATCGTATAGCTCCATTACTAGAGTTATTATTATTTATGTATATTGTTCCATTAACATTCCCAGTACCATCAAAACCTTGACCCCAAATCGTTCTTGCTGCCGCAAGTTTTGTTGCAGAAGCTACATTTATATTATGTATATCAGTACCGTTAAGAAGTAACTTACCATAGTCTAACCTTAATGTGTTAGCTGTTTTAATAGTCATACCAAAGTAATCAGTAATAGTAGTACTATATGCTCCAGTATTTGGATAACGATGGTCAAATCCATACCAAGGATGTTTATTAGTACCATCACTCCAAACATCGTTCCAATTAGAAGACCAATTTATATTACCATTAAAAGTTCTACCATCAGTACCATGAAGTCCATCAACTGTATCTGCGTTACCAGCACTACTAGCATAATTAACACTAATATTACTAATACTTTTTGTAGTTCCACCAACGGTTATACTAATTCCCTTATCAGAATTAGATAGAGCAGTAAGAAGTCCACTTGCATGGTAACCATCTACAGTGTCAGAATTGCCTGCGCTGCTAGCATATCCATTATGCAAAGCATTATATAAACTATTTGCACCTTTTTGACTAAGACTTGTACCAGTAGAAGTTCCACTATAACTATCAGTAATTCCTCTCCAAGTATTTTGCCAAGTAGTAGAAACACCATTGATAGTAATAGTTTGACCACTTACAGAACCAGTAACAAAGTTTTTGTCATTAGTAAGTTGACTAAGTTTAGTAAGATTACCTTTATGATAAACTTCATATTCAGCATCATATTTACTAGTAGTTCTAACTACATTATTGCTAAAATATAATACTCCATTTGCTGCACGAATACCATCATAGTTGCCATTACTTCTACAAAAAAGAATAGCTTCTGTAGGGGAATCAGATAAATCTTGAGTATAAACGCTATTAACTCCAATAATATCAGAATTTCGCATATTTATACCATAAGCATTATTAGAATAATATCTATCATTAGCCATGTTAAGAATACTAACATCTTGATGACTAGTAAGATAACCTTGACTTTTAACCCAAGATTGCGTAGCATACCCATTAAGAGATTGATGACTAGTAAGATAAGTTCCTAAATCTACAGCAGTTCCACCAGTAGCTGCAATAGTTTTAGTAACACCATTAATCTTAACACTATGTGTATGACTAGTTGCCGACTTACCACTAAGAAGTGAATCTACACTACTTTTGGTATAATAGTTAGCAAGACTTTGGTGACTAGTCAAGAAAGTAGCACCTTTAATAAATGTAATACCCTTTCCGCTTTTAGATACAGACGTGATAGCATTCCCACTTCCACTTACAGATATTGCATTAACGTAACCATCAAGTGACTGATGACTAGTTAAGAACGTACTACCTTTAACTACGCTGATAGTAGTACCATCCTTGGTGACAGACGTAACCGCATTACCGCTACCGCTGACAGAAATAGCAGTAGCACTACCACCTTCCAAGCTGGAGATACGAGAATCAAGAGCCTTGATGGAGTAGGCAGAGGCAATCTCACTCAGCGATTCTGATGTAAGCTTCAAGGCATTTGAATAACTCTTCACACTGCCGTTCAAGCCGCCACCACTGGATGAGGATGTCCCAACACCATAGGCAGAAACACCACCACTAGTATAGAGGTTTGCCACCTCGTTAGTCGTAGTGTTCGTAATCTTCAACGCCTTATTGGTTGCATCATACTCCATCTTTATGTTGCCGATGGAGATATACTTTCCGTCAGGCACGATGATACTTCCGTTAATATCGGCAGTACCGTTAAACGAGTTACCCCAAAGCTTGTGAGTATTCGTGAGCTGGAGAGCCTTTTTCGCTGAACCGCTTGTAAAGTAGCCCTGCAAGGTGGTGATACTCGTCTTGTTGGTGGATATGCCCGAAGCGTTCACCCCTTCTGCCTTTTTCGCTCTTGTTACCTCGTCAGATATAGACTTATTGATTCCATCAACGATACCACTTAAAGTGTCTGTCTGCGCAATATTGGCGAGGAAGCTCACCACCTCGTTCCACTTATTGATAACGCCGTCCGCAGTCTCCTCGTCAGTAGTTATAAGGGCGTACCAGTCATAGGCACTATCCCAACAAGTTACCTTCGTTGATGTAATGCCGTCCAATACAGACTTATTGCTATGAGTATGCTTTGCTGATACCGCACCATCCCAAGCCGTCTGCTTTGCCGTTGTCGGGATGGAGTAACCAGAAGCAAGACTAATAGCAAACGTACCGCTAGTTGTGATAGTCTTAGTTGCGCACGTCAAACCAGTAGGAAGGGTAAGAGCTACAGATGTAACAGTACCCTTATTGGTAGTATAGCCCTTTGCATCAATCTCCGCTTTGGTATAATAGCTCGCGAGAGACTGATGAGCAGTCAGATACCCTTTATCATTGGTAAGCTGGCTTACCTTCGTGATGCGGTCAGTGATTTCTGTCCACTTATGGGTATGCGCACTAGGTGTGAATGTTGATGGCTTACCCGTGATGTTATTCCAAGAGAGATTAAGACCGCCAAGTTCTGTGGCTATGTTGTCAATTCGGCTGCTGAGAGCCTTGATAGCATAGGCATTCGGAATACTAGTCAAGTCTGCATCCGTATAGCTTCCTTCTAAGATTCTCGCATAGCTGATTACGCTTGCAATCAAGCCGCCACCACCCGTGGTAGATGCTCCTGCTCCGTATGCCGTAATACCACCTGTGGTATAGAGATTTCCATCAATTTTGATAGCCTTGTTTTTGGAATCATACGTGAGCTTAATGCCATGGAAGGAGATTGCGCCCTCGAATGTAGCATCGCCCGATACACCAAGTTTGGAAAATGGAGCGTTTGGCTTCAAAGACACAAGGTCAGCAACGCTTGTTCCTGCACTTCCTGCCTTCCAAGTCGGCTCGAAAAAGGTGAGGTATGCGCCAAGATTCTTCTCGCTGATGATAAACGATGTCGGGTCTGCGTGAACCCTACCATCAGTTCCCCACCAGATTGCGCCACCTGCCACATAGCCCGAGCCATCGAAGCGGAAGATGGTGTTAGCAGGAGTTTTCGATCCATCGTTGTAGTCCTTATCAACCATTTCGCCACCGAACCAAGCAGCGATGCCACCTCCCTTTGCAGACTTCTCCGTTATACCATTGATACCTGCCGTAGTGTTTCCGCCCGTGTCTCGCAAACCGATGAGTGATGTAAGAACCAGACCTCCGTTAATCTCAGTATCGGTAGCATCCATCAGAGCCTTCTTTAAGTAAGCAAGGCTGGTTACGTCACCGATAACTACACCGAGGTCGCCACATATCTTGCTAGTGATATATGCGTTTGCCAAACCCAACTTGTCATAGAAGGCAGAATATGCGCTTTGGAAGTTGGTAAACTTCGTTCCGACAGCAGATACGATGGTAGCCTTTTTCTCAGTATTAGCCGCATTGTATCTTGCTGATATATCTGAGAGATACGTAACGAGTTCCGTCTTGGCTGTAGTGAGTGTATCGAAAGCGGTTTTGAGGTCAATGAGTTCATTAGTGTTTGCCAACACCTCTGCTTCCTTCACCTCATTGTACGACTTCTGTGCTGCCGCAAAATCATCCTCAAGTCGCTTAGAATCCTGCGCCATTGCCGCAATCTCGGAAGGCTCTAGGTAGCCATTGGTAACATAATTATCAAATTCCTTCTTGTTACCAGTGACCGTATTTCCGAGGATCGTAATGTCCTTCTGTGCGTTTTGTGCCGCCTTCTGAGCATCTTCTGCTGCCTTTTTTGCTTCGTTGGCAACGGTATCATCGGTGTTCTCCTTGATATACTGAGACAATTCCTTGCCATCCACAGTGGATTTAGCGGAAATCTTACCCTTAACAGATAGTTGCTTAGTGCTGCTATCATATCTAATATAAGAGCTGCCCTCATAGCCATTCTCCTTTGTAGGTCTATCACCTACATACATATCACCATAGACGTGGAAGAAAGCCTTGTTAGTCTGCTTATTCACACCATATTCCACGTACTCCCTATTGGCAAAGGAATAGCTGTTGATGCCGTGATAGAGACTAATGGATGGCGAATAGGTATCTACCGCCGAGAAGATAAGGCAGTTCTGACGTTCTACATCGGTTCTATTACCGCACTGCGATAACACATCACCTTTCGCAGGTACATCGCTAGCCGTAGCGCAATCGGTATCAGAGAGGTCGATATAATGATATTTCTTTCCTTCCAGCTCTACAGGGTCTTCATCACGACCGATTGCCAATCGCCAATAGAAGTGATTGCCAGCCTTGTGATAAGTGCCCTTGCGAACGTTGAATGATTCCGAGCGCACTTGGTCGTTAACCGCGAAGTCGTTATCTACCTCATCACCATCCTGCTCTGCTAAGAAATAGCAACGATAAGCCTTCTGTGACACATTATTGTATGTCACAGTAACCTCTTCTACCTTATGAGCCACCACGCCACCAGCAGGAGTGATTATCTCCTTACCACCGATGGTGGATGTTTTATTGATGACCAGCTCCTCGAAGATAGCCTTCATTCTTACCTCCAAGTAATCTGTGTTGAGGTGCGAACGACCTTCTGCATCTGTAGTCCACGAGCCTCCGTTCTCATTGTTGGAGTTACCGACATGCAACCCCTGCAAGAACTTCTGCACCTTCTCCCAAGTGATAGTGCCATGGGCCGTATCATCCTTATCCTTGGCAAGGAAATGCTTCACACCGAACTGACCGAGATAATGAGGGGTAACTACGGTATCGTCGCTTGTTTCCAGGGTGCCGTTGCTGTCAGCCACGCCCTTCAGTTCATGCCCACCCAGGAAAAGACTGGTTACGCGAGCTACCTTTGCCGACAATTCATTAAAGTTTGCCTTCAGAATCTCCTTGAGGAAGGTGATGGTATCTGATACGGAATTATACCGCCACCATTCGCCTTCACCGCCGCTGGCTATCGCCTCGTCGGTAGCCAGTTTACCGCAATCAAAATGCTGTTCCCATTCTCGCTTTCTGGTATTGTCGGCATCGGTCTTTACAGCAGATATGATACCGCCGGTAAAGATATAGTAATAAGCCTCGTTACCTATCTGCACACCTTCAGTTCCGGAAGAAGGAATAGTCTTTCCGTATATATCTATCTTCTCACCAGGAAACACGACGGTAGCCTGGTTATTATCGGTGGTAGACTGTCGGGGAATGGCGATATACACATACTTCCGTGCGCTATCGGGGAAGATAGAAGGGTAGGCAGCAAGCGTCCAACGCTGATAATTGTGGCCGGCATCATAGCCCAAGCCGGGCACATCGCTCATATAGCAGAGGACCGAAGCGCCCGATACTACACTACACTGGATGTAGTTAGACTCTCCCATCGCATTTAGTTGGATATAGAGCGCAGTGCTCGAGATCCAATAATTTGTACTTTTTGCTTCTGTTGCCATTTTTTTGTTTGGATATTTATTTATTTATAAGGCAAAGATAAAGGTTTTCGCTTTTTTAGGGGGGACAAAAAATGTTGAATGGGATTGTAAAATGTTGAGTGTTGAATGTTGAATTAGCCTAACAGACTCAACAGCGCTAGCCTAATTCAACATTCAACATTCAACACTCAACATTAAATAAATGGGTTGCCGTTAATGCCAAGCTTGGCAGTAAAGGAAACGGAATACATATTCTTGTTGGTTTCGTCCTTGATGGTTATCTCGTCTTCAAGATTGATGGTGCAAGGAAGCCAGGCATCATTGGCTTTCAGCCATACGTGCTCAGACATCAGGAACTCGTGAAGATACCACTGCTGCCATGCCTTGGTGAGCGGGTCACTCTGATAGAGCCAGCTTTCACGATCATTCTGCTTCTGAATAGCAGCACGGGAGAACTCATTGAAGGTTTCCTGAATAGCTTTCGTATATTGCGTACTCTCTACACTCATCTTCTGAGAATAGGATTTCGGAACACTGATGCTCTCCAGGCAACCGAAGCGGTTAATGAAACGGAAGGTGGTACGGTCTTCAGCTTCAGAGGACGGTAGAGCATAGATAGGGTGCCCCTGAATGCTCTGCGCACCTTCCTTCGTAATTTCCTGCTCCCTAGATACAGGGGCGGTCAGTGAGCTGCTGGTAGCTAAGTTCTGCCCTGCGCTATAGGAGACAGGATAAACAAAGCTCTCGCCTACAACGGCTATTTCGTGGGTATCAGTCGGCTTGCAGGAGAGAAGGGTGACAGCCTTCGTTACGCCCGATTTCAATCGTTCTATATCGCTGAAGGCTCCGGCTATGCAGCGAAGGTTGGTTTCACCTTTATTCTTCGAGCCATCAGCTGGATAATAGACCTCGCCTACACCGGTATGCACCTCGCCGTTGTTATCCATATACTCATCGTAGGCTTTGATGTACCAGCTTACTATCGGATAGGTAGATGGAGTAGCAGTATACTTATAGCTATCCAGCGTAATGCGGAGAGCAGAGGATATATCGAGCGATACATCTCTTTCCTCGGTAGTAACGGGGATCGTTAGCTTATTGGTTTCGTAACTGCCCGTACCATCATCGAAATGCACTTCTACAATAACCCGATGGAAAGATGGGTTCGTAGCCACGGAAGGGGTGATAGTAAAGGTTATCGGGTTTCCAGCAAAGACAGAACCCGATGTGAGATTGATTTTCTGTGCCATAGTTATTTAGTGTTGAGTGTTGAATGTTGAATGTTGACTTTCTGCTCGGTGAGCGCAATTACATCAGAAACGAACTTGCAGTCTTTCGCCTCTTCCGGGGTAATCTTGATATGGAACATCATTTCCACCTGCTGAATCATATCGAGGAAATCGATAGACTCCAGTTCTACCTCGTCTCTGATATTAGAGGCAGGGGTAACTTCGTGTTTTACCCATTCAGTTTTCACGCTGTTCACGATGGTAATAATGCGAGATGTTATTTCTTCTTTTTTCATAACTATACTTTTGATATGATAATTGATGAATTGGTGCCGCCAAAGCCGAAGGCATTACAGAGGATATGATGAGGGGAGTACCACTTAGGGCGCATCACCAGGTTAAGATGAGGGAAGGCATTCTCCTCGGTAGCGGCTGCATGGAACAGACGGCCGTAAGTGAACATGATTACGGCTTGCACAGCTTGTGATACGCCTGCCATCCAACACTCGTGACCCGTCATACCTTTTGTAGCTACTACGTTCGGACAGATAGGGAAGATCCTCTCTATTGCCTTCGCCTCGGCTTCATCGCCCATCGGGGTACCTGTAGCATGAGCAAGTACTACGTCTATCATGCCTTCATCCAAACCTGCATTCTCGATAGCATTCAGCATAGATACTTCTTCCTGATAACTATCAGGGGTAGTGATAGCTTTTCCATTGGTAGAGAAGCCATAGCCGGAAAGGGAAGCGAATGAATGCACCTTCTCTTCTTTCAATCGAAGACTATCCGATGGTTCGAGGATGATACAGGCTGCGCCACCCGATGGTGCCAAACCGTTTCTGCCTTTACCAAACGGCTGTACTTTATCAGGTGAGAAGACACCGAGGGCATCGAAAGCCTCCATACAATAATTACTTGTTGTTTCCTGCGCACCAATCACAATTACCATTTCAGTCTGTTTGCTATCGAGCAACATCTTGGCAAGACCGATGGCGTGGCCACCTCCTGCACAAGCTGCGCTTACGGTGAGCGACAAGCCGTGAATGCCGAGGATGGTGGCGAGGTTCATACTGATAGTAGAGTTGAGCGTGCGGAACAGAGTTGTTACAGGAAGGTAACGGTTGTGCTTATCGGAATTAACGTGTGTTACCACGGTTTTACTCTCGTAGCATTCAGAATCGTTGCTTACGATGATGGAGACGTTGTGATTTTCAAGGAACTCTTTGTCAACCTTTGCTTTCTTCAAGGCTTCAAGTACGACTTCGAGGACGTAGAAGCCGTGAAGGGGCATGCACTCGTGTTGCGCACGGGTGAGAATATTGTGGTAATCTTCTTCCCAGCTTGGTACATTACCACACAAATCGGAGTTATAGTTATCACGAAGTTCATCGTGATGCAAGCCGCATTTGCCCTGATAAAGGTTCTTGGCTACTTCTTTTGTATTTCTGCCCATGGCAGAAATAATACCGGTTCCAGTAATCAATATCTTTTTATCCATTTTACTATTCTTTTTATGTTATAAAACATATTTTCTATTTAAAAGCTTTTGCCCTTACAGGGCGTACACCGTTAACTCAACCTCGCCCATTCCCGTCTTGGCATCGATGGTAGTATTCACCTTGTCTATGAGGCATTTCATACCGCCTATGTTCCACCATTCCTGCCAGTGGTTCGGTATATCGGCCACCTGCGCTACGGTAGTTGTGCATCTTACCATAAACTTCTTTCTGTTTAAGAGGAAGTAAGCGTAGGGGAGGACGAAGGTATCAAAGAGACCACGGGAGCGGATTTTAGTCACTACCTTGCCGTTTTTATCTACTTCATCGGCATTGCAGAGCACAATATCCTTATACTTCGGGTCTTTCAGCCATGATGGTTCCTTGAAAGCACGTATCTTCAGAGAAAAACGCTCACCAGTACCTACACCTTCCTGCACACCATTATAATCAAACACGTTGCCCATCATATCCAGCGAATCGCAAGCCAGGGCGTACTGCCCCGATACGGTACGCCATTTGGATGTACCGAAATGGTCGTAGTTGTAATCATAAGGTTGCATGGTGGCATTACTACCACCGCCTCGCATCAAAGCAACCGCAAATCCCCATCGTGATTTATCCTGAAGAGGTGAGTTACCATCATCTGTGCCCGAAGGGTCATAGCTTTCCACAAGTTTCAACTTCTGCTTCATATAAAAACTGCAGAAGGCAGAAGAGATAGTCTGATTGATTTCCTGTTCCACAAACTCATGCTCCATATCCTCATCTACATAAGCACAGAGAATAGGCTGCTGCACGCCCGTAATCAAAGCTTCTCCTCTTGATAAAGTCTGACCTTCAGATACCACATCGGCGGTATGAGAACCATAGGCAGCTTTTACCTCTTTGAAATAATTTACGTCATTGAAAGGTACAGGAGTGAAATCAATGGAAATATCGTGAATAAAATCTTCATTTTTATCACTGCAATCACCATACTCTACACCCTTGTACTGACCTACCTCAAAGAGCACAGGCTTCAGCTCATTAGAAGTCTTTGCCTCCTTATTGACCTTTACGCAATAAGCGTTGCCCGTGTTGCGGTCAATGTAGCAGTTTTTATCGCCTGGGTTATTGATATTATGGAAGAACTCGATATACTTCATATCAGTTACGGTTCTGCCCATCTTGCTGGAATTACCATCAGGCAGCGGATAGTCGATGAAGTTGTAATCAGTATCGTAGCCGGAATCCTTCAGTTCTCCCTTGGCATTGCGCATATAGCTCTTCTGTTCCTTGGCATCCTCCTCGGCAGAATAACGCATACGCACACCGGTAATCTTCTCAGTCATCGGAACCATCGAATGAATTTCACAGTGGAAATCCCTTGCCTTTCTACCACTCTTTTTCATCACGTCACGGGTAAAGTATGCTGTTACCTTCTTCTGCTCGTAATCGTAGGCAAACTTGATACCAAAGGCATTCTCCAGGGAAGAAATCACGGTGCTCACACTTTCATCAGGGAAGTTCTCACTATTGGCAACCATATACAGCACATTTGCCTGCACCTCGTATTTCTTGATATTCGAGTCGATAGTGATACCCGTTACCTTCATACCTTTTCCAGGAGGAAAAGCAACCACCTCGCCCACCTGAATATGGCGGGTAGTTGCTACACCGTTTTGAGTCAGCGTAAGATCAAGCTCCTGCACGTCCTTGTCTTCTGCCTTTACAACTTCTATCTGACCGCCGCAACCACGGCTATTCAACCAGGAATTGATATGATCCTGATTCTTGAAAAAGCCAGTCTTGATTTCGCCCACCGATTTAGCGGCTACGATTTCCATCTCTGGATTTGAGCCTTTTACATAGCCATCTTTATTCACGATGTCCTTTGCATTCTGAATTTCCTTTGCTCCGTAATAATCGCCGTGGTGGGGGTGCTCGATGGTATCATAGCCGCATACGGTGGTAAAGAAACAGAGATGCTTTAAATCTTCTACCTCCATCAGTGCCTTCTTATCAAAAGTAACGCCCAAATAGGCAAAGAGGCAGTCGAGGAAATAAAGTACGTAAAAGCAGATACCTGATTGCGGACGATTAGCTTCCAATACCCAGTATGGATAAAGATCTCCATTCGTCCACGAGCACTTATCCATTACAATGAGGTCGCTCGAAGTTTTTCCTTCTTTATCTACGGCATGATGCTTGTAGCAGATTCGGGCATTACAATAGGCAGCAGCTCTGCCAGCGCCATCCGTCTCACCATAGGCTGCCGAGGTATTGATATAGTTTCCGTGGGCAGTCTCCTGAGGTACGTTGAGTGTTACATTGCTAGAAGAATAAGATATTGTGCCCTTATTGTAGGCATCGCCCGTATGGTGTGCCGTGTCAGTATAGGTATATTCTTTGCAGCTTGCAGGATAAGAAAAACCGAGAGCCTGAGGCTCCAGTACCTTGCTAACACGTAAAGGGTCGGAAGTAACGGTAGCAGAGGAGTTCTTTCCACCTTTCTTACCATCGGAATGCAGACTAACGTGGACGATAGGGTTACTCCAAATATCCACCCTCACGTTGCCGATTTTCTCGCCGATGATAATCTGGTCCTTGACCGGAATATCACGGCATTGCAGGTCGCTGATTAGCTCGCTGAAACTCTGCGTGCTGGCATCGATGTTCATAGAGAGTGAATCGGTTATTTCCTCATCGTCCTGCATGACCAAGGTACCGCTACGGAATGGCAGTCCGTCGGCATGAATGCGAGTAGGCAGGTGCTCCATATTCACGGCTTTCATGGCGGCATGAATATCTTCAATGTTCTTTACCAGCCATCGGTTGCCGTCCAGCGGAATAGAGAAAGGATAGGAGAACATTTCCGTATCGTTGAACACGGGGTTCTGGTCCTCAATATCTATTGAGAAATCATCGGGCAAAGCTACCGGCTTGTCGTTTATCAATATCGTAAGATGTGAGTTCATTTTCTGATTTCTATTTTAGCGTTATCGTATAAATCTATGAGGCGATTGGTGAAGGTATCAATGGTTGCCGTACCAAAAGCATTGATTTTCTGATGCCCATGGTCGTGAAGGGTGCCATCGGTGATGAAGACTACACTCTGGTCGTAGCTTTCTGCCTCGTTTCCCGTTACCAGGTGGGCATAGTTTCGGGCGATGCCGTAACCTGCCTTGATGGTTGCCTTGCTGCCATCCAGGAGTTCTACCTTGCAGCCTTCGTTCATCACGAGGGCGGTAGCCGCATTATGGAGGATAACGTGTGCCTTGCCTAAGACGTATATCTTTCGGGAGGAGTAGAGGTGGATTTCCTCGTCTGTATCGCCTACAAGGACGGTACCGGTGGGCGAATCTTCATTATAGAAAATACCGCCCTGGTTTATATCAGCCTTAAATTCCGGATATACCGCCTTGAAAGCATCGATTACCTGCTGCGGTACCTCGGTGATTAAGCCGTGCCAGTATTTGCGCCATGCCTCGCACATATCGGGAATGCTCTGCGTGCTTTTGAAGGCATGCTGCGATTCCTGGCAATTGCCGCTCTGGGCGAGGATATGGACGCAAAGGGTCTTGAAACGCTGCGTGCGCTGTTCTGAGGTTTCTTTATTCTTTGCCATATTGCTTTTCTTCTTTGTTTATAGGGCAAAGATAGGAGGTTTTTTCTTATTAGGGGGGACATAAAAATGTTGAATGTTGAGTGTTGAATGTTAAATTAGCCTAGCGGACGCAAGGGCGTATGCCTAATTCAACATTCAACACTCAACATTCAACATTACGCATAGCGCTACGCTTCGGGATCCTCTTGTACTTCTTCTATAGTTTTGGTGAGAATAGCTTCATAGCCGGAAAGCTCCTCTTCGGTCACGATGTCAGAGAAATCCTGGCGAAGTTGGTCTATGCGCTCCTTGATGCCTTTCACTCTCGTCTGTGTAGATGGCTTATCCTTGCGAAGGATATACTTGATGCGAGCATCGGCTTCTGCTTTGTGCTTGGCGGCTGCATCACGGGCTGCCTTTACTTCCGGACGGTCGTTGGCAATCTTCTCGGCTACCTGCTCGGCAAAATGAGGGTCACGAGACTGCGCCTTCTCAAAGAATGGCTTGAACTGGGTACGGAGGGTCTGAGGGTCCACGGTAAAGGTTTTCTTTACGTAGGCGATATACTCAGGGTCTCCGGTCTTCTCGCTCAGTCGCAGATAGCATTCGCCCATCTCTCTATCTACTGCCTTGAAGATTTCCGGAAGAATATCGCTTTCGATTTCTACGGCTCTTGTGGCGAGAGCGGCAATCTCATCCTCGGTGTAGACGGCACTTTTGCCTTGAGAGATGGCTTTCTCGTTGGCTTCAGCCCTGGTCTTAGCCTGTTCTGCCTTGCTTGCCATCTCGCTGCGGAGGTCATGCACGGTGTTCACCTGCTCCTGCAGGGCGGTAGAGAGGAACGGACGCAACTGCATCAGGTTGGGCATGGTGGCAGCGATACTTTCGCCGTTAGGGTTGGCTACGATACCATTATAGGTAAGCGGCTGCAGGGTGGTGTCCGGTTTCAGGCTAGGGAAGAGAGACTGCTTCGCCTCTTCCATGGCTTTCTTTTTCTGAAGTTCGGCATACTCAATCTGTTCCTGCTTGGTAGGTCGGCCAACACGTCGCTTGTCGGTAGCAGATGATGCAGCGTTAGCTTGAGAGTTGCTGTAGCTGTTGAGATAGGCGATCATCTGTCGGGTACGGCGATGATAATCTTTAAACTTGCGTGAGTTCTCAATAAACGAGCGTGCATTACTTGCACCTTCCAGGAGAGACAATCCCTGCTCATAAGCATCCTTCTGTTCCTGGGTAAGCATTCTTGCGCCGATAGCTGGCTTCAAGATACTGATGATTTCCTGTAAAGATAAATTTTCCATAAATCCTTGTTGTTGTTATTTATTTGAAAATTAAGAATAGTTTTTTTAAATGTTGATTGTTGAATGTTGAATTGCCTCACGGACTCGATGGCGTATGCCTAATTCAACATTC
>OASE01000054.1_pt1 | contig 37355 bp, 36 predicted proteins | sample 1494851 | NCBI WGS metagenome assembly OASE01 (sample SAMEA3360680, study PRJEB22359) | human gut metagenome | biome: ENVO:urban biome; feature: ENVO:human-associated habitat; material: ENVO:feces | place: Bangladesh | collected 2011 | reverse complement strand
TTACGGTGCAATCGCGTCGCGATTACACCGTAACGACATCGCGATTTCACTGTAACGGCAATGCGATTACACTGTAACGGCGACGCGATTACAGTGTAACGGCGACGCAAAATTAGGGCATTGGCAACGCCCTAAAATCGTAAAACTTATAAGTCTTTAATAGCCAATGGCTTATGAAAATGACTCATAATTGCGAAATTTCCACGCAAGCGACACCTTTGTTGAAAAAAATCGATTCTCAGACAATCATTTGTAAAATATTATTATCGCCTTGCATGGGCCGGTTTTATGCCGGCCCAGAAAAAATGTTCGACCTCTTTTTGTAATAACGTGGCACATGCAATGTCGTGGTTGGGGCCGTTCGGGTTGCGGACGGCGATAATAATATATAATGTGTCGAACTTTTATTCAGCACCGGTGTATTGCCCGATGAAGAATATGGCGTTGGAGTTGCGCTCCGTAATCAGGTAGATGAACGGGCGGTTGGCATGGAAGCTGACGTGGCGCGGCTCTTCGGGGCGCACCGACATGGTCATGATGGCAGCGGTCACGGCAGCGGCCTTGGTGCCTTTCTCGCTCACCTCGATCTTCGCCTTCTGCAACATCGCCGACACGAACATTGGCACGTCGCTCATGTTGCTGAAGTCGGCCTTGCCTGCATGGAACATCGACGAGGCTCCGAGCGTGGCTATTGGCTTGTTGAGAGAAGTCTCGGTCGTGGTGGAGAAGCGCGGCAACTTCAAGTCGACCACGCACTCGTCCATGTCGAGCCGCATCTTCTCAAGCGTCTTCGCGTTGAGCGAGTTGACGATTTCGGTTGTCGACTTGCCCTCGGCAGGCAGGATGACGGTCATGGAGTAGGTGCCGTTGCCGTAGGGCAGCGTCACGGCGGCGAAGTCCTTGTTGTCGGTATATGAGAACTTGCCCTCCTGGTGCATCATGGGAACCTTCTTTATGTCGCGCGTGTAGCCACGGAAGTTCTCCGTCTTAGTGTCGTTCTTGTCGAACACGTTTGCCCACGTGCCGTTGAAATACACGGCGTTCATCAGCACCGCCGTGGCAGCGGGGTCGAGCTGGTCAACGATCTTTGGAATCATGCCCTCGGTTTGCCTTGAGCACCATGCGTTGATTTTCGCCAAGGCCTTCGGCGAGGCGAAGTCCATGCTCTCCACGTTGGCGTTGTAGAGCGTCTGCATGGCGTCTTTATAGTTGTCCTTGAGCGTCACCTGCTTGTTCACGGCCACGCAGTTGGCTATGTTGACCTTGGTCTGGCTGTCGTGGCGCGAAGCCGTGTTGAGTATGCCCTTGTAAGTCTCGTTGAGGGTTGTCAGCGACGTGCCGTCCATGCTCAGTGCCTTCATTATCTCGGCTTGGGTGGCGCCGCTGGCGCCGTTGGCGAGCAGGCCCATGAGATAAGCCACGCTCACGGGCGACACCACCTTGGAGTCCATGCCCGCCTGCGTGCGAAACAAGTTGAGCGCGAACTCGTTGGTGTTGTCCACGGCCGCGCGTTCCGCGTCGCTGAATATGAGGTAGTTGTCGTCCATGTTGTCGCCCCTCACTATCTGCATGTTGTTATCCTTCTCTTGCTGGGCCTTCTTAGTGGCGCACGATCCGAGCGTCAGGGCGGCCACTGCCGTCGTCATGGCCGCGTAGCCCAATTGGGCAAATGCTTTGTTCATCTTGGTATGTTTTTTATGATATTAATATATAATGTTATGCTTTGTCTCGACTACATAAATGCCGTTGATGGCGAAAGATTGCATGGGCGAGGCAACTTTTTTTTCGTTATTATTCTTTTACTATCCTTTCTGGGTATTGTATTCGCGTGTGGTAGATGGCCTTGAGCCGCTCTATGAGCACCTGTTTTGCCACGGCTATGTCGTAGAACGTTATCTTGCACTCGCTGAACAACCCGTCCTTGACCTGCTGGTCCACCAGTTGGTTCACCAGTTTGGCTATGCTCTCCTCGGTATATTCTTTCAGCGAGTGAGAAGCCGCCTCGCACGAGTCGGCCATCATGAGTATGGCCTGCTCGCGCGTCGAAGGGTTGGGGCCAGGGTAGGTGAACGTGCTCTTGTCGACCACCTCGTTTGGGTGCTCGTTTTGATATTTTATGTAGAAATACTTAGACATCCCACAGCCGTGGTGCGTCAGTATGAAGTCGCGAATCACCACCGGCAAGTTGTATTCCTCGGCAAGCTTCACGCCGTCGGTCACGTGGGCTATTATTATCCTCGCACTCTCTTTCTCGGTCAGGTTGTCGTGCGGGTTCATGCCGCCCTGCTGGTTCTCGGTGAAAAACGCCGGGTTCTTTATCTTGCCTATGTCGTGGTAGAGCGCGCCCGTTCGGGCGAGGGTGGCCTTTGCCCCTATCTTGTTGGCTATCTCCGATGCGAGGTTTCCCACGGTGATGGAGTGCTGGAAGGTGCCAGGGGCTATCTCCGACAGCTTGCGAAGCAACCCCTTGTTGGTGTCAGACAGTTCGATGAGCGTCAGCACCGACACGAAACCAAACGTCTTCTCCACCACGAACATGAGAGGGTAGGCCAGGAGCAGCAGCACGCCATTGATGAGGAAGTGGTAGTACATGCTCCGCCCGAACCTCATGTCGCCGTTGCTCTCCATGAGTTTCAGCGCGAAATACATGGCGCATGTTGCCACGAAGACCCATAGCGCCGTGCGGAATATCTGCGAGCGCGTAGACACCTCGCGCAGCGAGTAGATGGCGATGAGGCCGGCAATGGTCTGGATGATGATGAAGTCGAACTGATAGCGCAGGGCGCACGCCGATATGAGGACGGTGATGAGGTGAGTGACGAACGCCGTGCGCGAGTCCATGAAGATGCGCACGAAGATTGGCCCCATGGCGAACGGCAGCACGTAGACGGAGAAGCTGAAATAGCTGTGCTCCATCATCAGCGACACGCAGAGCGGGAACAAGGCAATGAAGGTGTAGAGCATGGCCACGCACCTTGGCTTGGAGAAATAGTCGCGGCGGAAGAGCGTCAGGTAGAGCGTGAAGAGCAGCATGAACGAGATCACGTAGATGATGTTGCCCACGAAATGGCGCGTTATCTGCGACTTGCCGACCTGGCGCCGGTCAATCTCCTTCTCCATGGAGTTGAGCACGCGATAGTTGTAGTCGTCTACCATGTCGCCCTGGCCAATGATTTTCTGCCCGGCCATCACCATTCCGCTCGCCGGCGATATGCCCGACAGCAAGTCGTTGCGTGCCGTCTCCGTGCGGTTGCGGTCGAGTATGAGGTTGGGCATTATGTAGTCGTTCATGTTGAGCCTCTGCATCAGCAGCCGCGCTTTGGAGAGATAGCTGTCGTCCAACAGCAGCTCATAGGCCGTCATGGTGGAATAGATGAGGCTCACCTTCCTCGACTCCGCGTCCTTGCCGAAGACCACCCTTATCTGCGACGTGGTGTCGTTGTTGAACGAGTTGTATTGCGGTGTCCCCATGATGCCCGTCTGGTAGAGCTGGTGCAGCTTTTCTATCAAGGCCTGCGCGAATCCCGGCGGCAGCGTGCCGGCCTTTGTCAGTTCGACCCTCAGCTTGGCCGTTTGCACCGACTCCACGCTGTTGTCGTAGTTGTAGTAAGGCTGGCCGGAATGTAGCAGCGCGTCGCGCTCACGTTGCACCGTCTCGTCGGTCTTGTAGACAGGGAAGTCGAACTTCGCTATCAGCGTGCCATAATGCCAAGGCTCGCCAATCTCGTAGGCGTATTGCTTGGCCTCGTTGCGTGGAAGAAACCAGATGATGATGAAAGAGGTGAGAAACACGAGGCCGGCGCGGATGGCCAGGCTGTGCCAGATGTTCTCCTCTTGCCCTATGATTTTCTTGAAAGTGTTCATGTGGCTGACTTAAATGCGGCGCTTTATGATGGTGCCTATGTGTTTTTGCTGCGAAAATACGAAAAAAATCAATCAAAGCAGAAAAAAAGTATTAATTTTGCAAAAAATAATTTCAAGAGGAACCATAGCGATGTTCCTCAAAAACATTTATTCTTCTATATGTCAGAAAGAAAAGTCAGGGTGCGTTTCGCCCCAAGTCCAACAGGTCCGCTCCACATTGGCGGAGTCCGCACGGCTTTGTACAACTATCTGTTTGCCCGCCAGCATGGTGGAGAACTCGTGTTCCGCATTGAGGACACCGACAGCCATCGTTTCGTGCAAGGGGCAGAAGACTATATCATAGAGTCGTTCAAATGGCTCGGCATCAAGTTCGACGAAGGCGTGTCGTTCGGCGGCGACCACGGCCCTTATCGCCAGAGCGAGCGTCGCAAGATATACAAGAAATACGTGAAGCAGCTTCTCGACGACGGCAAGGCCTACATAGCCTTTGACACGCCTGAGGAACTGGAGAAAAAGCGCGAGGAGGTGAAAAACTTCCAGTACGACGCCCACACCCGCATGTCGATGCGCAACTCCCTCACGCTGTCTAAGGAAGAGGTGGCCCAGCTGCTCGACAGCGACGCGCAATACACCGTCCGCTTCAAGGTGGAGCCAGGCGAGGAAATTCACGTCAACGACCTCATTCGTGGCGACGTGTGCGTGAAGAGCGACATCCTCGACGACAAGGTGCTCTACAAGAGCGCCGATGAGCTGCCCACATACCATCTCGCCAACATCGTGGACGACCACCTGATGGAGATAACCCATGTCATACGTGGCGAGGAGTGGCTGCCGAGCGCGCCGCTTCACGTGCTGCTCTACAAGGCGTTTGGCTGGGAAGACACCATGCCTCGCTTCGCCCACCTGCCGTTGCTGCTCAAGCCGGAGGGCAAGGGCAAGCTGTCGAAGCGCGACGGCGACCGACTCGGCTTCCCGGTCTTCCCGCTCGAATGGCACGACCCCAAGACGGGTGAGGTGTCGTCGGGCTATCGCGAGAGCGGATATTTCCCAGAGGCCGTGGTCAACTTCCTCGCCCTCTTGGGCTGGAACCCCGGCACCGACCAAGAGCTGTTCTCGCTCGACGAGCTGGTAAAGGCGTTCGACATCACCAAGTGCTCGAAGAGTGGCGCGAAGTTCGATTACCAAAAAGGCATCTGGTTCAACCACGAGTATATCCTGCGCAAGAGCGACGACGAGATAGCCACGCTCTTCGCCCCGATAGTGGCCAACAACGGCATCGACGAGTCGTTTGACCGTGTAAGGCAGGTGGTGCGCATGATGAAAGACCGTGTCAACTTCGTAAAGGAGTTGTGGCCACTGTGCTCTTTCTTCTTCATCGCCCCGACGGCCTACGACGAGAAGACGGCAAAGAAGCGCTGGAAAGACTTCTCGGCCCAGCAGATGACGGAGCTCGTAGACGTGCTCAAGGGCATAGGCGACTTCTCCGTGGAGGGACAGGAACCCGTGGTGGAGAAGTGGATAGCCGACAAGGGATACAAGATGGGCGACGTGATGAACGCGTGGCGTCTGGCCCTCGTGGGCATTGGCAAAGGCCCGGGCATGTTCGACATCTCGGCTTTCCTCGGCAAGGAGGAGACCATAAAGCGAATGGAGAAAGCTATTGAGGTGTTGGGCTGATGTACGAGCTGTTTATCATTCTATACAACATTGGCGTGTGGGTGGCGTCGTTCTTCTCGAAGAAGGTGCGCACCATGTGGAAAGGCGAACACCGGACTTTCCGCGTGTTGCGCGAAAAGATAGACCCCAACGCCATGTATATATGGTTCCACGCGGCATCATTGGGCGAGTTTGAGCAAGGCCGACCCATAATGGAGGCGATACGGCGCGAGCATCCTGGCTACAAGATATTGCTCACGTTCTTCTCGCCGTCGGGCTATGAGGTGCGGAAAAACTATGATGGCGCTGACGTCGTGGTGTATCTGCCCGTAGACACCAAGCGCAACGCCCGCCGCTTCTTGCGGCTGACCAACCCGGTGATGGCGTTCTTTATCAAGTATGAGTTCTGGTCCAACTACTTGCACATGCTGAAAGAGCGCCATGTGCCCACGTTCTCGGTGTCGAGCATCTTCCGCCCAAACCAGATATTCTTCCGCGCCTACGGCAAGGGCTACGGCAAGGTGCTGGACTGCTTCACCCATTTCTTCGTGCAAAACGAGGAGAGCCGCGACTTGCTGAAATCCATTGGCATTGACTGCGTTTCCGTGACTGGAGACACGCGTTTCGACCGAGTGCTGCAAATCAGGGACGCGGGCAAGTCGTTGCCGATAGTGGAGAATTTTGTCGGCGGCACCGCCGAGGATCGGCCCCATGTCTTCATTGCCGGAAGCAGCTGGCCTCCCGACGAGGACATCTTCATAAGATATTTCAACGAGCACCGCGACTGGAAGCTCATAATAGCCCCACACGTGATAGGTGATGACCACATGAAGCAGATACTTGGCAAGCTTGAGCGCAAGACCGTGCGCTACACCGAGGCCACGACCGAGAACGTGGTTGGGGCCGAGTGTCTCATCATCGACTGTTTCGGCCTCTTGTCGAGCATATATCGCTACGCCGATGTCACATACGTGGGCGGAGGCTTCGGGGTTGGCATCCACAACGTGCTGGAAGCGGCCGTTTGGGGGAAGCCTGTCATCTTCGGGCCAAACAACAAGAACTTCCAGGAGGCGCAAGGACTGCTCAAGGCCGGTGGAGGTTTCGAGATAACCAGTTATGACGACTTCGTGGGCGTCATGCGGAAACTTGCCGACGACAAGGCCCTTGAGCAAAGCCGCGAGAGGGCCGGAGGCTTTGTTGAGAGCCTGGCTGGAGCTACAAGGCAAATAATGAAAGAGGTAAAGTTTGATTTTTAACGCTTTTTTCGGATAGTTGATGCAAGGTTTTCATAAGCCTTGCATTTACTTTGGTAGTCAGGCTTATGCCATGACGGCAACATCTCGTGACAAATTAATCAAATCGTAAATAATAAAAAATGAGAACATTCAAGATTTTCGGAATCTTCCTTTCCGCAGTGCTCACGGTTTTCGGCATGACCTCATGCTTTAACAGCGATGACAACAGCAATCGAAGCCTCACTAAAGAGCAGATTCAGCAATGCTATTTCGCAGTGGCCGGCCCTCATTCAGGCAAGTTGGTCTATGTCGCCGGCAAGGCCAACAATGGCAACAGCAAGACCGACAGCATTCCCGCGTCGTGGAATATCACGTCAGACTCAACAATGGTTTTGAACAACGTATCAGCCAAGGCCGTAGCGTCGTTGATTGACACCACCAGCGCTGAGCACAAGGAGATTCGCAATGCCATAGCGGCGCAGCCATCCAAGCCGATGAACTGCTACATGGGCTTTGTCAACATGAACCCGGTGCAGTGGCTTATCAACCCCACTGGCCTTACTTATAATGTCACTTATGGTGGCGCGAAGCATGAGATAAAGCTCGTGTTCGCGGCAAACAACTCCTATTCCTTCGGTCAGTACAACTCCACGTCGAGAATCATGCAGTTGCAGCTCATAGCTTATGGCGCCTACATTGATGGCACATTTGATAAAAGCACTACACCGTTGGTGCTCCGAGGCACCCCTCTGTGGTTTGTGCAGAAGTAAGCAAGGCAAACAAGAAAGGCGCGCCCAAAGCCATGTGGCTTTAGGCGCGCCTTTACTTTATCCTTTATAAATGGAAGATTTACTCAGGAAGGCTGATTGCCTCGTTGGGGCAAACAGAAGCGCATGTGCCGCACTCTGTGCACTCGTCGGGGTTGATGTGATAGATGTCGCCCTCAGAGATAGCTCCTACTGGGCACTCGTCGATGCAAGTTCCGCATGCGACACAGTTGTCACCAATTACGTATGCCATAATTCTTTTACGTTTATAAATTAATAATGTTTTTGTAATGTTGTCCTCACGAGTGCCTTACGGCTATAAAGCTGGCTTACCTCAGTGTGGTATTGCAAAGATAATGACTTTTGCTTAAATACCTACAAATAGGTATGTTTTTTTTTCGTTTTTAACATTCTGATACCTTATATTTGGTATTATTGGCCAAGATAGTGCAGCCTATCTTATACAATAAAATGGCATTTCCCACGTTGTATATAATATGAAGAAATTATTTTGCGCGATACTCTCTTTTTTGATAGCAGTCAGTGTGGCAGCCCAAGACCGCACGGTGCAGAACCGTCCTTATACTGATCTGCGCCCATTCCATTTCGGCATCCTCGTGGGCACTCACGCCCAAGACTTGGAGCTTGTCGGCGTGGGGCCGCAAACGGTGACGCTTGCCGATGGCACCACGCAGACATACACGATAACCACCGACCAAGACCGCTACGACTACGGTTTCAATGTCGGCGTGCTTGGAGAGGCGCGCTTGGGCACCTATCTCTCTTTTCGCCTTGCACCGACCTTGTATTTCGGTAGTCGCCACGTCACGTTTCACAACGTTGGCACGGAGGTGCCCGACAGCATGGCAAGCAGGACACAAAACCTCAAGTCGGTGTATATAGCCTGCTCCATGGACCTGATTTATGCCGCGAAACGCTCTGGCAACCACCGCCCGTATGTCATGGCGGGCATCAGCCCTGTGGTAAACCTGAGCGGGAAAAGCGATGACATCATAAAGCTCAAGCGTTATGACCTTTACTTTGAGACAGGCTTGGGATGCGACTTCTACCTGCCGTTTTTCAAGTTGAGGCCAGAGCTGAAGTTCATGTTTGGTCTGACCAACAGCCTTGACACTGGTCACGCCGCTCGCCTCAATGACCCATCAACACGTGTCTTCGCCACCTCCGTGAGCAAGGCCCGTTCAAAGATGATAGCCTTGACTTTCTATTTTGAATGAAACGCTTATCATGATAAATACACATACTATAATGAGATATTCGATAAAGAACTTTCTACCAGTCGTGGCGCTCTTGCTTGCCACGTCTTGCCACACCCCTTACCGCCTTATCAGCGTGGATCGCACCCGAGTGCTCGTTGACAACCGTTACGACGCCAAGCCAGACGCCCAAGCCGCGGAGTTCCTAAAGCCGTATGAGCGCCAGGTGGACGAGAAAATGTCGCCCGTGGTAGGCTCCACGGCACATCCCATGAGAGCCAGCAGGCCTGAGAGTGACCTCAGCAACCTGCTCGCCGACATACTCGTGTGGGGAGGCAAGCAATTCAACGAGGCACCCGATTTCGGAATCTACAACATGGGCGGCATACGCGCGTCGCTGCCAGAGGGAAAGGTAACCTATGGCGACGTGCTCAACGTGGCACCTTTTGAGAACCACATCTGTTTCCTGACCCTCACGGGCGAGAAGACGCTTCAGCTCTTCAAGGAGATGGCGGCGCGTCATGGCGAAGGCGTGAGCCACGGCGTGAGGATGGCCATAGCCAAAGACGGCACGCTGAAGTCGGTGACACTTGACGGTAAGGCCATTGACCCACAAAAGAATTATCGCGTGGCCACGCTCGACTACCTGGCACAGGGCAACGACGGGTTGACGGCGTTCAAGTCGAAGACCAATGTCGTGTCGCCAACAGGCGAGGCCAACGACGTGAGACATGTCATTGTGAAATATTTTGAGGAGAAGAAAGCGCAAGGCCAGGCCGTGGACTCAAAGGTTGAAGGCAGAGTCACGGTGGAATGAGCCAAGCGGAATAATCAAATGATACAGAGAAGAAAAACCAAAAAGATGAAAACGTCAAGATACATATTCTTACACATTAATATATTTGGGCACTCCAATACATTAAGGCACGCCGCGGTGATGTTCTTGCTTTGCTGCAGCGTCACCATGCTCGCGCAGAAGCGGCTCACCATCCTCCACACCAACGACACCCACAGCTGTGTCATGCCGTTGTCGCCCCACCTTGCCGATACCCTGCAAGCCGGGCGTGGAGGCTTCTTGCGCCGTGTGGCAATGCTCAAGGAAGAGCGCGCGAAAGACCCAAGTCTCTTGCTCTTCGACAGTGGCGACTTCTCGCAAGGCTCGCCTTACTACACGTTGTTCAAAGGCGACGTTGAGGTGGGCTTGATGAACATGATGCGCTATGATGCCGTTACCATCGGCAACCACGAGTTTGACTTCGGCCTGGAAAACATGGCTCGCCTGTTCAAGAAGCTCAACTGCCCGGTGGTGTGCGCCAACTATCGCTTTCATGAATACGACCTCGACAAGATAGTGAAGCCTTATGTCATAATCAAGCGCAACGGCGTGAAAATAGGCGTGTTTGGTCTCGCGCCAAAGCTCGATGGCCTTGTGGACCACAACAATTACCGTTCTACGGAATATCTCGACCCCGTGGCAACGGCACAGGAGATGGTTGACATACTGAAGAAGAAGCGTTGCGACCTCGTGATTTGCGTCTCACACTTGGGATGGGAAGAAAATGGCATGGGCGACCAGGAAGTGATAAGCCATACGCGCGGCATCGACCTCGTGCTCGGGGGCCACAGTCACACTTATTTCAAGAAGCTCAGATATGTCGACAACGCTGACGGCAACCCCACGCCCGACGACCAAAACGGCAAGAGCGGCATCTATATAGGCAAGATGAGGCTCACCCTCGCACATCTAAAATGAAGATAAAGTGTTAAAAAAGGATAGAAAACCGCCTAAAAGTTTTCTATTACGCTAAAAGTCAGTACCTTTGCACAGCTTTTCGGCTCGACCGCTGGTTGGGAGAAGTGTTCCCAGGCTATGTCGGGTTGGAGCGACGGACAACATTTTATCTTTACAATTAACAATGGATTTAATTAAAGTTGCTGAGGAAGCATTTGCAACCGGCAAGCAGATTCCTGCATTCAAGGCAGGTGACACTATCACTGTCGCTTACAAAATCGTCGAGGGTTCAAAGGAGCGTATTCAGCTCTATCGTGGTGTCGTGATCAAGATCAGCGGCCACGGAGACAAGAAGCGTTTCACAGTGCGCAAGATGTCTGGCACGGTGGGTGTAGAGCGTATCTTCCCCGCTGAGTCTCCCGCTATTGACCACATCGAGGTCAACAAGTACGGTAAGGTGCGTCGCGCTAAGCTTTACTATCTGCGTAAGCTCACTGGTAAGGCTGCTCGCATCCAGGAGAAGCGTGTCGTCACTGGCGAATAATATTGCGCTTGACAAAGCTAAAAAAGAGCCGTTCTTCCATTTGGAGGAACGGCTCTTTCCTTTTTTCCGTTATTTGTAGTTGACGCTTGCGTCGGTGTTTCCGTGGATGGCATCCTCAAGGTCGCTCCAGCTTTGGAACCCCGCGAAGAGGGCCAGACGGTCGCGAGCAGCCAATGATAACTTGCGTTTGCCCGTGACAAGCTCAAGGAGTTTCTTCAATGAGGTCACGCTCAAGTTGATGTGATGCCTCAACAACTTTTTGGATAGGCCCTCGAGGTCGTGCTCAAGCTCATGCTTTCCTTCCTTTGCCTTCTTGCCTGTTGTCTCAATAAGAAGTTTCAAGTCTCTTTTCATTTTTCTCACATACTTTTTCTGTAACGCGCGGCAAAGATACGACTTTTTTTCTTACCTTTGCCACAACATTCATTAAATATCAATTAATAATGAAGGAATACGCACTAAAGTACGGGTGTAACCCAAACCAGAAGCCCGCACGCATCTTCATGGAGCACGGTGAGCTTCCAGTGGAAATTCTCAATGGACGTGCCGGCTACATCAACTTTCTCGATGCTCTCAACTCTTGGCAGCTTGTCAAGGAACTGAGGGCCGCGACAGGTCTGCCGGCCGCCGCTTCGTTCAAGCACGTCAGTCCGGCTGGCGCGGCAGTGGGCCTCCCACTGAGCGACACGCTGAAGAAAATCTACTTCGTTGATGATGTGGATTTCGAGCTGACACCGCTTGCCAATGCCTATGCTCGCGCGCGTGGTGCAGACCGCATGTGTTCTTACGGTGACTTCTGTGCCTTGAGCGATACTTGCGACGAGGCTACGGCCAAGCTTATCAAGAGAGAGGTCAGCGATGGCGTGATAGCCCCTGATTACACTCCCGAGGCTCTTGAGATATTGAAGGCCAAACGCAAGGGTACTTACTGCGTCATAAAGATAGACCCCGACTATGTGCCAGAGCCAGTGGAACGCAAGCAGGTGTTTGGTGTGACTTTCGAGCAAGGCCGCAACAACGTGGATCTCTCCGACCCCAAGCTCTTCGAGGACGTGCCAACGAAGAACAAGACGTTCACGCCAGAGGCCATTCGCGACTTGAAGATTGCCTTGATTACGTTGAAATATACCCAGTCAAACTCCGTGTGCTACACCAAGGACGGACAGGCTATCGGCATCGGAGCCGGTCAGCAGAGCCGAATCCACTGCACGCGCTTGGCAGGCAGCAAGGCAGACGAGTGGTGGATGAGGCAGAGCCCGAAAGTGCTCAACTTGCCTTTCAAGGATCATATCCGCCGCGCCGACCGAGACAACTGTATCAACGTGTACCTCTCAGAGGAATATGAGGACGTGTTGCGCGATGGCGCTTGGCAGCAGTGGTTCACGGAGAAGCCGGAGCCATTCCTCCGTCCTGAGCAGAAAGAGTGGATCGCGCAGAACAAGAACGTGTGTCTTGGCTCAGATGCTTTCTTCCCCTTCGGCGACAACATTGAGCGCGCCCACAAGAGTGGGGTGGAGTTCATAGCCCAGGCCGGCGGTTCCATTCGCGACGACAATGTCATTGACACCTGCGACAAATACGGCATCGCAATGGCAATGACACACGTGCGCCTGTTCCACCACTAAACTTGTGCCGCATGGATGACTTCGAGGAGCTTCTCGTCAATGGCATCAGTTTCAAGAAGGCTTCAGGCCAGAAGAAAGATGATGACAAGGTGAGAACCAAAGCCAAGAAAAAGAAATATGTGACCGGTGCACACGGCTCTGGCTCTGCCAGGCAAAAAGCCAAATACCGTGAGCAGAGAGCCAACCGCAAGTCGCAGCGAAAGAAATAGTCGGGTCCGCTTGCGAGGAGGCTTGCCCTGTCTTATAATTATTGTGGGTAGCCAATGTTGGCTACCCACAATCGTTTACCGACAATATGACAATCTTATATTTAATCAATGAGAAAACTAATATCTTTGGCACTCGCGCTTTTCATGGCCACGAGTGTTGCCTTTGCCGATCGCACGGTGAAGGCCAATGACCCTAACATCAGTTTTACGGGACGTGTGCAGCGCATGGACAATGGCGCCGTGAGCTACGACTGGGTTGGCACCTATGTGCAAACCGATTTTACAGGCTCTTCCATCGCGGCAAGAGTTAGTGAAGAGGGTGAGAGCTACCATCAGGTGTTCATAGACGGCAAGCTCATGGGAAAGTTGCGCTTCACGGGCAAGGAGCCTCACGACATTGTGCTCGCCAAGAACCTTGGAAAAGGCACTCACCGCCTGCGTCTGCAGAAGGTGACAGAGGGCGAGTATGGCCGTTCCACCATCTTCTCGTTCACGGCAGGCAGCAAAGGCTCGTTTAAGGCGGTGCCGCGGAAGAGCCGTTTGATAGAGGTGATAGGCGACAGCTATACGTGCGGCTATGGCTCTGAGGGCACTGAGGACAGCCACTTCGAGCTGAAGACCGAGAACTGCGACAAGGCTTACGCTTGTGCCCTGGCACGCTATTTCGATGCCGACTACGTGATAGTGGCTCATTCGGGCATGGGTGTCGCGCGCAACTATGCCGGAAAGACCATGCGCACCATGAGCCAGCGTTATCCATTGCTGTTCGACGACCACGATTCCGTGGCCTATGATTTCAAGCAGTATCGCCCGAATCTCGTGATTATCAACCTCGGTACAAACGATTTCTCCAGGAATGGCGCTCCTGCCGACTACGTGAGCAAATACGTAAAACTTATCAAAACGGTGAAAAGCCATTATGGAAATGACCTGCCCGTGCTTTGCGTAACTCCGCATTCTGCCAACATCTTCCTTCTTGCCGCCCTTAAAGAGCTTGGCGAGAATGTGGCGGGCATGAAAAACGTGCGTGTGACCGAGCCAATGCCCGGTGTCGTGGTCAAAGGTCACGACATTGGATCAGACTGGCATCCCAACTGGAAAGGCCATCAGAAGATAGCGTCCACGCTCATCCCAGTGGTCTCTACAATTACAGGTTGGGAGATGAAGAACGACCTTTAGGAAATATTATGCTTCTGAAACATTAATCTTTGTCTTTAAAGCCACGCTTTTGGCACCTTTTTTGTACTTTTGCAACAAATACCGGCCGCTTGGCCATGAATGCAAAAACACAATGGAAAGACAGGAAACACCCGTTTTGCTGCTCACGGGTTATTTGGGCAGCGGTAAGACTACCCTTCTCAATCGAATATTAAAGAATGAGAAGGGTATAAAGTTTGCCGTTATCGTCAACGACATAGGTGAGGTCAACATCGACGCCTCTCTCATTGAGAACGGTGGAGTGGTTGGACAAAAAGACGACTCGCTCGTGGCCTTGCAGAACGGCTGCATCTGTTGCACGCTCAAGATGGATCTCGTGCAACAGCTCAACGACATCATCAACCAAAAGAAGTTCGATTATATCGTCATCGAGGCGTCGGGTATTTGCGAGCCCGCCCCCATCGCGCAGACCATATCCACTTATCCGCGCATGATTCCCGAGAAAATCATGATGAACGGCGTGGCGCGTCTCGACTCCATCGTGACCGTTGTTGACGCCCTTCGCATGCGCGACGAGTTTGGCCTTGGCGATGCCTTGCAGAAGCCGGACATGGGCGAGGACGACCTTGAGAGCCTCGTAATCCAGCAAATAGAGTTCTGCAACATCATCTTGCTCAATAAGGCATCCGAGGTGTCGCCAGAGGAGCTTTGCCATCTTCGTGCCGTGATCAAGGCCATACAGCCTAAGGCGGAGATTTACGAGTGCAACTATGGCGACGTGGATCTCGACAAGATTCTCAACACGCATCTCTTCAATTTCGACAAGGTGGCTACGTCGGCTCGCTGGATTGAGGCCATGGAAGACGATGACGACGAGCTTGAGAACGAGGAGAGCGGCGAGGCCCTGGAATATGGCATCCAGACTTTCGTGTGGAAGCGTCGTGCCCCGATGAGCCTTGGCGATTTCGACGAGTTCGTGTCTACCAAATGGCCCAAGGGCGTGGTGCGTGCCAAGGGCATGTGCTATTTCGCTGACGAGAAGGACACGTGCTACCTCTTTGAGCAGTCAGGCAAGCAGTTCAACATTACCAACGCTGGTCAATGGTATGCCACGATGCCTGCCGACGAGCTTGCCGACTTCCTCGACAAGAATCCCGACGTGAAGAAAGATTGGGACCCGAAGGTCGGCGACCGTATGCAGAAGATAGTGTTCATAGGTCAGCATCTCGACCGCAAGGCCATCGAAGCCGAACTCGACAAGTGCTTGGCTGAATAATGATTCCGCCTCGCGTCGGGCGCGGACGATGAAACAGTGTTGATAACAAAGTGGGATAACTTAAAGGAATGAAAAATGGAAGACAAGCCTTTTGTTTTTACTCGTGAAGAGCTTGACGAGGTATGGCGGTTGCGCCGATATATCTTCGACAAGGTCGGCGACGCTATGCCGCGCGATGACATGGCCAAGCTCAAGGCGAGCCTGCGCAAGGCCATCGCTGATGGCCACGTTAGTCGCGACGTGTTCGGACTGAACCCGATAGTCACAGCCATGGAGACGGCACGCATCTGCGTCGATGAGATTGGCTTGCGCCGCGAGTCGGTGATAGCCACGCTCTTGTGGGCATGCCATGTGGACAACTTCGTGGAAGTGGCCGAGAAATATGGCGAAACCGTGGAGCACATCGTCCATGGGCTCTACAAGATACAGCATCTCTACGACAAGAATCCCGTGATTGGCAGCGACAACTTCCGCAACTTGCTGTTGTCGTTTGCCGAGGACATGCGCGTCATACTCATCATGATTGCCGACCGTGTGTGCGTGATGCGTCTCATTCGCGACACGCCGATGGCCGACGCGAGGCGTGAGGTGTCGGAAGAGGCTTCGTATCTTTACGCGCCCCTTGCCCACAAACTCGGCTTGTACACGCTGAAGTCGGAACTTGAGGATCTCTCGCTCAAGTACATGGAGCACGACGCCTACTACATGATAAAAGAGAAGCTCAACGCCACAAAGGCAAGTCGCGACGCATATATCGACCACTTCATTGGACCTATTCGTGACAAGCTGGAAAAGGCAGGGTTGAAGTTCCACATGAAAGGGCGCACCAAGTCTATACACTCCATCTGGCAGAAGATGAAGAAGCAGCAGTGTGGCTTTGAGGGCATCTACGACCTCTTTGCCATACGCATTATCCTCGACTCGCCTCTCGAGATGGAAAAGCAACAGTGTTGGCAGGTCTACTCCATCATAACCGACATGTACCAACCTAACCCGAAGCGATTGCGCGATTGGCTATCGGTGCCCAAGTCGAATGGTTACGAGAGCTTGCACATTACTGTGCTTGGTCCGGAAAACAAATGGGTGGAGGTGCAGATACGCACCGAGCGAATGGACGACATAGCCGAGCATGGCCTCGCGGCCCACTGGCGCTACAAGGGCATAAAAAGTGGTGGCCAGATGGACGAATGGCTTGCCAACATACGTGCCGCGTTGGAGGCAGGCGACAACCTTCAGGTGATGGACCAGTTCAAGATGTCGTTGCAGCCAGACGACATCTACGTGTTCACGCCACGTGGCGACCTGTTCAAGTTCCCGGCCCGTTCCACGGTGCTCGACTTCGCTTATCGCATCCATTCCAATATAGGCAATGCCTGTGTTGGCGGCAAGGTCAACGGCAAGGCTGTCTCAATGAGGCAGGAGCTGCATTCCGGTGATACCGTGGAAGTGATAACGCAAAGCAACCAGAAGCCAAAACGCGACTGGCTGTCGATAGTGGTGACGCCAAAGGCCAAGTCGAAGATAAGGCTTGCCTTGAAAGAGACACAGCAGAAGGACGGTCTCTATGCCAAGGAACTGCTGGAGCGGCGTTTCAAGAACAAGCACATCGAGGCTGAGGAGAGCATCATGGCGCATCTCGTGAAGAAGATGGGGTTCAAGGTGGTGTCCGATTTCTATAAGCAGATAGCCGACGGAAAACTTGACCCCAACGACGTTATTGCCAAATATGTGGAGGTGCGCGACCATACGGAGAACAAGGACAAGGAGATAGTGTCGGCCGACCAGTTCAATTTTGAGAGTCCTCAAGAGGAGCTGACCCACGAGAGCGACGACGTGCTCACCATAGACCAAAACCTCAAGGGCATCGACTATCAGCTCGCGCCGTGCTGTCATCCTATCTATGGCGACGCTATCTTCGGCTTCGTCACCGCTGGCGGCGGCATAAAGGTGCACAGGCAAGACTGCCCGAACGCGCCAGAAATGCGCCGCAGGTTTGGCTATCGCATAGTGAGGGCGCGCTGGGCTGGAAAAGGCTCGTCGAAGTATGCCATCACCTTGCGCGTGGTGGGGCACGACGACATTGGCATAGTCTCCAATATCACCAATATCATTTCAAAGGATGAGAAGATAGTGATGAGGTCTATCAATATCGATTCTCACGACGGTCTCTTCTCTGGCAACCTCACCATCCAAGTGGAAGACACGGCACGCCTCAATCAACTCGTAAAGAAGCTAAAGGCCGTGAAAGGCGTGAGGCAGGTTGACAGAGTGTGAAGACGCAAGTTAAGGTTATCGCCGCTTGCTCTTCCGCATGGCGTGACTCTTGCTTGACTGAAACACAGCACAACCATACCAAGTATTTTTACAGGGTGCGGTTCCTTGTGGCCGTCCGCGACCCGCAAAGCGGAGATGGATAACGAAAATCTCACAATGCGATGCTTTAGGACACCATTTCGTTTTCAGACAACTTCTGATTTCTGATATGCCTGCCGTTGGTCTCCGTTTTGCAAATGAATGAGGCCGCAATTAAGTTCAGCAGTCTTTGTGAGGCGGTGCATTACGGTATTGTCACTAAGCGTGTCTATAAGGATATTGCTTTCCTTAGAGAAGCACCAGTCGGTCAGATCGTTCATTCCCCCATGGTGGTGTGGCAGTCCCGCTACTCTATGGATGACGTGGTAGGGTCTTTCGTTCAGCCATTTACCATTGTCAATAAGACGCAGGACCGTGTGGAAGTCATTAGCCGAAGCTCTTTTATAGTACGTTTTTACTGTCATAGGCTCCTCATTGTGCCATCGTTACCTCTTTGAATAGTCGTTCTGACAAATCTTCGAAGGTCGTTCCTTCTGGTATCTTTCCACCTGCCAACTCATTGGCTACCTTTGACATGCATACTGCTCCGACAGCTGCCATGGTTGACAGGTGCAGCTTATTGGCAATGTACGTTGTGAGTCTTGACAGCAATTTCTCTATTTCGAGTTTATCTGTAATCATAAGTCTAAAATTAATTGTCTAATTCCTTTTTCTGTACAAAAGCAGTATTGTATGTACTCCGGGCCAGGATATTTCAACTGTTTTGCCAATTTGTTGAGGTTAGTGCTATTGGCGTATACGTCGCCGTAGCTCCTACGATATTCCTGTAATATGGCATCTACACGCGAGTCAGCAACAGGACCCGATTACAATGTCATAGTCATGCTTGTAGGCATGAAGAGTACTCTTTTCTCTGTTCCTTAGCACAAAAAGCGCCCATTCAGCCGTTCTGCCATCGAACTTCTTTATCCTTACATCGATGGGGCATCTTGATGGATTGAATATGAACGGTGACACTTCCGGACAGCCTTCTCCAATAATAGCAGTGGTCCGCTGAGCCATGGCGACTGCACGTGTATAATCCTTAGTCAGACAGAAACCACGACCAAAGTCCTTGAAGTCCTTGCTCTTTGACAAGTCTATTCTGGTAATCAGTTGGTTACTGCCGTGATAGAGAATCATAGACGACCACCGTTATTGGCACATACACGTGAGACATCATTGACAATCTCATAATTGCTGAGGGTCTTCTCAATGTCCTGGTATTGGCGTAGAAAATCCATCCCCTTGAAAGTCACGATGTAGCTGTAGGCTTGTGTGAGAGGAACCTTCTTCTCGTCAGCGAAGTTGTTGATAACTGACACGACAAAATCACTCTCCTCTGAGTTAAAGCCTGATTTGTCAACGACATTAATCTGCAATGCCGACCCCATCTTGCCAAGAATGAAAGATGCCACCTCTGGCGTTATCGGTGCACCATGCTCAATCTTCGAAACGCGAGACTCCTTCAGACCAATCAGTCTGCCGAGTTGTGCTTGTGTAAGGCATTTCTTCTTTCGCTCCTCGCGTATAATCATTCCTAAGCTCTTGTTTTCCATATCTACCTATCTATTGTTGTTCACCGCAAAGGTAAACAAAACTTTCCAATTATGGAAAGTTACGGATAAAAATGTACTTATAAAAAGTTAAAGGCAAGAGTCTTTTTCTTAATATTTCATAACAAGAAGTAAATAACTGCCATAGCAGTAGCTAAACATAGTCTTAATTTACCTTGCGTCGCTCTGGTGGAGCGCGGCCTTTTTAGGTCCCATCTTTGGAATGTAGGTTTTACTCATTGGCATAAATTGTATTAGTGAAACAAAAAAGTCGGCTCTTTTTAGGGTCAGCTCTATTCTTATCGTTCACAAAAATAGGAATTTGCTTTTGATTTTACAATATAAAGTACAGATAACTTTCTGTCTATTAGGATATTTTAGAATTCCTATGTAGTCTGTTAAGACCTCTGCATGGTCTGTAAGTGGTCTGAAGGAAATTCATCGATTTGAGAGAGATTGAGACACGCATCAAAGCAAAACATTTTTTCTCATTGGCTTCAAAAAAACTGTCTCATTATTTTGCTTTTTCAATATTTCTTCATAAATTTGCCAATGTTAACCACGTCCGAAACCTTATCGGCTGATGCAGGGTGTAGCCATCCGCCGAACGCAGAGTGCGTCCCTTGTGGCTGTCCGTCAATGCAGAAGCCCGCAGAGGGAGGAAAGAGTTGCTCATGAGGAGCGGCTTGACAGTGGGGAGCATATATATGATTAAGGCGTTTACTTGACGCTTTGTTCTTGACACTTCGAAATCTGGTAAATTTCACTTACTGTCAAAGAACTTGGCAGCGGTAGATGTCCATGGGTGTGTATTCACCAGCCGGAGGTATACCTTATTGTATATAAGGTATGCCAATGGTGAGATATACATACAGGCGTGGGCTTCTGCGTTGCTCGTTCTGACAGTAATGGGCATTACCAGAGCCTCTATGCGTGGAACGAGTGACGAAAGTTCCACGCTTTTTTCATATACCTAACATAAAACCTATGGACACGTTGTCTAATGTGTACAGCCGAGAAGGCGGCAGTCTCCTTTCCAGTGCGCGGCTTACCCCTCGCACGATTTCCAGTCAAGACAAGACCAGGGTGTCGGTAGAGAATGCTCCTTTGACAGCAGAGGACAATTGTGAGCAGGAGCAACAGAAACAATGGTTTGTCCTGCGTGTGGCTTACCATCACGAGCAAGTGGCCAAGGACTGGCTGGCAGAGGTTGGCATCGACTCCTATCTCCCCATGCATTATGCCGAAAAGGAGGTTGCTGGTAAGAAGAAACGCGTGCAAGAGCCGCTCATCCCCAATCTCCTCTTCGTCCAGACTACGGAGGAAAGACTTAACCTTGCACTCGCGTCCCCTGCCAATGCCTATCTCAGTTACTACTACAATCACTTCCGCACCAACGCCGACGGCACGAATCCCCCGCTCGCCGTTCCAGACAAGCAGATGGACAACTTCATCCGCCTGACGAGCATCGACAGCGACCACATCCTTTTCGTCGACCGCTCCCAGTGCCACTTCAAGAATGGCGACCATGTCATCGTCACCGATGGCGACTTCCGTGGCATCGAGGGCCGTATCGCCCGTGTCGCCCGCCAGCAGCGCGTCGTCGTCGAGCTCGACGGGATAGGCTGCATCACCACCGCGTACATACCCACGGCGTTTATCAGACACATTTAAGGTTGACGAGGCACATAACCTGAGTAAAATAATAACAAATAATTTATGGATAATACGAACTATAAGAAGATTCTCTCTCTCTTTGGCTTCTTACTATTTGGTGCTGTCAGTTGCTGGGCTACTGCAGAGTCACTTCACCTTCTTTTGGCAACATGGCCCATATTTTTCTGCTATGCAATTGCCATAGGTTTCTTTATCATTGCATCTATCGGCTTTAAGATGATTCTCGATAGCTTAAATCAAAATGTGTACATGGAGAATCGAGGTACACATCTTGTGCTTGGCACTGTATTGGTGATTGTGTTTTGGCTTTTCTGTAGCATGCCAACAAATACCCACACGTTCTTCTATCGTAACCTCATCAACGATCGCGTAAGCAATGAGATTACAACGACACAAGGTTATTTGGCACAAATAAAAGATGGAACGGTAACAGAAGATAAAATCAACGCAAAAATCACGGAATTTAGAAATCAGGTGAATGTAAAGCTAGGGCAGCTTGAAGCAGAAATTCGCAATGAGGCCAATCCTGGAAATGGGCCACGTGCCAAAGCTATCCTTAGCGAATTCGCTTCTCTGTTGGATGTCCCTGAAATCAAGCCGTTGTCCTTTAAGGGTACTTCACAGCAAGAGCGAGAAGTACTCTGCCGTGAGTATCGCAAGATGATTTATACACTTCGCGATGCCAAGGAAAAGAATATCATTAATGAAATGACACCAGCCAATGACAATTACAAGAAAGTGGCTGAACGGGACTATAAGAATCTCGATATAGTCAAGGAAAACATCAGCAATGGTAACATTGATGTGAATGATGCGGAAGATGTTAAGATGGTGTGCGACAAAATCAATCAAGGCTATAGCACTATCAAGATGTACAGCCAGTTTGTTAACTTCAAAAATAACGAAGACAAGGTTACCTATACAGCGAGCAATCCCCAGACAAAAGTGTCGCGATTGCTTAGTGTCTATGATGTTTGGGTCGATTTCTTGAAAGGAAGACAAGGCGGTTTGTCGTTTGTGTTCTGGATTCTCATCTCAATACTTGTTGACCTCGCTGCTTTCATCTTCTTTGACATGGCTTTCAAGAAAACAGAATAATCACTTCATAAAATCATATACTATGCCAGTAGAAATAAACAGCTCGACACCGAGTAATGCTCAGTCCTCTTCTCCTAATGGAGATCGATTGGAAAATGGACAGGGAATTCCTGCGACGGGTGGAGTAGATAATCTCGCTCCATCTACATCCACCCATTCTCCTATGGAGAATACTTCTTCTTCGTCCAATTCTTCGACCGACCCCAATGCCATCACCGTTACAATAGCTGACCACGATACTCCTATTGTCATTCTCTACGGTCCTCCTGCGTGTGGCAAGACCATGACTCTTGTCAGACTTGCACGTTATCTCAAGGATAAAGGTTATCAGATAGTGCCAGACAAAAGTTTTCGCGATTCACAGGATGGTGGGTATAAAAATCTCTGTGATGGGTTTGACTACATTATCTCTTCTAATGATGCAGCAAAAAGTACGTCTATTATTAGTTTCATGTTGGTCAAGGTGTTGACTGCAAATGGTCATCCGCTTTGCCAAATTTTGGAGGCTCCAGGGGAGCACTATTTCGCCCCTGGTAATATCGGCGCGCCTTACCCTCCTTATGTCCAAAGAATCATGCGCAGCAATAACCGAAAGGTGTGGGCGGTGATGCTGGAACCCAACTGGGAGAATGATGAGATTAGACGCAATTATGTGGATAATATCAAAAAACTCAGCAAGAGTCTTGGAAGCAAAGGGAAAGTCCTGTTTGTATATAACAAGGTGGACTTGGCAAATGCAGAAACAACTTCAGACACCATAAAGGAAGTTGCAGATCTCTTCCCGGGTATCTTTGAGCCATTCAAGAATCAGAATCCGATTACAAGATTCTGGAAGGCCTACAACTGTGACTTGGTGCGCTTCTGTACGGGCGGCTATAATCAGAAAGTCGCTGGAGGTACTACCTACACACCGAGTGATGATGCATACCCGGAAGCGTTGTGGAAGAAACTAATGAAAATGATTAGAGGATAGATTATGAGTTTTCAAGTAACAGTCATTTTGCACGGAGTCCCTGCAGGCTATAAGTCGTTTGGTAAAATTGATGGGCAGGATAAGGATTATGTGCAAACATTCTACAATTCAAATGATTGGGATGAGCCCGAATTCCTTAAAGTTGAGCGTGTTGCAAATAAGATGTTCTATACGTTCATCAAATGTAACAATGTAAATGCCTATGATGGGCGTTCTGGCTCATATCTGGGTATCACGCTGCGGATGAATCTCTACTATGCGGATATTCAGAATATTTACTCGATACTGAAAGGCGTATATAAGAAGCTGTGTATCGGAACTCTTGTCTCTGACGATGGAAAACGGATTCAGTATATTGTATCGGACTTCAAGGATGTCGGTGGCAAGTTAGAAGAGTATAACAAGAGAATTATTGATACAATTAGCACATTTACCTCTGGAAGTGATTTGCAGACTATTGGTCAAGTATGCAACGGGAAAGGCACTAGATGTGTCAATCTTATGGATTGCACAGAGTCCGTTGCCAAAGAAGCCCTTGCAGGTTCAACCTCGTTGAAGGTTTCTACCTATTATGCTTCTGCGGCAGATAAGCGTTTGCGTAGTGAATATGATTACAAACTAAGCCAAGCACAACAGCAGTATACGCATGATATGCAAAAGACTGAGAGTCAGTATAATGAGCAGATTGCCGAATTGAAACGGCAATTGTGGCAGAAAGAAAGTGAACTGCAAGGTGGCACCAAAGATCTCAAGGATGAGGTTGGTCGTTTAAAAAAAGAGTTGAAGGTAGCCAAAGATAGTATGCAAAAGGATATCGACTCGGAAAAAGCGAAACTGAGTCAAGAGAAGGCCGAAAAACAACGTATCTTGGAATCTCTGAGTGGCATAATCAATAGCAGTGAATATAATAAACCGGATTCAGAAGGGATGAACGCCAAACAAATAGGAACCAGGAACTCTTCTAACCGTAAAATCGCTTTAGGAAGACTTGTTCTCTTGCTGGTGATAATCCTTTTGTTGATAGTCACAAATGTTCTGATGTGGTGGCAAAGTTTTCAGTTAGGTCAGAATCTGAGTACTGTCAACACACGGCTGGATTCGTTGGTTGCTTCAATTCAGGGAAAGCAAGCTTCAGAGCAGCAAGATTTTGTTTCTAGCTTTAATCCTGACGATTGGAGAATAGATATAAGAAAATACGAAGGAAGCTTAAAGAAAGGACAGAAATATAATGTTGCAATAGTGCCTAAGGGGAATAATGAATCCAAAGATGCTGTCCCTAAAGGCGATTGGAAATCTGACCCTAGAGTGCAACTTACAAATAACAACATTGGTAAGGCTACATTATCTGTGGACGAAGATTTTGAGGGCACTATGTTGAGGATAGAATATGTAGTAAATGGAAAGAAAGTTCATCGCGACGTGAAAGTAGAACAATAGTATGAACAGAAATACTCTTTTGTTACTGTGCTGTTGTATCCTCATCTTATTTTCTTGCGAAAGCAAGAAAAAGAAGAATATTGTTTTCTACGACACAGATATATCTGATACTACAGCCACGAAAGTAGAGTCTCCTTCTGTTCAAGATGTCTATGACAGCATAGAAGTGGAATATGCCAAAGACGAGAATACCATAGCTGTGCCTTTCTCAGAGCAGGGTGGCGTGAAGCTGGTTGATGTTACTGTCAATGGAGAATTTACTGTACCTATGATTTTGGACAGTGGATGCTCTACGACACTTATTTCCATTGCGGAGGCCCGTTATCTTTACGAGAAAGGATGCTTCTCACAAGAAGACTTTTTAGGTGTTGCGCAATCGCAAATAGCTGATGGAAGTATCGTAGAGAATATGGTCATCAATCTTCGTCAACTTGTCATTGGAAATAAGATAGTCTGTTACAATGTTAAGGCAACTGTCTCAAATAACGCTCAGGCTCCCTTGCTCTTGGGCAACGAAGTCCTAGACCGCGCACCATCCTATTCTGTGGACAATGTGAACAAACAGGTCGTGTTTAAACTGAATTGACAATGAATATTTCTACGTATGTCTTTGGAAAATTCGAGAAGGGGTATCGTCAATTCCCTGACGATTATACAAAATCTATTTTCCAGACTTTTAAAGATAACGGTAAAGCAAGAACTCAGATAGCCATGCATCGAAATGGCGATTTAATGTATTATGGCTATATTCGATTGCTTGACGGCAACAACTATATTGGTCTTTGTGTTGTCATTAATGGTTACTATATCACAGACTTAAGTAAATTGTTCGACGTCTTCCAAAATGTCATTGAGATGATGGTGCGTGAAGGTTATCTCATTCATTTCAATGATCAGGGAGAAATAGTGGCTTCTGCAACACATCTTGTTGAGGACAAAGAGGCTCTTGATGAGATAAAGCAATCATTATCCAGTCAATTTGAAAATCTAGACAACAAGATTTTACCAGCTGTCAGCTATGAAAAGTCATCAAATTCCATCAAGAGCTTTAGCATACAAGACCCTTTGGAAGATGTCGTTCGCTCAAGCTTTTCGGAGGGTTATACGCTGCTGTATAAATCATCAGGCTACGAAACCTACTCTGTCCTTAGCTATAAGGGCGTTGTCAACAAACTAAGTGAGCAAATAAAAAGTTTGGAGGCAGAAAAGAAAAGTCTTTCAATCAACTTGAACAAGCAGAAACGCAAGCAGAAGAATACTAAATGGGTGAGTGTCCTTTCAATTATAGCAGTAGTGTTCGGCTTTATTATTTGGAATAAGGTCTTGTATCCAGACGAAGTTACAAAGTATGATGCAGGAGAATTCTTATATTATGGTCCGATGGAAGATGGAAAGCCAAATGGGACTGGGGTTGCCATTTATCCTAAAAATGATAAGGATAAACGCCTTTATTATTATGGCAATTTTACGTCTGGGAAAAGGGTGGATAGTAACGCAATAATGTTTTATCGAGATGGCTCATATTTCCGGGGTTCAATGGATGACGATCATTGGAACAAGGGTACATTCTACGATGTAGGAGGTGACTATTTTGAAGGAACATTTAAGAATAACAATCCATTTGAAGGCAAATGGTATAAACATGTATTCGCTCAAAGTCTGACAGGTGATGAATAGAACGCATTTAATGTTTCTGCATATTGGCTGGTTGGCACTGTTGCTTATTGCTACTCTGTCGTTGCAGGCACAGCCAAAACCAAAGCGAGACAAATCTAAAGATAGAGTTGCTGTTGTGCCACAGAAACTTCTCAAGAGAATATCTATTACGCAAACAGATGCACAAGCAAAACCAACATCGCCTACACGGAATGCAAAAACAAGAAAGGAAGTTCCTTCAAGAAAGAACGCACATCATTCAAAGATAAGAAAATCTAATGTAGGGAGAAAGCGTCCTAGGAAGAATATAAGAAGTGCTACTTATTTAACGGTTGACTATTCAAACTCACCTGTCCTGTCGGTGCCATGCAATTCTGGTAACATTAAGCTGAACGTTAACACCGACGGCTCTCAATGGTTCGTTCGTAACGTTGGCTCCTGGTATAGAGTTTATAGAGATTGGGAGAAAAATACAATAAGCATTTTTTATGATAGTAATTCGTCTCATGACACAAGGGAAGATTGGTTCGATGTTTATAGTGGCAATGTAACAGTGTATGTTCACATTGTTCAAGAAGGATTACCAATGGAAGCGTCCGCCGTTATACAGGGAGTTGAGCTTACTCATAAGACATACTACGCTTCAAATAAAAGCCTCAAAGCAGATGTAAGCTTTTCTATAAAAGGTGCTAAAGGACAAAAATGTTTTGTTGTGGCTTTAGTAAAAGATGTGAATGGCAATTATTTAAATATCCCCTATGAATTCAAAGATTATTCGGCGGGAGATAGATTGATGATAATGTCGCAACAGTCAGTAATTCCATCTTCGAACTCTGAGTTCTATTATAGGATTCCAGTTTATATTCCGAACAATGCAATCCAAATTTACAATAAAAAAAAGACATTGCTTTATCTAGAATTAAAAGTGTTCTCATTGGAAAAGAAAGAATTCATTTCTGATTCTTATTGGATGGGATTTAAGGCTAGAAAGAAAAAATACAATATTGAGACATTCGACTTGTAGTGTGCATAAACTATCGATCTCTTGAATTATAATATCTATTTTATGAAGTTTTTATTGAATAAGGCAATATGCCATGCCTTGGTTATTGTTAGTATCTTCTCATTTTATTCGTGTACGATGTGTACATCTAATAATAATGATGAAGAGCAAAGCCAGGGTCAACCGTTAAATCGAAAGCCATCTCAAGACTCTATTAACCAAGAGGCTGAGAATGCTCGGCAACTTATTGAGGAGGCTAATAGCGAAGGATATGATGCTGGATATCAAAACGGGAAAGAGGATGCAATCAATCACGCAAGTAAATACTACACGTACGAAGGCTGTGGCAAGTTCTCTGGTGAAGCATACGATGCATACAAAAGAAGTTACGAAAACGGCTATGATGAAGGCTATAAAGACGGATTTGAAGAGCTCAGCCAGCAAGAAGCTAATAATATAAGGTTACAACAGCAGCAACAAGAAGAGGAACAACATCAACTTGAAATACGACAGCAGAAACAGAAGGAGGCAGATGATTGGTATTACAGGGAAGAACTGGATAATGCTTACAAGGTAGGCTATAGTAAGGGTGTGATGTTAGGCAAATATGACGCAGAGAACAATCTTTCATATGGTTCAAATTGCGATGGAAACTATGGAGATGAAACTGACCAGCGTATTATCAATGCTCATGCTAAAGGATTAGCAGAAGGCTATAGGCATGGTTATTACTCTATCCTACGTGGTTATTAGTGCTCGTTTATACTGTTGATTTTTTGCCTTCAGCTTTTAGTTAATTCATATATTTATGGAAGCCTTATTGCCTATATTAGGAGCCATTTTGATGATTTGGTTCCTTTCGCGGCTCAATCATAGTGGGGATGACAGTCCTAGGACTAATGCCCGTAATAATGATGCGGTGTCATCTGAACCGAACGATGCACAACGTGCGTCCGCTCTTTTGAAAGATTTAGAAGACTCTGAGAAGCCTATAAATACGACATGCGTTGAAGTCAATGAGCAGAACGAAAAAGAACAAGAAGAAAAATCATCAGAAGTAGAAGGGGAGGCTAACGAGTTTCCTCGTTCTGTTGATTGGAACTTCAAATATTCTTTCTTGCGAGGGGAGGCGGAATACCGTCATCAGCCAAGACGGATGGAGAGGTTCGCTTTTGGAGAAAAAATCAAGTTAGGAGAAGTCGTTGATTTCCTCATGGGATATGACATGTCCAAAAGCCTCACAGGATTGTCAATATGCTGTACTAACATCATTGGAAGTGTTGAGGAAACTCGTTTTGTCAAAGGCAATAATGAAATACGCAACTATGACCTTCTGTCGTCTGTCACATATTATAATAAAGAAGGAGAACTGTTGCCATTAACAGGTGAGAATGTGATCCTTAGCCTAACTCGCAACGACGGTTTGCCGATTGTGCTTTTTGTCCGCAACCATCAGATGACACCGGATGTACTTTATTTGCGTGTCTACAGTATGGTGGGCAGGACCAACGCCAATGATGATAAGCATACTTGGCAGAGCAGAAATCTCGCCGAACTAAATTCTACATTGTTGTGCTGTCGCGTCAGTTCAAATAATTTAGACGATTGGTGGCGCTTCTATCAAGACATGGAGAATAGAACTCTTGACAGTATAAAGCATGGTAAGCCATTGAAGGGCTTACAGTATGCTGTTTGTGAAGGTATGTTTGGTCGAGTAACAACGAGTGACTATATTGATTGCGGTAATGCGCTGTGTAGACAGTCAAAATATTATGATGCGCAGAGACAATACGAGCGGGCGATACATGCCTTGGATAACCCTTCAGAGAACTTTAAACATGGAGACTCCTATGGTGCCATTAATTTTAGAATGGCACGTTGCCTTGTATCTACTCACGACAAACCTCGAGCCTTCCATTTTATGGACATAGCTTATTTTTTCAATTCTACAATCCTATTCGATTACCTGTGGGTATCTGCCGGTCTCGCAGATTATCGGACAAAGTCTTTGCTGGAACAAAACAGAGACAAGTTGGAAGAAGTCGAAACTAAGATAATAGAGACTACTTATCAGAGTTCATTGGATAAGTATCGCAAGAATATAGCAGAAGATACCACGTATGTAACCCTTGGATTCGTACTTCAACACCTATTGAGGGTCAACTCTTACAATATTATAAGTATGTGTGTATGTCGTAAAGGCAATGACGGATACACATACGATGACGTATATAATCGTGATAAACTATGGAGATATAAATTTCAGGACTTGCTGCATGACGGCAATACGGTGGTACTTAGATATTCAAGAGCTTGCTACCAGTGTGGCGATATGGAAGACGATAAATCAGATCACTGCAGCGATAATTCAATCATCATTCAAGTAAACGCGATAGAAGGATCCGATTTGTTTCGCATAGATGTTGCTGTTCCGGGCTTCCTGCATGATCCTAACATAATATCGGAACGCTATGGAAGGTTCTCTGACTATAAATCTTTCGTTGTTTCCTCTAAGCCGCACGAGTATGATTTCTCCAAGTCAGCTGAAGAGATAATGGCCGAGGTGGGTAGCCTTTATAATAAGGAAAGAACTCATGCTGTGGAGTCGATGTTGGGCTTGTATCATGTCTACCTTTCGTTACTCGTTGATTTTGACAACCTCTCTGATGACAAGAAATTCATGTGGCTGGATGCCGCGGCAAAGATTGGTTCTTGTTATATGGAGCTTGATTTGCCGGAGGTCGCCAATTATTTCCTTGATGTTGGTTATGGGTCTTGTGATCTGAACAACATGATGGAATACATCAATTGCCTTGTCGGAACAAAGGATGCAAGAGCCATGTCTATTGTTGATAAAAATCTCCTAATGCAGATTGATGCACCAGATCAAATAAAGAGCGTATGGCGCGCGTTCTTGAAACGACGGAAGGCATATATACTTATTGACTGGGGACAGATTGCTGAGGCCAAGGAGTTCTTGACGACGTTGTTAGACGACCCCTTATGTAGAGACTATGCAAAACGTGAACTCAGTTGGCTGTCTATAAAGGAAAAGAATCAATAAGTAAGTTCTCGTGACATCTTCCATAATGTGCTAGATGTGTTGTTGTTATGCGCTTGTACCAGTTGCATGGTCTTAAGGCAAGACTCGCTACGGCAATGCCATCTGATACTGACTCCACTGTCTTGTCACACAAGCCTGGGACTACTATTATGATGACAGCAGACACTATCACTATCTTGGAGATGTGGTGTTGCGTGGTGAAAACAAAGCAACAGGCAATAACAAGGCAGGATTTGTGGCGATAGTCGGCGGTCGCTGGCAGATGGGCATAAGCACTGACGACTCCGTGAAGACATACGTGATGCAGTTCAAGTGCGACATGTTTCTTCAGTTTGCCTTAGTCTCAGCCGGTCAAATCTGCCTCAAGCAGTTTGCCTTAAAGGTAAGGTCACACGTTGTGCCCTTACACGTCATAGTGGCTCCACTGACTTCTATTACGTCGAGACCGTCCATCGTGAGTCTCTCTACGACTTTGCCGAGGCTTTTGCCGACTATGGCTTCATCGATGCCATGTTACTCACTGGAGTAAACGATGGCAATACGTTCTATCGCTCGGTGGATGAAGGGGTACACGACAGCCTGAGGTATCATGAGGGAGCCAGGAACCTGCTGATATTCTATCAGTGAATTATTTAGCTGGTGAATTTGGAATAGATTTGAAGACTTCTACTATGAACTTATAACATAAATCGACAGATTATATGGCAAAAAGAAGGCTGACTTTGAAACGAATACCAAAATCCAAATCGGATAATGGATGCGGATTTTGTCTTGGAATTATAGCTTTTGCTATAGTTGCTTTTACAGCTTGTTGCTATTTCTTTGGCTTCCAGAATACGATGTCAGTAATCGCGACAAGTGGAATGCTTATGTTTATTATAAACGCTATGTCTCAAGATTAATAAAGTATATAGGTATGAACAATCATTCAAACGAAGATTTTATCAATGTATTGCACTTCAGCTCAAGCAATCAACAGGAAAGTGTAGATAATGAATTATTAAAGGCTCAGGTGTATCTTGCTAAAGCAGATAAGGGCGACAGATGGTGGTATAGCCTTGCAATAATTTTTGTACAACTGCCCGAGGGAGATGAACGTATAGAGTTTGTGAAGAAGTATCTCTCCGATAAGATGTTTGGCAAAAAGTTTCTCTCTTCATATAAGTTGGGCGAAGCCTGCAAGAAGAAAGAAAATGCTGGCGTGACTCCATTATTAGTCACGGAGTATGCAGCTCATCAAACAGAAATGAGAGGAAAGGATTTGGCTGGCATCATTTCTTATTTCAGTTATTTCCTCAATGCCAGTGCTTCTGAGTCGCTGCTTGCGCATCTCCTCGTCAGTCAATCCATAGGACACTTTTGCAAAGGCAAAACACTACCCTTTATTTACTCGCAAGCTTCTCTGTTATTCGCTGCAGGACTGATTGACGAGACCATTGAATCATTGAAATATGCTAATATGCCATTCGGTGATGACGACTTGCTGTTCGAGTTTATCAAAGGTGGATTCAATGATTCATGGAAAGGCGTGGAAATGCCCATTACCCAATACATAGGATTCGTTCCAAGGGAGATGCTTGACAGACTTGCAAACTACTACTTTGACAAACGCCGCTTGAACAATGCATTCTCTTCTAAAGCCATGGAACTGGCTAAAGCTGGCTATGGTCATCACTCCGCTGAGGAGATTATAAAGATTATAGAGGAGGATAAACAAAAAGAACTGAAAAGACAAGAGGAGTTGGAAAGGCAAAACGAGCTGGAAAAGCAAGAGAAGCTGGAAAAAATGAGAGAAGACAGTCGCATCAACAGAATAATATCTTTTGTCACTAAAGGAGAAATGGACGATGACTCAATCGATAAGGATGAAGTTACCGAGTTGTCAGATGTGCTACAGCATGTGATGGAAAATTTTTCTTATGATGAGCAAGACTTCATATTCCAAACTCTTTTAGATAAAACGACTGGCGAAACATTTAACTATATCACAAAGTTCTTGGAAGCAAAGATGGAAGAAGATGATGATAATGTTCCTTATAACACGGCGCGATATCTTGCCATAGAATGTGATTCAGAAACCGCCTTGGAATATTTATCAGCTGATGCAGATCCTGAAGACGACCCAATGCTCGCATTTCATCTAATAGCTGCAGGGATGTTCGAGTTCGATTACGATTTTCTACGTGAATTTCTTGAGAATTGCCCGGATCCCGAAGAAATGAACTGGTTAGAAACTGAGTTTCCTGGAGAATTTGAAGACTGCTCTTATGAGGCCGCCGTAGCTTACTATCACAACGCTGACTTTGAGAAAGCATTGTTCTACCTTATCAATGGTATTGATAGAATTGAGGACTTGTATGGAATTGAAGGAGATGGCTACCATTTTCTGATAAAAATATTGAGCGGCTTAATTGAAGAGCACCCTCATAACTTTGAGAGTGTCATATACGATATTATTGGTGATTGGTCTGAAGACATTTGTAATATATGTGTCAACGAGGAAGCCTATTCTATGGCTTTGCGTATCTATGCCATGGGAAAACTGGAGAACAAGCATCTGCTTGAAGATATACTCGTCCACATACCGGTAGATGCAAGATCTATAGATGCCAATTGCCTGCAACAACTTATCTACGAAGAGAATTTTGAAACTATCAAGTTAGGAATGCTTGCCAAGAAAATCCTTTCTCCAGAAGATTGCGGTCGGGTAAAAGAGCAATTGGTTTCAGCCATGGACAAGATTGACGACCTTCCGAAGAAGGTGTCATTTGCTACTATGCTCCTCAGGGATTTGGGCATCAATGATGAAAAAATCGTGAAGTTCTTGGTGGAGAATGGTGAGGACTGTCAACAGAAAGTCCATATGATGGAACAATGCGCCGCAGAGGATAAATACGCACAACAATACCTTGCCAATCACTATCGGCAAACGAGCAACTTGAAAGCAGCTCTGCCTTGGCTCATGGAAAGTGTAGAAAACGGTATGCCAGACGAACTCGATGAATTGAATACCGCCAAGCAATTTGGCGCATACATAACCGCCGCCAAGCAATGCGACGAGTCCGTTGCCTCATGGGTTAGAGATCGGTTAGCTGAAGTTTATAGTCAGCTTCCCGACGGAGACGAGAAACTTCTCATAGCCAAGTATTACCGCTCATGGCTTGATGTGGATGCAAAAGACCAAATAGAAAAAATTGCCAAATTGGGTGATGCCGATGCCACTTTCGACCTCTACAAGCAGGACCATAGCATCAAGACGCTACGTACAGCCGCCAGACTGGGTAGTGCCGAAGCGCAATATCAATTGGGGCTGCATTTACTTAAATTACACGATGCCACACCTGTGTGGAAAAAAGCCGTGAAAGTGGTAAAAGGTACTAAGACCAACAAGCAGAAAGCGAAGGAGTGGTTTGAAAAAGCTGCCAAACAAGGTCACAAGGGAGCAATAAAAATGCTGAAATAACTATGGACAATAACCTATATCAAAGGAATTTACAGGAAGCCGCCAACCTCTACCAGCAAGCTCATAAGTTGATAGAGGGGAAAAGTGAGGAACAAAATGTTGTTGAAGGGATTCTGCAACTGATAGCAGCGGCCGAGGCTGGACATCCAAGGGCTCAGTTGGAGGTCTCTGAACTTTACCGGACAGGCACGGGCGTAGAGAAAAGCCAGCAGAAGGCTCTTTTTTGGCTACAGAAATCAGCGGCACAGGACGATGTCATCGCATTATACAATCTTGCTGTAGCATACGCCGAAGGCAAGGGAGTTGCCAGGAACGTGGAAAAGGCTAAAAAACTGTTGTATAGGGCTTCAGCCAAGGGCTATAGCAAGGCTGATGACAAGATAAAACAGATTGAGGAAAATGAGAAGAGGCAACGAACTATAGATGGGCGGGAGGAACGAAAAGGAAAGATAATTAAGTGGCTTAAAGCACTCATAGTCGTTATTTGTATTGCTATTCCTTCATTTTACCTTATCCATTCCATATATATCGATGAGAAGGATTCTGAAGCAGCCGCAAACCAATATGCCGACGAATACATCGTCTCACGAGTGGATAACGCTATGGTTGGGGTCTATTTTAGCGTACAAAAGAATCGCGGGTGGATAAGCAAAAGCGTGATGCTCTATCCTGAAGAGGTCACTCGTGAACTGTGGTATGCGGTTATGGGGCAATATAGTTTCTACATGAAAGACCCTATGTTACCCGTTACGAATGTGTCATGGGAAGAGTGCCAGGAATTCTTGAAGAGGCTTAGCGCTAAAACTGGAAAGAAGTATTGGCTGCTGCCAGCAAATTATTACAAGGCTATCGCAAACAGTAGTTCTCTGCATCCTCGCTATAATGATAGCAAAGCTCTCAGGCCACAAGCCTCTATGGACGATTTGGAGTCTAATACTTTATATGACATGATAGGCAATGCCGAGGAATGGGTGGCGGATACTATCCATAAGAGTGGGAAAGTGTACCATAAGGCTATGGGAGGCAGCTACCATACTCCTATCGATCAATGTCTGTCGCATGAGACACTGTTGGAAGCTGACGGGAAATCTCCCACAATAGGGTTTCGATTCGCAAGGGAAATGACAGAAGAAGATACAAAATAAGGAAATAAAAGGCAATAATATGATTCTCTCCATTCTAAAATATTTTCTCAATATCCGCCATCCGCTGATTGACGACTACCCACAAGTAGACTATATGAAGAGGTATACCGTGTGGTTCAATTCGCCGGATGGTTCACAGTCGGAATACCCGCAAGTCATCATGCCTAAGCGTGGTACGGTTATTATACTGCCAATCAGGGGCCGGGGCAAGAATACAAAGAAAGGACCTGGAGAGAGCTACCTCTGCTGGCAAGTGCTACGGCATCACCTGAAAGGATTCTACGATAACATAGCGTTGAACGTAGGCGGTCACCGTTATGTACCAGATCTCGCCTATATCGACACAGAGCGGGGCATCTTTATCGACATCGAGAATGACGAGCCATACACCTTAGCCAAGAGAATTCCTACGCACACCATCGACGGCAAAGACAATGAGCGTAACCTGGCCATACTTGATGCGGGATGGATTGTCGTCCGCTTTTGTGAGAGGCAATCCTTTGAGCATCCCAAAGGCTGTATACGCCTAATCTATGATCTCCTGCATACCATCGACACAAGCATCGAGATTCCGCATTGTCTGAAAGACGTCAGTCTCGTACAGCCAGTGCCACGCTGGAGCTACAACCAAGCAAGGCTATTGGCAAAAGAAAACTACCGCATGTCCTACATGATCCGGCACATGGAATGGTGGATATATTACCATATTCTGAACTGGAAAAGAAACTGAAAATAACGATGCGGTTGTTCCAACACTACTATCGTTTCAATGCAAAACTCTTGTCATGTATCCTCCAGATATAATTATTAGCAAATCATAGATTGAAATACATATGAGATAAAGAAAAGGTTAAGGCCATCAATAAAGAGCTTTCTCGTGCCACTGACAAAAACAAGCAATTGAACGAAGAAATCAATAAGCTTAGACAAGACGTGGAATCCTTTCAGAAAGAAAAAGTGGATATGCAATCTAAGATAGAGAGTCTACAACGAGAGGTAGATGCCAACGCGACCAAAATATCTGAGCTCACAAAGACAAATCAGAGGCTGGATGCACAGTTGCAGAACGAGATGCAGGAAGGCTTGCGATTGAAAGATGAGATGCAATCAAAGATCGAGACTTTGCAACGAAAATTAGCTGACGAGGTTGATAAAGTGACAGAGCTCACAAAGACAAATCAGGAGATGAATACACTTCTAAAGAACAAGACGGAAGAATGCTTGCAATTAAAGAATAAACGCCTGGCAGAAGCGAACAACCCTATCGAGCGGTTACTTTGAGTACTAATATGAAAATCGATTTATGAATATAACATCAATCAAGAAAATGGGAGGCTCTTTTTCTATGCGAGATGCGAGCTTTACAACGCGTTGGGTAGCGGAGGCATCAATCCGGCTGATGTGTGGCAAATCTGATGTCAAGATTCGGCAGACAAGCAGTTGGAATGAGGAGCGGCAGGATATTTTGGAACGAGCGAGGTGGCTCTGCTCTAAGATCATTGTCAGCCCGAGAAAGTTACTCGACCAAATGCCAAAAGAGTTAGGTGAGGAGTTCGGAGGACAATGGGCTATTTACTCTTGCTCAATGCTGATGTTCGCACTTGGCAATATCAGCAAGCTGTATCCTGACCAAAAGGATGCATGCATCAAGAAAATGGAAGAGCTGTTGCCTATCGTCATGTCTGAAGAGATAAGGAATTATGACACTTTGATGTGGAAGGAGGACGCCTTGAAAACATTGGATGGCAGCAAAAGCCATATGACCTATCTCAGTATTCTGGCATGGACTATCAGCCTCTATAAGCTGGCTGGCGGCTTATCAGATGAATACGACGATATATATAAGCAATGTTGCGAAGCATTGGCCCGACGCATGCAACTGAGTCGTGACTTCAACTTGCCGTCCTTTCCCAATGGCATAGTGTTCCTTCCTGACATGTTGGTCACGATCGTTGCACTTGTCAACTATGGGAAAATCTATGATGGCAGATATGAAGATGCTATAATCAGTTGGGTTGAAAAAGCAAAAGTGGAATGGATTCACAAGAAGACGGGACTACTTATTGCCAAGTATCATCCATCGAGGAGAAGTGTGAGAACTGTTCGCGGCTCCTACTCAGCGTTGAGTTGCAGTTATCTGACATTGGTGAACGATGACTTTGCCAAGGAACAATATGACACCTTCCGCAAGGTGTTTCGTCAGAATGGAAAACTTGTCGGCATCAAAGAGTTCTTGAATAAATCACCTAAGTTTCTGTTTGATTATGATGCTGGCCCAATCATCAACGGTATGAGTCCTTCTGGAACGGCTTTCGCCCTTGGCGCGGCAACATACTTTGAGGATTGGGAGTTGCGTAGCCAGCTGCTCCGTACGGCAGATATTGCTGGCGCAACGGTGAAGGAAAAGAACAGCAGGCATTATCGACTGGGTGAAATTGCCCTCGTCGGTGAGGCTACTGTTCTTGGGATGAGAACAAATATAAAACGAAGTAATTAGTTAGAAATTATGGGAAAATAAAAACATTATTAGTAACGAAGATGTTTTCGATGCAACAGCAGGGGGGCTGGTATGAATATACTCTGAAACTCACATAAATGTTTTCCCATTGTTTTCCCGATTACGATTCTTGCCCGATTTCCGACTTTCT
>OASE01000053.1_pt1 | contig 37477 bp, 57 predicted proteins | sample 1494851 | NCBI WGS metagenome assembly OASE01 (sample SAMEA3360680, study PRJEB22359) | human gut metagenome | biome: ENVO:urban biome; feature: ENVO:human-associated habitat; material: ENVO:feces | place: Bangladesh | collected 2011 | reverse complement strand
GTTCCATTTGGTATAAATTCATATGGTTCAGGTGATAGATTTGATACGACTCCTGGTAGTAAATCAAAAAATAAAAATAAGAAAATATATTCTAAACCTCCAGTTTAGCATGGATTTAACGGAATTAAGCAAATGCCGTTAATTGTTATGAGTAATAAAAATAAAAAGAGATAAGAATACTGAATTCTTATCTCTTTCTTTTATTATATATTAAATTTAAAATTATCTATTTTATCTGTTATATTTGTTATATTAAAACCATTTTTTTCTAAAAGTTCTTTTGCTGATTGATATACTTTACTGTAATCTTGTTCTACAAAAGTACGTAAACTTGTAAATCTGAATTTTAAACTATCAATTTCCTATGCTATTACTTCATGAGAAACATCAGATTTATTTTTTCTATCAATATATTTCTAATATTGTTCTATTACTGAAATTGATAAATCTATGCATCGTTGTACTTTTAAATTTAATATTATTAAACAATCTGCAATTGATTTAAATGAAAATACAAGTTGATCATAATGTCCTCCACCGTATGGTCTATGTTCTCTAGTAGTAAATAATAAAGATGTATCACTACCATATGTTTGTCTTATCATACTTGCATAAATACCATCACAATTTACTTGATTCCAATAACTTACTAGTTTAAATTCATCAAATTTTTTATTTGTTAATATATCATTATCTAAATCCTGTAATTCCATATTAACATCAAAACATATATCCATAAAGTTATTAACGTTTTTTATAACTTTTGAATCTAAACTTTCCTGTTTCCTGACTTTTAATATTTGTCTATAACGTTCTATATTTTTCTTGTTTAAATTAGTCTATGAAAGTACGAAATCTCTATATTCACGTCGATTATTTAATTTATTTGTTATGTCAATATTATCCATATATTTTGGATCAACAACATAAACTTTTGTTATAGCTGTTATTTTCTGTAATGACTTTATATTATCAGCACCTAATTCTTTTTTTATATCAGAAGAAGATGTCAAAACATCATATACAGGAATCTTTGTAAATGCTTTATTTACAAAATCTTCAACTTTCTTTGAATCTGTTGCAAAATAAGTTATATCTGTTTTCTCATTATAATTTTTATTTGGTTCCAACCAAGAATTATAAGGATTTGCAGATGTAATATACAATATAATTTTATTATCTATTGTTACTGCTCTTAATTGATCTTCATAATCAACCCAGAACTATATACCTGTTTTGTATATTTTTTTCTTTGCTTCTTCTGGTGTTATTGTTAATAACTGTGTATCTGTAATATCTGATATACCTAAATTATGATCAGCTTTTGCTTTAAGCATACGATTAATAATACCAATAATACTATTATCTGTATATGAACCATCCCAATGTTTTGTTTTCTGAATTCTCTTATATGTACATTTAATAACAGACTATCTTCCTTCAACTGTATCACACATTTCCTATGTTAATTTACCTTTAGATGCTAGTCTATCATATTTCATAACAACATAAAAAAAATCTGCTCCTTCATTTCGTTTCATATATCCTTCATCTCTACATGGACTTAATGTTAAATTAGATCTGTCAAATTTATGTAGTAAAGATGAAAGTGTTACCGAATTTAATGATTCATTTATATGTTTTAAATTTTTTGCTATATATAAAACTTCACTTAATAACATAATTTATAAAAATTGAATTATCATTTAATTATTTATTTAACTAAATGATAATTCAAACATATATATTAATTTTATGAAAAATTAACTTTTTGTTCATATACAGGGAAATGTTGTTCCATATATATTTTCTTTCGTTCTTGTCCATGTCTCCAGAGATAATTATCTTTATATCGTTTATTAGGATCTGCTGAATATCTTATATCATCGACAAAATCAAATATAACAACTTTATCTTTTCCAGGATACAAACGAATTCCTCTACCACATATTTGTCGTACAAGACGTTCTGATTTTGCGGTATCAACTAAAAATATAGACCAAAGATTTTTAATATCAATACCTTCACCAAATGTATTAATAGATGCAACTATTACTGTATTACCAGATGTATCTTCTTCCATACATTGCTTATAATAATCTCTTGTTTTATTTGGCGTATTTCCGTCTGTATAATAAACGTCTTTAGATGAATTATCTTTTATATAATCATATACTTTTTTACCGTATCCATATTTAATATCACCGAATAAAACTAATGCATTTTTCTTTGTATTAATTACCTGATCACAAATATATTTCAATCTTGTATATGATTCATTAACAGTTTTTCTTTCTATCTTAAGAACTTTGCTTCCTGCTGTTATATCCATTGGATTTTTATTTGCTCGATATATATACATTGTTTCTTTAGTCTGCTGATCTGCCCATTTAAGATATTGAATTACTGCATATATAGGTGTTCCTCTTTTCTCTGTATTAATCAATTGATCTGCTGTTAATTTATAAACAACTGGACCTACTACAGATTGTATATAAAGATTTTCATACATTGTTTCTTTTGGAAATGTACCTGTTACACCAATTGAATATTTTAAATTAGACATATTATATAAAATATTCTTTATTGAAGCTGCATTTCCAAGATGGTGACACTCATCGCATATACACCCACCAAATCTATCAAAGAATTCTTTTTTACGCTTACATAAACTTTGGAAAGTTCCAAATAATATATTGCATGATTCTACTTTAGCTTTCTGTTTCTTTGTTAAACCAGAGCGAAGAATACCAATTTCCCAATTATGATTATGTTTCTTTAAATAAGATTCATAACGTTCATACTGAACTGCTGATTGATTTGCCAAATCAACAGATGGTACAATATATAGAATATTATCTATACCCTGTGTATCAATAAGATATTTGAATATCATGAATGATATTAAAGTCTTTCCACCTGATGTTGAAATCTCACCACAACATTTTTTATATTTCAATAATGTATACGCTGCCTTTACTTGATAATCATATGGTTTAAATTCTTTTCCTTCTTCATTTTCTGCACCTTCAAAAATATCATCTATATAACTCTTAAACTCTTCAAACTTTAATGTAAACTAATTTAAAAAATTCTGTGCAGCTGGAGTCATTTCCATTGCTATATTGAACTTTTTAGCAACCTTAATAATTTCCAACCACAAATTAGTAGAGATCATATTATACTTATTCATAAATTCTCTATCTGTAATTTGTATGTCGGTAATCTTCTTTAACATCCATGCATTAGGTATTTCTCTTGTAAAAGCTCTACGTATAACATTCAATTCAAATATATAATCTGAACTAATAACAAAATAATTGTTATCAAATGTTATATCAACTTTCATTTACTTATATGTTATATTTTTACTACTTATTAATATTTATATAGCATATTTATATAATAGTCTTATTTAAAAGTCTATTATTTTTAATAAAATTAAGTAAAAATTATGTTAAAAATAAATTAAAATAATATAGACTTTTTTCACAAAAGTAAGTAAAATAATTACTGGTAATTTGAGAATAATAGAATATATAGATTTTTGATTAGTGAAATTTTGATTAGTAATATATTTAATTATTTAGAATTTGTATAAATTAACATATAAATAATATTGATTATCAATCAGTTATAAATTATTTTTAGAAATCATTAAAAATATTTAGAAAAAATGTAGACTTTTTCTCAAAACTCAAGTATAATAAATATGTTAGTATTTAAGGTTGAGATAGATATTATATATAATATGTAAAAAATTTAAGTATATTTTTTAATAATTTAATGAATTTAATAAGGTAAATCTTTCGGAAATGTAAATATATTTTGAATATGGTATAGAAATAATCTTTTATTTTTATATCATATTTTTATTTTATAGTATTTAAAACATTATTAATAATTATTAGTAAAATATATGATATAGATTTATTTTTACTTATTATAATTACTTTAATTTAATATGTTATATTTTTACTAAATAAATAAGTAAATGAAAATCTTTATTTGATAAAAAAGATATGAGTAATAGTTTAAAGTTAAATGATATATCTATTCGAACAATGATCGGATAGCTTCCAAAAATTATTAATGATAATAATACAAAGATTTGTGATTATATTGATAATATATATGATCCATCAAGTGAATGTATAACTAAAAATATTGATAATGTATCAGATAATAAATCATATGTTAAATCTAATTTAGGTTAGTTTAATAGTATTTTTGTTGGAGATTTCAATCTTTATAATATAAAAAGTTTAGAACAAGTTATTAGAGGTGGTTCTAATCGTGAAGGTATAAATCATGATGCATTAAATGGTCGTTATCTTTATAATGATAATAATAGTAAAGAACTGAAAATAATTCCATATGATAAAATATCTAATGAAATGAAAGTTTATGCACATAATTCTGGTGCTATAGGTGTTACATTAGGAAATGGTACTGTTTAGTCATTAGCATATACATTAGAATAGATTATTAATAGTGTTGATAAATTAAAGGAACAATTTAGTAAAAGTTATTCAGAAGATGAAGGATATATTGGATTATATGGTGCAAGTAATAACACAAATAATCAGTCAGTAAATAATTCAAATTCATTCACTTTTGATTAGAGTTTATTATTTGCTACTAAATTATAGTTAAAAAGAATGAATTTACCATAGTATCAATATAATGATATTACTCAGGGTTTTATTTATACATATTATGATTATGCAAATACTGTTACTATAAATGATGAGAATACTTCATCTATAAAAGGAATTCCTGGTTCTATTGTTAAATTAAGATTTAATGATACTAAATCAAAAGGTTTTTATAGAGTTATATTATCAAGAGAAGAAAAGAAATTTTTACGAATATCAAAAGATGAATTAAATAGAATTACATTAAAGTGTATTAGTAATGATGAACAATTTGGAGCATCATGGGATGTATTGGATTATTCTGTTCGTTCTGCTGATGATATTATGATTGAAAGAAAATAAAATTATTAGTTTAAGAAATTATGATTAGAACTCCTTTATTAAGACCATTAAGAGATAATGGCGCAACTTTATATGTTTTCCCATCTGCTAATGAAGATATTGGTTTAAATTTAAACAGCAGAGCAACAGGTGTTGCAATGTCACATTATGCATTACTTAATTTACCTGTAATGTTTGGTAATACAGACCCAAAATCAGAATCTATTGCTATTGCAACTGATTTATAGAATTATATGATGAATCTTGAATGTACATTACTAAATCAAAATTCATATAATTATTAGGAATATCATACTGTTACAGAACGTGCATTTTTTCATTGGTTAAAAAGTATTGAAACACGATTTAAATTAAATCAAGAAGAACAAACAGAAACAGTTAATTCTGAATAGCAATTACAAAATAGAATACTCAATTTAAAACGAAAACAAGATAGTAATGATGCTTACTATAAAGAAGACAAAGATAATAAACATAGAATAGTATAGTGCTTTGGCGCAATAGATGCTGGTAATTCATTAAGTACAGAATTTGGTATGTTTAATGAAACATATGTTAATATACCTACAAGTTATGGAAATGGACCTGTATTTTTTAAACAGGTTCAGGATTCAGCAGAAACAAATTATATATATGGTAAAACATATAATGCTGGTGATTCAGAACATTTACAGGGAAGAAAGAATAATGTAGATACATTAAAAATATTATCAGATGTAAAACCAAGATATGATAATGATAACGGTACTTCATATATATTGAATGATGCATATGAAATAGTAAAAGATATTAATGAAATATAGTCTGCATGTAGAACATTTATAGATAAAAATATTCAGATTAATTCATATGATGATGTAAATATTGATTAGAAATCATAGTTTAAAGGTAAATATTGTGATATTACATCAGAACTATGTGAATTTGGTTTTAATGCAATACTTTTATATTATAGTGTTTATGATTAGAACGATACAACAAAAACAGCATATGCTATAAATCTGTTTGGTATTGTATTTTTAGATTCACCATCAAGTGTATAGAATGAAACGAAAGAAGATGAAAAATAGAATACATCTGATGTTTCAACAAATAAATCTTTTGTTAAAATACCATCTTTAATTAAAAAGAAATCATTCGGTGGCGCAAATAAAGCAAATTTCTTTGGTAACAGTTATTCATTCCGTGTTAATATAAAAACATTATCTGTATATGACAATACAGATGCAATGATTCAGGATAATACAACAATGTCTTCTATTAACAGTGTTGATTTTTCTGATGTTGTTAGTAATCTTAATAGAGCTATTGATGTAATGAATACGAATGTACAATCAACAATGGCTATACAAGATGCGTATATGTCAACACTTAAATTAACAGATGAGAATAAACAGAAATTATAGGAATTAGAAGATAAATTAGATGGTTATTTAAATGGTTCAAAAACATCTGGTATAGTTTCATAGAATATACGAACAAAGGTTATTCAACCTATTACTGATACATCAATAGATTCAAGTGTTAGTGATGGTAATAATATAATTAAAATTCAACTTAATAAGCAATTAACTGATTTTATTAACACTGAAGAATATCAAGGTTCAACTTATACACCACCTATTAAAATATTAAATGATGAATATACTTATAATGTACCTACTGTATATAAACCTATTTTTAATGTAAGTACACAAGCTGATACTGCATTAGGAGAATGGTCTTCAGATACAGGAGATATAAATGACATTATAAATGGTATAGACGTTAATTATTATACATATAACAATAATGTATATCCAAGTATAGAATTACCACAATATGTATTACAGGGATTTGGATTTGATAAGTTAGTATACAGAACTGGTGATCCAAATAATGATAATGAAAAGGATACTACATTTTTGAATTATGAATCATTGATACCATTAATGATAAAATATATTCAAGATTTAAATAAGAGAATAGATGAATTAGAAAAGAAAAAAATAACGGATAATATTTAAAATGAGTACAAATAATATAAACAGTTTTGCAGAAAATATGCGAAAAACGATTGCATAGCAAACTAATGAACTTTCATTATTATCCGCTATGCAAAGATCATTAACAACAAATGATACTTTTGTTACTTATGAATATCAAGATACATAGGGAACGAATTCAAGATATTAGTTACCAAGTTATGCATCTATTGTTAATAGATTAAAATCTGTTGAAGAATCTCTTAATACAATTTCAACTGGTAAAGGTACAATTAACCTTAATGACGGTTCAAGAAGAACAATTAAATTAAGTTCAATACCAAAAACACCAGATTAGATAAACGGCTTACAGGATCCGTCTACATTTAAATTAGATACAAATTGGTTTTTTGAAGATTTAATGTTTCCTGGTTTAACAGTTGATATTGACTTAACAGGTTAGATTGATGATGATGCCGATAGAGTTAAAGTTGTTAGAGTTATTCTTAATTCTAATGATGATGCAGCAACAACATTATGGAATAATCAAATATCTACAACAACATATGATTATCTTTCATTAAAATCATTATTAGCAAACAGTAATATTTCTTATTCAGAAGATGAAGAAATTGTATAGTTACCTTTAGTAAGAAATACAAAATCTGGAACATTTTAGATTATACAAGATCCTGATATTATTAACGGAAATGTATGGTATACATTAGACAGTATAACATATTCTACTATTTCAAGTGAAGGTATTGATTAGGGAAAGAATAATATATTATCTATTGGCGATTAGTTATCATACAGTGATTCTATTTTTGAAATTATTGCAATTAATTAGAACTCAAGTAAAGTCAGATTAAAACGAATTGTAGGAGCAGCATTACCAGGTGTTTATGCAACTCTTAACTATTATGAAGATCCGTTTAGAAGTAAAATAATTTCAGTAAGAGTAGGTGCAAATGAATATGATATTATATATGTAAAAGGAATTTCTGAAGCATATAACTTATAGGCAAATACATGGTCAACACCAGTAAGAGTAGATACAAATAATCTTTTATATGAAGATAGTAACGGTAATGTTACATCAACGTCATTAACAGAATATTACAGTAATTATGTAGTTGACTGGGGTGCAAAGATGATAGATGAAGCGAAAGAAAGAACAGTTACTGCATGGAGTGGACAGAAACCAAATGCACCTACATTATCTGAATCAGATATGAGAGTCGTTCAGGTTAATACACAGATTAATGCAGCAATTGATACAACAACGATTAAGAATACTGCTGCACTTATAGCAGATGATAAGACAAAGATAGATAGTCTTAAATCAGCCATAGCGGACCTCAAATCTGAATTATAGAATATTACTAACATCAGTGATTATAACGCGAAACAGGAGCAAATAAACACGCAAACATTAGAGTTATAGAATGCTCAGTCAAGTTATTCAAGTAATGTATCTGCTTTTTAGTCAGAAGTAAGATCTAATGGTGCTTTATTAACTGATCCTAAATATAGAATCAGAGGGTTCTTCTCTGTACCAGTATAGAAAACACGTATTGGAAATTCTGGTTTATAGGAAGAAATTATAGGTTTTGATATTGCTTACCGTTATGTGAAAGAAGATAATACACCAGTATTATTAAATACATTCACTTATAATGATTAGAATACAGGATCAAGTGTTACAGGTACTTTTTCTGATTGGAATATTTCATAGTCTTAGATGAAAACAAAAGTAAATGACGGTAATGGATATAAGTGGGTAGTAGAAAATGTTGCAGATTCTACAGAAGTAAATATTAATCAGATTGATATACCTATACAGAAAGGTGAACGTGTAGAAATAAAAGTAAGATCTATATCAGAAGCTGGTTATCCATCAAATCCTTTAAGATCAGATTGGTCTAATTCTATCATTATATCATTTCCTGATAATCTTTCATCAACTAATGAAATTGCAGATTTAATTAAAGATGTTAATGATGACGCATTAACTATTGCTATTAATAATACATTAAGTTCATCTGGTGTAACATCACATTTAGATGATACAATACCAAACAGTAATTCTGTTAATGGTTTGTATTTTAAACATATTGCAAAGAATATTGCATATGAAAATACAGATGAATCAACAGGAACAAAAGTTATTACTTCTATATCATTGTAGGATAAAGTAGATTCTATTGATAAAGAATTTGATAATGTCGGATATTTGGGTGATATTGCAAGTATTAATTACATTAATTATGATATTAGTGTATCAGAAGATGAATAATATAAAAATAATATAAAATTAAAGAGATATTACATAATTTAAAAAGTAATATCTCTTTTTTCATCTAATAAATAATGAAACGAATTTGATTTAAGGATACAAATGGCAAAAGAAAAGAAATATTTATTTAAATTAACACCTAATAAAAAAGATGTTGTTATTAATACATCTGTTTTATTGAATGGTTATGAAGATGTTGAATATCCTATTCCTATTATGGATACGGAAAAATTGGGATATGTATATGATCCAACAACATTTTAGTTTAAAGATAAAGAACATATAAAAGTTGATTATCCATATCCAGTACGTATGGAAATGGATGTATATTTTGAAAATTTACCTTTTTATGGTCTTAATAATGCATATAGTACAAATAAAATAAGATATAATGAAATAAAACCATTAAATTCAAATGGTGCAGATATATTTGCAAGTAATCCAGATTTATATAATTATTATTTTTGGTAGAATGCAACATATGATGAAGGTATATTTATAAATGCAAGAGATAATAGAGATACTAATTATGATTATACATTGGCAAATTATAAAATAACTGTTAGAATTTATTGGAGTGACAATAAATCACATATAGACAACGATTATATAAGTAACGGAACAGTAGAATCAAAAGAAAATGGTTGGAGAAAAAAAATTAGTAATGCAAATACTTATCCATTTGTTCTTAGACTTGTACCTGAATTATATAATATTAAAAACTCAGAAAATATAGTTGATAAAAATAATTCTAAAGAATTATTATTACCAAACTTATTACCAAACTTAGAACCAAATACTGATGGAAAAGGTCAGGATAAAAATCATAAGAATATATTTAATGTACCAGATAATTTTACAATGGAAGAAAGAAATATTGTAAAATTTAAAATAGATGCAACATTTACAGATCCTAAATCATTAATATCAGTTAGTGCATATAAAGAAGTAACGGTAAAACAAGATGCATATATAGGTTATAAGAAAAAATATACATATGTTAAATTTATTGATTATAAACCTGTTGATATTTGGTCTCCTACTGTATATGCTAGTTATAATAAAGATAGAAATATTACATATAAAATAGATAAAGATACAAAATAGGATTATTACGCGTTTTATGTTAACGGATCTGTTGATACTAGCTTATATAATAAACAAGAAAATAAAAAGAAATATTTTCCTGATGAAAAAATATATTTTAACGGTGCAGTAGATATAATAGATATAGATAAAAATAAAAAACAAATAGTTGGTTCTAATTATTTTAAGTTAGATACATTTATAATAGATAATTATTGTATGAATACATTAGAAGATTCATCTATTATAGATACGAGTATATTAAGTGATATTGATGAAAGTACATTTGCAACTAGATACAATTTATGTTCTTCTATAGCTAAACAGTTAGGTGATTTTTATGATCCAAGTACATATAATACAGGTAATGAAGATTCTATTAAATATGATTCAAGTAAATATAATACTCCATATTCATTTTCATAGATAAATTTAATGGATACTTCAGCATATGGTGACGTAAGTCTTAATATAACTAAAACAAAAAAAGACAAAAATAAAATTATACAAATTACATATGATTCATCATATAGAGCAGTATACCAAAAATATTATATTAACAATAAAAATTATTATCCTATAAATGCTTCATTTATAACAGTTAATAAAAAAACAATTCCAATATTAGATAATAACTATATTGATAGTTCACTTGATTATGATATTAGTGCTATATATTATAGAGATAAAAATATGCTAGTAAAACCGTTAGATGGTTCAAGTTTAATTTACAACTATAAGGTTATTCAAGATGAAGAAGGACATAGTATAGAAACTAAATACTGTATTAATTCATTATTAAATAATGATATAAATGTACAAATTCCTAGATATGGTATATATCCTGTATTTTCTGGATACATTGGATTTGATACATCTGTATATGATTATTAGAATAAAGATGAAGTTGAATATGAATATCGTGATAATTCAACTGATATTATTTATGATTTAATGTATAGAAAAAATGGATTATTAACTATTAATAAAAAATCTAATTTTATTACAGATAAAATTGATATTAATATCAATAAAGATAAATTCAATGAAGCAGTAATTAGTCAAGATAATTTATTTAATGATATTGCTACAAATATAAATGGTACAATAATAAACAATAATAAACTTAATAATTTATATGGTAATACAAAATATAATGATTATTTATATGCAGCATCAAATATAAGTAATACATATAAATATGAGATTAAAATCAATAATAATGATGTTAGTAATTATTTACGTATTAATGGTGTTAAATAGAGTGATTTAACTAATGGTACATTATTATCTAATGTTGAGCCAGGTATATTTACATTAAGCTTAGATGATGATTATCCAAAAGAAATATCTGATAGTATAAATTTAACAATTAAACATAAAGACGGTGATGAGATAACAGGTGAATTATTAATTACAAATGATGAAAATGAAAAGCATTTAACAAATTATGATAATAAAGGATATGAACTTAATACTGAACATCATTCATCTATGTTGTTACGTGCAAATCCAAAATTGTCAGGTAATGTTAAATTGGTAGTTGATACTGATTATAAATTATATCTTGATACATTTAAAGCAAATCCTGCATTAAATAATAAGAATTTTAGAAAATATCCTATTTCATCAGAAGGTAATTATCCAAGAGATATAAAGAAAGTATTTAAAAATATTCCTATAAAGAATTTATTTGGACTTCCAGAAAATTCACTTAAAGCTCATAAGGTTTATAATGATTATAAAGATCAATATGAAACCATGTATGAATATGGAGCAGAAACAAATACAGATAGTCTTTATTCTGAAAATATGAAAATACTTGCACCTCTTCATATAGGAAATGATATACCAGAATTCTTTGCAATATTTAGATATGATGATGTATTTAATGAAGAAACATATTCAGGAAAAGATATTAATGATATAGAGAAATTCAAAACATTAATTAAAGATTCTAAAGTTATTAAGACATATGATTTAAGAACAACAACATCAATTGGCCAATATCTCAATAACTATAAGAATATGTTATCTAATTATGGTCAATGCTATTTACAGTTTATAGAATAGGATTATAACTAGAATTCACCTTATTACAGACAAGGTAACAATATATGGAAAGGAATTTCAGTAGATAGAGGTATTCTTGTAAACCAGTCAGAAACAACATATTTCGGTTCTAAAATATTAAATTCTGATATTCCTAATAAACAGGAAATGTTTAATAATTATATTATTGCCGGTTTTGAACGACATAATCTTATATATTCTAATATTATAAATCTTGAATTTATGTTTAATGATGATGACATGAAAGAATATTCAATGCATCGTTATTTCGGTTTATATTTAACTGCTAATGATTTTATTAATTATGGTTATATTGTATCATCTAAAAATAATACAGGAAATACGGTATTGACAAAATATGATGAGCAAGGAAACATATATAAAGGTGATGAGAATATATTCAATGTAATTTTTAATAAAAATTATTATGATAGATTATTCTTTGCAATAACTAATAATAATGTTGGTAGAATATAGACAAAAATTGATTTATAGAATTTTCTAAAAAATTATGTTACTAATACACCTGATTCTAATTTAATAAGTTTAGATTCAAAAGAAATTAATATTGATAAGGAAAATGATAAAAGTTTTATGGTATTACATTTCCATAAACCTATTGAATGTGGTGAACATATTAAATTCATAGCATTAGATTATCCTATTGTTAATAAATCATTTACTAATATTGCTAATACTTATGAAACGAATTAGTTAACAACAGAACATATTGTTTATGAACTTATTGCATCAAATGATGAGCGTTTATTAGAAACAGATTATAATATTAATCCATATATCGGAAAACAAAAATGTAGATATTCTGAAAATACATATTTCTATAGAATATCTTTCTATTCACAGGATACAGAATATAATGATATAACAGCGTCATTAGATGTATAGATAAACCGTATTATCAAATGTATTGAAAAATTCAACACTGATATTATTAGAGTTCAATCATATAATGACAATAGTATTTCTATAATATCATTATATGACAGTATGTATGTATAGCATATATTACCACCAAAGTTTGATGATTTTTCATATGATTATACGGCATATACAGGAATTAATGGTATTATTTATACTACAAATAAAGAATATACTGATAGTCTTGATTTCTTACCACATAAAGAAATTAAACATATTGAAAATAATTCATTAGCGCATGATGATGAAAATGATTGGATAACATTTGATGATAAAAATGAGTTGAAAAAATATGTTAATGATTCATCTATTTGTTGGCATTGCTATGTAGAGAGTGAAGATATTAATAATATAAAATCTGATACGATTTCATATTTTAATAATAATATGACATATGAAATGCATGCATTGACAAATCAATCAGATTTCTTTGATAATTATTATTGTGCATTTTCAAATTATTCATTTGAAACATTAGGATGGAGATATAACAATATAGTTAAATTCGAACCTACAAAAAAATTAAATTATACATATCAGATTAATACCGATATAGCAGATTTAATTAATAAAGTTAAATATCCTTTAGTATATAATGTAAACGGTATTTATGATACAGTAAATACATTTAATATTATAAATGGTTATTTAAGAAATAATATATTCGAAACAGATCTTTATAAAAACTATACTATAAATGATCAACAGCAAATAATTGATACTGTATAGAATGTATGTGTTATTACAAACCCATATGATGTTGATACTTGTATGATTTCTACTATAAATGAATCTTTATTAATTACTAATAAAATACATTTATATAAACCTACAGCAGTTTCTATTTCTATTATGGGTATTACGAATATCAAGGATATTGATACAACAATAGATTTAAACAGAACATTACATAATGAAGATAATCTTATTATCAATATACCTGCAGGAACTTCTATTGCAACAGATGAAAGTGATTATAGAATACAGTACGGTATTATGTATGAAGTTATAAATGGTAGATTGAAATTTAATAAAGGTAATGCTCAAAAAGGATCAAAATTCTTAGTAACACCTAAAAATATCTATATTAGTACTACTGCTAATTAGATGACAAAAACAACACCTTATATATCATTTGTTGATAATACAGTATTGAAGATAGTTGATAAGTAGAAATATCAGACATATAATTATGATACAGAAATTCCAGAATTAAAATCAACTAATTATTTTGCAAATCCAAAAAATACAAATAACAGCGAATTATTATGGCCTATTGTTCCATTAACACAATGTTTATGGAAATCAAACGGGCAATATTATGATAATAATAACATATTGGATGTTAATACATTAAATGAAAAATATGGAGTAAAAGGTAATTTCTGTGAAAATATTTATACAGCATCAGATTATGATACAAATCAATATGTAACTAATAAGATAGATAATATATTATATATCAATAATGAATCTACAACATATAAAGAAAGTATATTAAACGGTTCTGTATAGCATTCTATTAAAAAATTATTAATTGATAATGCGAATATAGACACTGCTTCAGTATATTATAATTCAAATATAAAGAGTCTTGAATTTATATTTTCTGGAATTAAATTTAATATTAAGTTAAATACAAAAATCGTTAATAGTTATATTCATCTTGAAGATTATTCAGGTTTTGAAGCATTCGTATTAACTGATTATGATTTAACAAAATCTAATGAACTTTATATTTCATTAAAAGAAAGATTTATATTATTGATAAACCATTAGTTCTATATTGATTATCAGCATGAGGGTACAAATAATATAAAGAATTTAACAGATGGTGAATATTAGAGTTATGCAGATTATGCAGTATTAAATTCACCATATGATATTGATTTCAAAACAGTTGTTTCAACAAGTAATAGTATATTATCACATAAGAGAAATAATTTCCATAAAAAATTATTAAGTATTATTGATAGACATAATATGTGGAGTTCATTATTTGTATAGTATGATATTCCTAATGTTACTATGATTGAAAATAAAGTTGATTTAAATAAACCGTAGTTTGTAACATATTCTGTAGAAGATACTATTGATTGTAATGAATATGTTTCAGTTAATAATGTATACGATCGAGGATTATTATATAATAGCGAAACTGGTTTTATTGTTGATATACCAACAAATACAAGTTCATTAGATATTATTTCATCTGATAGTCATTCTTATGTTATAACAAAAGCTGATGGTGATTATAATCATACAGCAAAACAGATATTAGAACGTGTTATTAATTTAACTACATTAAAAGAAAATTCTACAGCACAATTATTAAATATATCTAATGTATTGTATCCTAAGAAAATTTCATTGAATGAAACAAAATTAGCAGCAACTATAAATAAAACTTATTATAATCCAACATAGTTAAAATTATCTAATATTCTTAATAGTAATCAATTTATTATGGCATATAAAGATAAGACAACTGGTTTATTAAATAGAACGAAATTAATGACAGGTAATAATCTTGTATAGTTTAAAAAGTATATTACTAAATTGATAACTACAGAATCATCAAAAGATAAATTATTACGATATGTAAATTCATTTACAAATGATGTAGATGTATATATTATCCCGGATAATTCTGAAGTAAAACATATATAGAATACAGAGGAATATAATCCGTTAATATTTACATTATCAATACCTAATCAGATTAAGTTTAATTATGGTTGGTTTACACCTAATACAAATAATATGTTTGATTTTTATGTAGATGATGAATTAAAAGATATTCTTAATGTTGATTTATTATAGTCAAATACAAAATTAAAATCAATTAACAGAATTAAGAATTATACTGGTAATAAAGTTTTTGAGGATACAAAATTACAGAAGTTAAATAAGAATTATTATTTAATAAATGAAAGATCATTATTAAGTGCTACATGGGATAATAATTATTATAGAAAATATACTTCAGAAAATGAGTATACAAGTATTGACGGACATAAAACTGGTATTGATGATAAGTCATTCTTTGGTTCTCATTGTATGGTAATTCATAATGAATATATATTGCTTAATACATGGTCATACCCAACAGCAAATGATATTTTAACTGTTAATTTCTCAGATGCTTCATTTAACATGTCAGATAATAATTAGAGAACTACAACGATAACTATTAATATATCTTCTGCGATATTTAATCATTTCATAAATAATAATCAGTTTAATGAAAACTGGATATATTTTAAAGATTCACAATATACAGGTTAGAAGAATTATATTAATAATACATTATCTGTTTATTACAATGATAAATCAAAAATAGAAGTTGAACTATTCTCAAAAGATACTGAACCAAATTCAGTTATAAATATAGTAACAGAAAAACCAGATAATTTAAGTACATATAATAAGTATGAAAATTATTCAACTAAATTTGAAATGAAAGAGAATTTAAATACATTAACTATTGTACTGAATGAAACAACTGGTAAGAATATATATCCAACTGTTAAAATTTATAAACGATAAAAAGTATGCAGATTTCTTAGAGATTTCATAATGATACATATGCACCTGGTATTGCCACATATGGTATACAGGGTAAAGATGGCGAACAAGGTACACCAGGAACGAGTTTATTCTTCAGTGAATACTCGCTTTCTGGTGAACCTGATAATTCTAGTGAATATCGCGAGTTTGCCAGCAAAATTACATCTAGAATGTTACCAGTAAAACATAAAGAAATATAGTTAAAGAGAAAATACGTAAATGGTGATCAGTTTGTAGATCCATCTGGTCAAGTATATCTTTTGAAAGATATAAATCAATTAATAATAGATATAAATAATGGAACTAATCTAGAATAGGGTATATTAGAATATATAGGAAAATTCAATTCTATAAAAAATTCTGATATATTCAATGATAACTCAAATTCTGGTATTCTTAGAGCACATAAATTTATTATATCAGATGATAGCAAAACAGCGACAGGTAGCGGATTATTAACAGTTTCTCATACAACTAAAGATACAGATAATGATATTAATTTTATTAATTTAGAATCATTATATAGTGGTCAACATGATATGAATTTGGATATTAAATTTAGCAAAAAATATAATGGATTCATGATAAGTTCAAAATATCCAATTTATTTAAATGCTAATGTATATACTAAATTTAATGATTCAAATAATTCAAATAATGAATATTCACCTGTTTATACAACAGCAGATAATAAATCGAAAACAATTACAGATTATATAGCATCTGCAAAAGATTTATCATGTACATTAGATGCATCTATATATAGTTATACTAAAAAAGACGCATCTGTTATATATTATGGTGTTGTTTATAAAATATCATTTGGACATGTTAATAATGGAAAAGAAACAAATATGTGGAATGATTTTGTCAATACATATGGTAGTGGAAATACAGTAATTCATTTTCAAAATAAAGAATATTCTGATTTTACAACTATAATACCATCAATTATGGATTATAATTTTAGATAGGATTATGATTATGTAAAATTAAATGATTTAATCAATAAAGTACAATATACTGATTTACCAAATATTGCAATATCTGTAATTAATGGTATAGAAGCATATGTTACTATTAAAGATAAAAATATTTCAGGTATAGGAAAAAGAACAACTAATTAAAAATGAGTAATATATATAAACATGGATTACCGGGAATAGGTGTAACAGGTTAGCAGGGAAAACAAGGTAAATCAGGAAATTCTATATATTTTGGTACATTTGATTCTTTTTTTAAATATATTGATACAAGTACATTAAGTTCTATTGATTATGATGATAAAGATTATGATATAACATATGCTAAAGATGAATATCGATTAGATCCAAAATATAATGAAGGTGATTTACTTTATATATTAAATAGCAGTTTAAAAGATTCTTCTATTGATTGTGTAATAGAAATTACAGAAGATTTGACAACATGTACATCTACATAGTTAGCAAATAAAATAACATATAAAAATCCATTTACTGTGAATAAGAGTAAATTTAATAGATTAAATATTGTTGGTAGTAGGAATAATAAAGATCATTCTATAAAACATGGTATGTTTATGGCTAATGAATTATATAATAATTATCCTATAAATGTTACATATGTAGTAGATAGTATTAATAGTAAACCGGTAAAAGTCGAAGATTTAAATGATCCAAGTATTGATGTTGCTGATGAACCTTTTATTATTCCTGAAAGATATTTAAATACAGAAGAAACACATTTATATCTTAATAATGGTAGGGAGATTAATAAGTATACATAGAAATTGAATACAAATAAAGGAGAAGTATTATTAAATTTAAATTCTAGTTCGCACTTATTAGAAATATAGTCATATTTAAATTCTAATATGTCAATATATATAGATAATACTAATATATCAGATCCTCTTGATCCTTCCGATGCGTCTAGAAATTTATATATTGATAATTTATATGTTAGAAATAATAATAAAGGTAATATTGAAGCATTAAATACATTATATAATAATGATTTGGTTTTAAATTCATATGGAAATTGTTATACATTAACAGAAGATAATTATGATTCCAGTACATAGTCGTTTACTATGAATATTGATGATTTCTTTAATAATATAGATGTTTCTAAAGATGATTATGTATATGGTTATATTCATATGTATTATAATTATAATGATATGAATAATAAAAATTCTGGAGTTCGCGCGCGTTATTATTCTAATTATATAAAAGGAACATTTAAAGATACCGTGCTATCTAAAGTACGTGTTCCAAAAACAGATAATAATGGAAATTATATAAGAAATTATAACGACACAAGTTATAAAAATGTAACATCTTCAGAAATTAAGCAAGTTCTTATTAATACATGGGATACATCTACATTAGAAAATGTACGGACTTTATTACCAGAAACTGTAAATGAAGCTACATTTAATATATATAAAGATGTAAAAGGTATTATTCAAACAGAAGAAGTAGAACAGTATAAAGTATATGATAAAGTTATAGATGTAAGTAGCGGATATTATTATAAGAAATATCATATAGATTCATCTATTTTTATATATGATGGAAGTAATAATTTATAGGCTAATGCAAAATTTAATGATTATTTTGATACAAGTTATTATTCTGGTATTGATACAAAATAGTTCGATTATTCAGATTCTTCTGTATTGAAAATATCATTAGATATAACTGATAATGATTCATAGAAATATAGACATCATATTATACAGCAATATATTGGTAATAAATACGGTATAAAATATTTTAGTAAATTAACATACGCAGATTTTAATTATCAGACATCTGAATTTGATATAGATGCATCATTTGTTTAGGTAAATAATAGAGATTTAAATAGGACTTTAAATTATGATGATGTTTTTGATATTACTATTGATAATAATGTTATGTCATTAGAATTTAAAGATAAATTAACGAAGTTATATGATCTTTATGTATATGAAAATGGTAGTAAAACTAATGTTATTTTAAATGAAAATACAGGTATATATCAAGTAAAGAATATAGTTGTATCAAAACAAGATATTCAAACTGATGTTATTAATAAAAGTATACCTAATACAGAAATATTATATACAATTAAATATAATACAATAGAAGATAATACAGATTATACTATTGATGAATCTACAAATCATGATAAAATAGTGTATAATAATATGGTTACATATAATAGAGTATTAAAGGGCTATACAGAAAAACGAACAATTCCAGAAATTAAAATGAATTTTTATAATGATTTAGAATCATTAGAAAATATTAATAATTCATCAAATGGTATTTTATGTAATCAATTCCAAACTTTTATGACATTAGAAATAAATAAGTTCAGTAATGATGATTGGGGATTATATAAAGAATATTTACCAGATCCTAAATTAAGAATTTATATCAATAGAAATATATCTGATAAACCATCATTAACTGCAGATGATAATACAATAAAAGAGTGGATATTTAAATATACATTATATAAACCTGGTATTGATATTTACAATATTACTGCAAATGAACTTGATGATCAATCTATTGTTAAAGTATCATAGACAGATAAAAATGAAGAATTTTATGAATTTACTATTGATGAAGCAATGTCAGGTATATGGTATTTAAGAATATATATTGAATCACAAAATCCTGAACCATACACATTTAATTTATAGTATACTATTGATAAAATTCAAATTATCACATCTGATAATAAACATAAACATACATTTACATTAAATGCAAAAGATATAAATAAGGATAATTTATATGAATCAAATACACTTAAATTAAGTATTGCACCTATTTCATATATAGCAGCATATTCATAGAATATATCTCCTATTTAGACAAGATATTTACAGCATGTAAATGCAATCGGTGTAAGAAAATGGTTTGGTTCTAATGACGTTACAAATATTGCTATTATGCCATATAGATATGATGAAATATCATAGAAGAAAGTAAATAATAAAGCATATAAAATACCAAACTGGAATTCTATAACATTTAAAAATAGATATTTACAAGATAATATTAAAACATTATCAATATTCACATAGAATATAAATGATATTAATAATTTATTACCAAATAAGTTATATAAAAATACATGGTTATGTGAAGATACAGATGATATAACAGAAAATTATCTTAGACTTATATTTAATTCTAATATGTTTACACCACGTTTGTTAAATGATCAATATAGTTTTGTATATAATAATTAGCGTTTATTAGCATCATAGTATAGTCAATTAAGTAATAATTCTGCTGTATATATTCATCAGTATAATGATATAAATTTAAGAACTGATTCATTATTGAAATCTATGATGAAATGGAATGATGAATATGAAAAATCATATCATTATGAAACGGATAATCCTTTTAGAGGACATATAGAAACATATGGAAACGGTTATCAATATTTGCCAAATTCTGCAGATAATAGTCAGTATAATCAATATATGTCATTAAAAGAAATTAAACAATAGAATGAATTACAATTCTTTGATTTAGGACTTAATAAAGTTAAAACATATGATATAAACAAACCTGATAAGCGAGATGCATATACACCACCTGTATTATTCAATCAATTATTATATCAGGCTTCATGGTGTTATCCATATTATACAACAAATAATGAGGAAGTACAAAATTCAAAATCTAAACAATATATTAAACAATTAGATTTTGATAATGCCGTTACATTAGAAAATGGTGTTTTAGATGTAAATAAAATGCCATATAACTTATGTTACAATATATATCCTCGAATAATGTTTAATGATGAAGAACAATATAATGTTGTCTTAATGTTAAGAAGACCTTCTGTTAAAAAAGAAGGACAATATGAATTTAAATCAAAAGATATTCAATAGAAATTTAACATAAGTCAAATTCAATCAATAAACAAATATTTGTATCCATTAAATTAAATTATAAAAGGAGATTAACTAAAACTGTTAATCTCCTTTTTATTATTTAAACATTATTCTTCTCATTATATTCTGCTCTGTTCCTGAATTCACTTTTCCTTCTCTTATAAAAGCAATATCAAAATTACTGTCATGCGTCATCGCAGAATCTCTATCAATATCATCTTTATAATTAGATTTTGTATGTGTGATAAATTTATTTATATACATAGGTTTATCATTCATATGGTAAACAGTTACATTATCACCATAACCTATATTAACTAAATAATCTTGTGCAAATGTATCAGCACCCCAATAATCGCCAACAACAAATTTTGCATTTTTATCAAATGCACATACTTCATCAATTTTTGGAATATAATGTTTTTTAAATTCTTCTATTGTTAAATCTCTATGTCCTGATATGAAATAAATCATTTTATCTTTAAATATTAATTTTATTAATTCCTGTTATATTCTATATCATAGTTAATATAGATTCTTTAACAGATTGTTTATATTTTAAAAATGGAATATATTGCCATTGCCATGGTTCAATAAATCTTATATCCTTTATTTTACTTATACTATATGTTCTGAATATAAATCCCTCATTTTTTAGATTATATTTCTTTTTGATATAATTAAGTAATTTAGTCTAACCACCTTCATGTAAAAAGAATTTACTGATATTCTATGATATTGGTAACTGACCTTGATGTGCCTACACAGAAGCGTTACTATTAAAAAAATTAGGATCTAAATTATAAATATCATTTAATATTAAAGTACGTAAATCATAATTACATAAATTTAAGTTTATACCCTATATGATATTTTTATTATTACCTGTACATAATACCAATGGTAATGTATCGTAATATTCAAACTTTACTCTACCATCATTATATTTTGTTGTTGTGTCTGTAACATATTTAAACATATAGATATGTCCAGGTATTAAAGTTAATTTAGAATTAGATTCTGAATCATATTCATCTAATCCCATTGCTTTTTCTTTACCTCTTTTACCATATAAAAATAAATTTTTTACAATAGACTCATATGCTTTATCCTCATATTTGTCATTTGTTTTATTCATTTTTTTAATATCTGTTAAAAATTTATCTTTTGTATATTCCATAATTATTTACGTAAATATTGTGCTTTTGATTTTCTTGATAATGATTCTATTCTTGTAAGTCTCTATCGCATATCAATAGATGGATCTACAATAGATGCAAATTCTCTCTGAATACTTTCAGCTTTAGGAACCTTTAATGCTTTTATAACAGTTTTGAAATTATCTAATTTCATATTTTCTTTCTTTAATTCATTAATTTCCTTATTTAGTTTTGCTATATATGCGTTTACAAGCGATTGAATAGGTACTTGTTCAATAGAGTCTAATTTACCATAAAATGTATTCTTTAACCTATCTAATATTGCAATTAACGGTGTTAATATAGATATAGGTTGATCTGAAACATTTACATATAAAATAATAGGCCATGGATACATTCCGCGTATACCGATACCAAATACCATAATTATACCAAATATTGGTATATATACTGATTTAATAGCTATGAATATACATGGTAATGGAATACACTAAATGAATGGAAATATGTCCAACCCACAATTCCAAAATGTCGGTACAATACATATAAGTGTTGCTAATGCAAAATATTTTTTCCAATATGGATAATCCTTAATTGTAATCGCATTTATATCATCTGGTGGTAATTGTTCATGTTTATTCATTTCATCCAATGCCCAGTTTTCATCTACTGGATATTCATCAGGTATTTCTGGAAATTCAACTTCTTCAGGAAAACTGTAATCACCTATACTTATATCATTTATTGAACTATCTAAATCGGCAGGATATATATTTTCAAATAAGTAATGTTGATAATATATGTTATCGATTGTAATATCCTAAGGAGTTGGCCACTATGCATATTCATCCATTTTATCAGCAAGATTTATTAATGAATTATAGCATTTATCATATGTACAATCTTCATATTCTTTAATAACTTTATCCCAAAATGCTCTTATCTTTTTTGACTCTTCCTATACTAATTCTAAATATATATACGGTTTATCTTTATCAGTTTCTTTATAAGGATTTTTCTAACTATCATATGATTTTATATATGTATACATAGTAGCTAACTATGAACATATTTCATTTGGTGCGTCAGAATCTTCATCAGAATCATATTTATATAATGAAGCGATATAATCATATATTTGTTTATATTCATTATCACCTGTATATTTTTCACCTGCATTCTGAATAGCTTCATCATCTAATTCCTAACCGTATTTCTCTTTATTATCGACTGTAAACTATTTAGTTATCTTTTCTTTATATGCTTTATTCTCATTCTATACATATGATGATATTAACTATTTAAATTTGTTAAATTCCTATTTAATTTTAGTTTCTGATACATTTTTTCCATTGATATTATTAAATATATGTTTAACATTATCATTGAATAAATTCATAAAATCTAACATCAAATCAGAATCTTTTCTCTATTCAACAATTACGCGTTTATTTATAATATCTGTTATAAGATTATAAAATTCCTATGAATACTTATCGGATGTTCCTGGTAATAAATTAATATTAGTCAATAAACTATAATAATAATTCTGATAACTATCAGCATCACCAATAGGTATATATGAAAAATCATCATCATATTGCTTTACATTTTTATATACGTCTGAATCAATATGCTCATTAATAAGGAATTTACAGTCTGTATAATTTTTATCATATTTACATAATGGTAATGTATCCAATGATTTATATATTTTAATAATATCATTTACATATTTTTCACGCGCATCTAATAATCGCTTACTTTCTTTCTGTATTGCTTCATAAGGATTACTTGCTGTTTTAATTCTATTTGTTTGTCTATATGCCTTATCTTTAATTTCTCTTTTTACCTTCTTTCTTTTCCTCTTTTTCTTTGCACGTTTTCTCCATGATTTCATATCTGACTTTGTTACATCCTCTGCTATAATAGATGAACCGAATTCATCTTGAGACTCATTTAAATTCATCATAATAGAAGTATCAAAGATTGTTACACCAGTATTTAATTTATCATTTACAATGTCAAATGTAAACAAAGATGTGTCATATTTTTTATTATTCTTAAATCCTTCCTTTTTATTCGCATTAATTATAGAAATATCTAAATTATCATAACTTATATCAGATGAATCAAGATACCATCCAGAATTTTGCTGATACCGTCCACTTACTGTATTTTTACGTGTATATGTACCTCTATATCTTCGTGCTAATACGCAAGGTAATAAAGACTAACATAAATTATTTGTTATTAATGCATATAAATATCCTTCTTTCTGAAATTCCTCATTAACTGCTGATATATCTTCAACTACATTAAAATCTTCATTCATTCCAAGTAATGTATTTTCCAATACAATATGTCTGTTACATTTTGATGGATATAATCTGAAATAATCTTCACCATTATTTGATGACATTACACGTCCTTTTTCAAATATTGATTTTAACGGTTTCATTTTTCCGTCTTGCTTTACAGAACCTATTATAGTATTGTTATCTATAGTATCACCAGGTTTTATATTTAATGTATATTCAACTGGTGTCGGATCTTTAACAGTTGCATCTGAAAATTCAATTATAACTCTTGTACTTGTATCTATATCAGATAAAATATCAGGAACCTCTTCAGGTGGAGTTACAATAAGTTTCCATAAATCTTTATCATTATATAAATTCTATAATACTGATAAATCAGTAGAACCAACAATATCTTTAAAATCTGTTGTTATATCAGATTTTGCATAATCGACTGCACATAAATTTATATCATTAAGATTTATAGTCTGCTATCCTTCAATTTCATCTGTATCTATCGTTAATGCCTTTGTTATTAAGTCATCTAAATATATTTTCTCTTCTTTTGTCATGTGTATAAATCATAATCTTTTCCGTAACATCTTAATATCTGACTACCATACAATGGTAATGATGAATCAGAATAATAAATTTCTGTATCTGCATCCTCAACTTTATCTAATCCTAATAAAGTACCGTCTTGATATTTTGAATCAGGATATTGAACAAATAAAGATGCATCATCAAAATAATTTCCTGCTTTATCTAAATCTTTTTTCATTGCATTTCTCTATTCTGTTATTGCATCTTGATCAATATAAAGAATAGTTGGCAAATCCTATTTTATTATTTCATAATTAGATTTAGCATTTTTTAAATATAAATAAAGTTTTCTTGTATCAGGAATACCAATATTAATTTCAACATTTGTACCTATACTTGTTATACTATTAGTTATATAATCATATAATTTTAAAGAACGAACTGTATAGAAATTTGTTTTTGATTTATTTGCTTTTTTAAATAATTTATTAATTGCAGCAATTACTTTTACCATACCTAATAGATTTCCCGATGAATTCGCTTCTACTTTTGCCTTATTGATTTTATAATTCCTAATTAATTTTAGTATAACTTTTAATTGTGGAAATATTTCTTTTAATATAGAAAATAATTCATGAACTAATTGAAATGTAGGTCTTTTAGTTGCTTTTGTTGGATCACCTGTATATTCTTCTTCTACAATACCTAATTCAAATTTTGATATTGCTTCTTCTGCTTCTTTTTTCTTTGCAGTTTCCTAAGCAATTCTATTTGCTTCATCTATTGCATTTTTTTGTTCACTTAACGTTTTATTAAAACCTTCTAATTCAAAATGGATTTTAAATGTAAATTCTAATAATTCAATAGTCTAATCTTTTCTCATTACATAACCTTCATCTATTGCATTTATAATAGACAACACAGATGAAGAGTCAAATATTTTCGTTCCATCTTTTTGATGTGCATTTGATAAAACTTTTGTTAACTATTTTTTTGCTTTCTTTGTTGTCGGATCTGCATATATATTAAGAGTCATTGTAAACGTATTTAAATCGTTCGTGAAGTCATATAAATGTTCTGCCTTTATTTCTGCACTAATTGTTGTATTGGAAGCGATGTCGGTTGCGATATGAAGTCCTGATGAGATTGCTTGAGCTTCTATCTGATTCTATAAACTTGTTAAATTACCTGAGAATTGATTAATTCCATCTTGAATTGCTTTTTCTAATGAAATAACTGCTCCATCAGAATCAAGTCCCATTTCAACAAGCATATCCATGAAATCTTCAAATGAATCTATACCATCACTTAAAACATCTAAATCAACATTATTAAATTGACTTATTAACATTTTAATTTCATCTATTGAATCTTTTATCTGTATTATAATAAAGGAATTATATATTAAATCAGATGTGCGCGATAATTCATCCATTAGCGATTGTTTTATAATATCTGGATCAACATCCACATTTATTTTTGATGATACAGTACCACCAGAAGAATGCTGAATACCTGTTTCTTTTTCTTGTTCTTCTTGTTCTTTTTTTCTACGTTTTTGTTCTTTACGCGCTTCTTTCCATGCCTTATACTTATGAATATAATCTGAACACATATAATATAATTCTGGTAATGTATATCCTGTATATTTAATACATTGTTCATTTATCATTACCCATATAGTATTCATCAAAAGTTCCTATGCATCTTTTAACACTTCTTGCATTGAAGGTAAATTTGTAATTGCATCATTTATTGTTTCATAATATTCATTTTCTAAGTCATTATAAATTGCTATATACATATCTTTCAATGATGTACAAATACTACCTATTGCTACTTTTGCACTTGGTAACATCTGAATATTCTTTGGAAACATTTTAATAATACCAGTGATATTAAATAATGTAGAATCCATAAGATTGAGAATAGACTATGCCATACCTAATGTTTCCTAATTAATACCTAAGTTATTCATTAAATTACTAGCACCTCCTGCAATTAAAGACTATATAGTAACTTCAAGATATTGTGTTACTGCATCAGTAATTGCGCCAGATATTGCCATACCTGGCGCCTAGTTTATGTCAAGGTTATCAAGATCGACCTATTCTGCTTCTTCTACATTGCCAAATTCATCAACTTTTGTTATAGCTTTCTTTTCACCATATTTAGTTAAATCGTTAAAAAAATTAGTATATGCTTTAATTAATTTCGGATGAGTCTATGTAATTTTTTTATATTTTGAAAATTCTGTATTTAAGTCATTTAACTATTCTTTATAATTCTTTATAATTTGTTTAAGATTAGTTGTTAGAGCTGAATGTGGATCTTGTTTTTTTGCTTCTTCATATTGATCCTGATATTCTGTTAATTCACTGTTTACTTTATTAATTTCAGTTTGTAATGCATTAACCCATGATTCTGCATCTTTTAATTCAGTTTTATAATATTCTATTCTTAATTTTGCTGTTTCTACTTTCTTTGCATATGGAAGTGTGTCATCAAACTGAACAATACCTACATCAATGATACCATAATCATATGCATTAATATCAACCATTTCAACTGTTGTCTTATGTTGACCTTTTTTCATATCTTCAGTTTCAACTGTACCTGCAGACATTTTTTTATTTGAAAAGAAATCATAAGAATTACCAGGTGAATTTGTTAAATCTATGTCTAATATTGTTGCCATAATTAAAATACCTTTTCTTTTTGCATCATTGTTTTTAATGCCCAATATGAATCTACAAGATCATCAATACCTGCTATATAATTTGTTTTTGCTTTCATATAACCATTTGCAAGACAAAGACGAAGTTTTATATCATTATTCTACGCAATGTATTTTTTTATCATCTTTGTTTTATCTGCGCGATCTTCTTTTGATGAACAACCTGCAGTTGCTTTGAGTGTGATAGGAGAATATGTATAAAGTCTTGTCAAATGATCACCATAATGTTCATATATTTTTGATAATAATACTCCTTTATATGTCGCGAGATTAAGTGTAGCATCCCCTTTTGATGCATATGATAATCCTTCTGAACATACATATAATTCATAATCTGTTAATTCGAATTTATTTGTTATTAAATCATCAATATCATTTATAATTAAATTTGCCAAATCAGTAGACCTGATAGTATGAATAAGAACTAACTGTGAATTCTCTACTGTTTTTGTATCAACTGACGACATATTTCTATTAACTATTGAAACATCAGCATCTTCATACATTTTCTATTGTTTATTAGTTATTTTCAAAGGCCAAAAATAATGATAATACTAACCTCTGAAATATATTGTAGCTGCTGGTTTATTCATTGAAAAATCAAATCCTATTAAAACTTTATCCATTTAAATTAAAAATACTTTTTTGTTATTTATTATTTGTATATGGCATACCATATATTATACAAAAATATGTTAATTATGTTTTAATAAAATAGGTATGTATGATAACATACCGTATTCCATTGAGGCGTATAGATACTGAAAATAAGAATTAAAACATGGCAACATATAAAAAATTAAATGATGTTATAACAATAACGTATAATAATTCTGCAGCAACAAATATAACATTATCTTATAATGACAGTCCACTCTATTTTGGTTTAGAAGATTAGGATGGAAATTATGAAGGTAATTTAACGCAAACAAGATATGATTTAAGTACTGATCAAACAGGTTGTTCTGCATATACAATAAATCAGCAAGGAAGTACTTCTGGAACAGCTTTACTAATAGTAGCAAGTATAACTAAAAATGATAGTGAAAATTAGAGAACCATTACATATAAATATAACAATACACCATTATTTAAAATATTATAGTCAGGATATAAATATTTTTATTTTAATAAAGTTGAAATAACACAAACACTTGTTAATAAAAGTGTTTATATGATTGTAATTGATAATATGTTTAATAATTCATTATATGTAAGAAACAATACTGTTATGCCTGCACTTAACTATACATATAAACAAACTATATATTTTTTTTATGGTTTAACCCATCAATCTAACTTAGATACAGATGGAAATTTTACTTATATATCAGGTGGTGGTGATATTATAGGAAATCCAAAAAATGATACATTTGAACAAATACCACAAATGATAGCAAAATATAATTCAGCTACAGAATCACTCACTCGTATTTCATTTAATAGTTATAAAACTCAAATAAAATATATAGGTTTATTTACAATATTACTTGGTAGTCATACAACTTATGAATTACAAGCTTTAATAGATTTTACAGAAAGTAGTAAATATAAAGTTGAATAATATACGTTATATTATTTTATGTAATATCATATTTTCATGAATAAATAAGTTAAATGAAAATAATTTGAATGTAGACAGCTTAGGTTAGACAACAATATACAAGAGATGGTAAGCCTGTTTCTTTGGCGACTTGTATAGAAACTCTATATTTTGAATAGACATATAATGGACAGGTTTATCGTACATCTCTTAATAACAGATTATTAGTAGTAGGAAATAAGTTAAATTCAGTTTCAAAAACAAATATCTCGGAATCATTAAATAAGGCATAGTTACCTTTCTATTATATAACAAAGATTGAATCTGATACTGCATCAGGTTTATACAGACTCGATGTTTCTCTTTATGCGATAGATACTGCAGTTCGCGCGACAGAAGTAATTGATGAAATTAAAACAACAATAGATAATAATTTAAATAATCTTAATACATCTATTAATAATGTAAATGCAAAAATTGACAGTTTTCAAAGATATAATGCATCTACATATCTTCCGTTAACAGGTGGAAGAATGTCTGGAGGTATCGTATTCGGAATGAAAGGTGGTGAAGAAAAGATTCAAGAACTTCCTGGTATTGGTTATAATGGTTAGAATCTCGTATTATCATGCCCTGATTCTGGATATATTTCATTTTGGGGTTCACTTTCAAATGAATATGGTGCAAATACACCAGGTATTACATGGTTAAAACCAACTATTTCTGAAAATGGTAAAGTTCCTGTATTTAATTATGCAAATAATCAGTTAATGTGGAAAACATATAATGCCGGTTCACTTTCATATACAACTGCTGATTATAAGAAATATTATATTCTCGGTATTACAGAAGATTCATATAATGGACGTGATATTGGTGAAACAAAATATATTGCAGATGATGGTAATATTGAAACAAATGTTTATGTATCAAGAAAGAATGTATATGCAAATGCGTTTTATGCATCATCTGATATTGAATTGAAAACAGACGTTAAGCATATTGATGCATCTACATATATTCCTGATGTTATTCAATTCCGATGGCTCGATACTTCTGAACTTTCTTATGGATTTATTGCACAGGATCTAGAAGAACACGGGCTTTCTTATTTAATGGATAAAGATGATCTTAAACATTGGCGTGTTAACTATTCTGCTGCTATTTCATTAGTTGTCGGAGATCTGTAGAAATCAAAGAAAGACCATGAATAGAGAATTTCAGATTTAGAGACAGAAAATAAGAATTTAAAGAAAACATTAGAAAAACTTGAAAAAAGACTAGAAAAATTAGAAAAAAGTAAGTAAAAATGGCATCAATTTATGATTTAAAAATATTCAAGCTAAACCGCCTTAAGTATGAGGAATTATGGAATGATGCTATTGCATGGGTGAAAAAAACATACAATGTATCTGAACAACAGTTTACAATGGCTTCACCTTTTGCATAGTTACTTTCTGTAATTTTACATCTTGGACGAATGATTTTCTATTACATAGAAGATTCAATAACAGGTTTAAATATAAAAACAGCATATAGACCTGATCAAATCAGAGGTTTAGCAAGATTAACAGGACATAATGCAGGTAGAGCAATTGCTGCTCGCGGTGCAGTTAAAATTGTTTATTATGATACTGGTAATCAAGATTTAAATGGTAATGTATGTTTCATACCAAATAGAACAAAACTATTATGTGCGATTAATGGTGCAACATATACTGTACTATTTGGTGCTGATACTGCATAGATAACAATGACTGCTGGTAATTATATAACAGCAACAATTATACAAGGAACCGTAAAATATCAGGCTGCAACATCAACCGGTAATAAATGGCAATCATATAATTTTACTGAAAGAAATTATGCAGATATAGATGAGTATTTTATAAATGTATATGTAAATGGTGAATTATGGGATAGAATAGAATCATTTATAGACGCTGGTTTTGATTAGAAAGCTTGTGTTGTTAAAACAGGTATAAACGGAGGTATTGACGTTACATTTGGTGACGGTAAAATGGGTATGATTCCAGTTGAAGGCGCAACTATTTATGTTGAATATATTGTTACTGATGGTGTAACCGGTAATCTTCCAAAACAGATATTAGATTAGGATCAGTATTTTGAAATACAAGGAACAGGTTATGCAACAGATGGTTCTGAAATTTCACTTGCTGATAATTTTAAAGTTCAATGTGATACAGACGTAATATTCGGTTCTGAAGCAGAAGATATTCGACTTACATAGTTAATTGCTCCACATACATCCAGATCATTTGTTCTCGCGAATGAAATTAATTACAGATATTTCTTTAAGAGAATGAATATGTTTTCTACTATAGAAATTATAAAAGGATATACATAGAAGCAAGCTAATTATATGGCATAGCTTAATTATGATGTATATAATACAATGTATAAAAATACATTTAGTGATTGGTAGGATGCTGTTTCTGTATATGGAGAACAATCAGATGAGGCAAAAGAGTTATACAATAATTTACAGGATATATTAAGTAAACGTAATTTTGCACAATAGCAAATAGAAGATACAGATCTTGCTGATAATACCGTATATCTTTTATTAATTCCTGATTTAACTAAACGTATTTCATCATCATCAAATTATTTTACTGTTGATGAATCTGTATTTACATTATCTACAGATGAACAGAATAATATTATTAATTTAATTGATAATTCAGGTTAGAAAATAATTACAGTAGAAAATAAAATACTTGAACCAAAAACACCAAGATTTGCAGTTAATACATAGGTAAAAATATGGGAAGGCTATAATTTATAGAGTATATATTCTGCATGTTTAAATGCGTTATCTAATTACCTTATAAAGTTTACGCGCAAAGATATTATTCCGTTATCTGATATTACTGCATTATTTGAAGCAATAGATGGTATCGATTCAGTAAAAGTATGGTTTGATGCAGACGTTGAAAATGAAAATATATATTGTGAAAGAGGTTTTTATGGTATTGATTCTTATGGTGATATTATTTTAACAAGAACATATCAGGATTATAATGGGAATTCAAAGGATGTTAGAGATATATTACCATTGATACGCGGTGGATTTACTTCACCTGATGGTGTTGAATATTCGGATACACAATCATTAGATTCATTATCAGCATTTAATATGCAGTTAATAGGTTATACACAAAATAATAAATTAACATTAGAAAACTTTAAGACAATAACATAATAATTATGATTAGAGAATTATACTGTAAATTACCGACGGATCTTGATTACGAACCAAAGGTTGAGTCTACTGATGAAATATTTAATCTATTACAATAGATAAGAGTTGTTCTTGGTACAAAACCTGGAGAAGTTTTAGGAACACCAATGTTCGGTTGTAATCTTGAAAAATACTTATTTAGAATGAATCTAGATAAAGATGAAATTCTTACAGCGATAAGATAGGAAATATTAGATTATGTATATTATGATTCTAATAAATGGAATTTATCTATAGATGTTTTATTCGGAAAAAATGCGAATGATCCATATGAATATGCATTAATAGATATTAGTATAAATGAAAAGAAATGTTTAGGTATTATTGTAAATCAGCAATAATACATTATAAATAATAAAAGAGGATAATTCAGAAATGAGTTATCCTCTTTTTCTATAATAAATATCTAAAATAAAAGGAATATTTAGAAGAACTATGCCAAGATTTAAATATATTAATTCATTTACAGAGAAAGAAGATCATATGTATGATGATTATAAAAACTTAGGTTATAACTATAAACATCATATATTAAAGAATGTTATATCACCTGAATTATTTGCGAATCCTATGAATGATGTTATTTTCAGGCAAATAGAAAAATTATTTGAATTCCTTATAGATTCTGTTAAGCAAATAAAATTGGCATACGCATATACATATCCTAAAAATGCAACAAATTTAAATTGATAATTGAAAAATGAGTAATATAGATCAAAGAGATAAATTAGTTTTTTATACAGAAAAAGGATATGAAATTCCCGTTGAAAAAACATATAGTATTCAATGGGAAATAATACCACATGCATAGTTAAAATCATATTTTATTCAGAATCCAAAAGGTCATTTTATGTATGATATTGATGATCCAGATCATATATTAACTGTTGAATTTGATAATAACGGTTTATTTAATTATGCTGATAATATAAAAGTTAATACAGGTATTATAAATCACGAAACTGGAACTTCTGTAGAACCTCCCATTAATAATATTACTGAATTAATATTGTTTAATAAAGAATATAAATATAAAAAATCTATTGGTACAATATTTGATAATTCAGATGGAAAATGGAAAGAACACTTTGAAGATGTTACTGTAAATATTTATAATACAGTAAGATTAACATTTAATACATTAGTTGGTTCAATTACATAGGATTATCCTATAAATTATATATTTGATAGTTCTGTTTGTGGTGTATCTGATAGTAGTAGTAATAATAATGAGTATATACATAAGTATAATAATGAGTATAAGTATTATAATAATCATTATCATTCTAATTATAAAATTTTAACTAATTTAACACTTACATTATTAGATAATAATAAAGAAGCGTTAGGTTAGAAAACATTTGTTAATTATCTTATTAAAAATAATTTTAAATATGAAGATTTATTTCCATGTGTAAGGTATATAGGTTCAATTACATAGGATAAAGTTTCTACAGAATTAGTGGCTGCTAGCACATTTATAATATTGGATGAAAATGGAGATAGACCTAATTTTAATGGTGCAACAGATAACTATTATTTAAAATTTGAATTTCAGAAAGATTCTGAAATGAAATTTATTTCATCTGATAGTGTTGCTAATATTATTTGGGAAGATTCACATGAAGTTAAGTCAAATATAATATCGGATGCACATAATCCGTTTAATAACGATACTAATACACCAATATATTTTTCTGTTGGTTTCTAGGCAGTAGTGGAAGGATGTTATCAAAATATAATGGCAATGTATATTGTCACCAAAAAAGATAAGATAGAAAAGAAATATATATTAGGCTTATTTACATTCTTAACTGAAGTAGTTGGTGAAGACGAAAGATATAGAGCTTTATTAGGAAATCTCGGTATACCAGATCCTGTAAAATATCCAAATATATTTAAATCACAGGATTCTGATGAACAAGGAGTTGATTGGACATTAATTAATGATAAGTCAAAAGAACTTATGATTAATTATGATAATATATTCCCATATGTTGGAACCTATAAGGCATTAATGGGAGCTATTAAATTCTTAGGATACGGTGATTTAATATTTAAAGAATGGTATAAAATAAAGGATTAGAATAATAAAGACAGATATGTAACTTTATAGACATATGATTTATAGAAAGGTGAATCTTTAAATACAAAGTTAAAGAAAATAGGTGTTACATATGGTGAATTCGAACGTTATAAAAAAATAAACAGATTATCAATGATATATCATCTTAATGAAATAGATGATGAAACAGGTGAATATCTTGATATGTATACACGTCGTCTCGATAATCCAGCAAAAGATAATCCTACAACTGCACCAGAATCTGGTTTATATAAAGCATCATATAAAGATACACATCATTAGATTTTGGATTCATCTAATTTTACATAGAAACATACTTATTTTCAACTTCCTATAACAAAAACTATTTATGAATATAGAACAGATGAAATATTAGCAAAACTCTTTTCTGTTAAATAGTGGTTAGAAAAATATATTTTGGGAGTTAACTGTTTTATATCAGATATATGTGGTGAAGGTATAATAGTAGAACGCTTGAAAAATCAAGCTTATGTCACATAGCATCATCTTTAGGATATTACTACAATATCTAAAGTGACTCCAAAGATTATAAAATATAATCCAAATATATATGTTTCAATTGATTCATCAAATAATGAAATTCACACAGATACTATATTAAATACATCTCATTTAGATTCGTCAATAGATGATGAATGCATCAATGATATTTTATTTAGAAATTCAACAGCAGTATTAAGATGTTCATTAAATGAATTTGATTCTTTAACGATTGGTGATTATGATGATTTCGAAATAGAAGATTTTATTATAGATACATCAACACCAAATGATAAAGTTGGAACAGTTTATATTTCGGCACCTTTAGAAACATTAGTAACTGTAAATGAATATCAATTTCAGTTAACAAATAAAAATGTATCTTCTGGAACACTTGCAGAATTTACAGATACACGTTATATAAACAATCCTATTCTTATATAGGATAATGAAATCTTATTTTATGATGATACAAAGAATTTCACAAAAATTGATAATAAAGAATTGCCTATTATAGAAATAACACAGGGTAATTTAAGATATTGTCATGGTGATTGGAAATCTAATATCGCGTATTCTATAAATGTTGTTTCTGATTAGAAATCAGGAAAAGAATATTATGCATTATATGAAACAGAAACAGATGAACCTGTTTATAAAGATTTTCAGAAAGTTATTTTATACCCAATGGAATCAGAAAGACATTATGATAAGTATAAATTATATTGGGCATAGAGAACTGATAAGAAAATGAGTTCAAAACAATATAATGGATTAAATTCTGAATTTATATATACATCTTAGAATAAGTGGAATGTACCTCAGATTATTATTCGTAATTATAAATGTGGTAATAATGATGAATTACTTCCAGGCGATTATATTCTTGAAATTATAGAAGGACGTATATTATTCAGAAATAAACAATCTGATTTAAATATCAATAATGGTAAAGCATATGGATGTGAATTAGAATTCGGTGAAGAATTAGAAAGTAGTGAACAACCCATTAATGTAAATTATACATATATGTCTGATAGAGTTCCTATATATACTATAGATTCTTTAAAGAATGTTAAAACACAGGATGATATAGAAAAATGTGTACATACAAACAAATATGTGGATGTTTCTGTAAATAGATTAGGTAATTATACAGTATCAGTAAATGCATATGATTATTACAATAATATATTTGTTAATCAGAGTGATGATATAACAACAGTTACAACAAAACCTATAAGTCTCGATATTATTCTTAATGAATCTGAATTAGTTAATAATAAAGATTTTTATCATTATAATGCTAAAGGTACTTATATGAATAATAGTGAAACTAATACATTATTTGATAGTATTAATGAAAATGGAGATTATCCAATTTATCCATAGACATATAGAATATATGATATTGATCCTATTGTAGATAGTCCAAATACTATAGAATATGATAATATATCTTATGCAATAGATACACCTAAACCTGGAAACTTTATTATATTTAATAACTTTAC
>OASE01000051.1_pt1 | contig 37729 bp, 60 predicted proteins | sample 1494851 | NCBI WGS metagenome assembly OASE01 (sample SAMEA3360680, study PRJEB22359) | human gut metagenome | biome: ENVO:urban biome; feature: ENVO:human-associated habitat; material: ENVO:feces | place: Bangladesh | collected 2011 | reverse complement strand
GTGCAATTCAATTTAGAAATGCAGTTTTAAATATTTTTGCTGATTATGTAGATATTAAAAAACTTATTATTAGACATTTGAATCAGAAATTAGATAAAAAGAAAAAGCAGATTAATAATATATTAGAAACTGTAAAGAAATATCAGGATGAATGTAATTTAATTGAAAAGGAAATAAAAAAGTATGAAGATATGGTGTGAATCCTTTAATGGATTTAAAAAATTAATGGAAAAGAATAATTGGAATAATCGCACTTTACCAAATAATGTAGCTATAATTTCTATATGTGAACCAAATGTTTCAGATGAATATCATATATTTAATTCAGCAGAAAATGTTATTAATTTAGATTTCTATGATATTACTGATTATGATTTAACATATGCATATGGAAATGATATTTCAGAAGAGGAAGCTGAGTATGCTAAATCAATTAAAGGTTTATCAGATGAACAAGCATATGAATTATTTAATTTCATAGAAAGAAATTTAGGTAAAGATATTTATGTTCATTGTTCAGCAGGAATTTCAAGGTCACAAGGTGTTGTTAAATTTATATTAGATTCTTATCCTGATATATATACAGAAACAAATCCTAATAATCATTGTGATTATCCTAATATTCACGTAACATCATTATTGAAAAATTGTTATAGAAAGAAATATAAAAATATATGGTAAAAACAGATTTTGAAAAGTTTATGATTTCACATGGTGTAAGTAGTTTATACTTACATGATTATATTAATAAATCTGGTGTTTATAATGGGTATCAGAATCCTACAATTCTTGAAGAGCGGCAACTGAATGTTTCACAGATGGATGTTTTTTCAAGATTAATGATGGATAGAATTATTTTTCTTGGTAATCCAGTAACACCAGATAGTGCAAATATTATTGCATCTCAACTGTTATATCTTGACACAACAGATAAAAAGGCAGATATATATCTGTATATAAATTCTCCTGGTGGTGATGTTTATTCAGGACTTGAGATTTATGATACTATGCAACTTATACGACCAGATGTTTCAACTATTTGTGCTGGAATGGCTGCAAGTATGGCGAGTATCTTGTTATGTGCAGGTGCAGAAGGAAAGCGATGCGCATTGAAACATTCACGTGTGATGATCCATCAACCAATGTCGTCTACAGGACCACATACGCAAGCTAGTGATATAGAGATTACATGCAAAGAAGTTAATAGACTTAAGAATGAATTATATGATATTATATCTACGCATTCAGGACAAACACTTTCACGAATTAAAAAAGATGCTGATAGAGATTTTTGGATGAGTTCAGAAGAGGCTAAATCATATGGAACAAAAGGTATGATTGATAAGATATTAACTAGTAAATAATAAAACTAAAGTCTGTTTATATTGTATAAAATATAAACAGACTTTTTTATTTTATATGAAAAAATAGAAAGACGAATATTTAAATGCATATCATGAAGATTTAGTATGGATGTCATATAGATATGCAATAGGTAGACATACTATTGCTGCACACCAACATGCATTAAATATAGCAAAATATGAATTTGATAATTTTAATAAAGAACAAAGAAAACGTTTAGTAATTGATGTAAGACAATGCATAGCAGATAATTTAAAATTTGGTGAATATAATTTATCAATAGATTATTCTATAATTCCTGAAGAAAGAAAACCATTAGAATTTCTATTACAATATTTTATTGATAATCCGAATTGGCAAATTACTGGTGATTATAAAGGATTAACAGTATTGAAAGATAATAATGGGAATATTATATACGAAAAGAAAACAACGAATACAACATATATTACTATGCCATTTTCAATAATGATATTAGAAGATTTATTGGTATGGATGGATCTTGCAAGCTATTTCGATGAAGATAATTATAAAACATGTAAAGTTGAACATGATGGTAAAATAGAGGAAATAACATATTTTGATAGTTATATCTATTATCAAAGTAAAGATGATAAATTACCATATTGGAAAAAAGTAAAGAAACCAGTTAAAGAATATATCAAATATTTAGGTAGTGATTGTTATATACCAGATGATTTAAAAATTATAGAATAATTATATGAAAATAATAGATAAACTATTAAATAAAGGTAAACCAAAATTAGATCCAGAAATTGTAACCAAATCAGTTTCGAATATAGATATATTACCAGAATTTGAAGATGTATATCCTTTACAATGGTTATTTACATATGATGACTGGGCAGGCAAAACGTATGTATATAAATTAAATTCACCATCTACACCATATCTATATGCGAAGATTTTTTTATCTCCTGTATTTAAATCTTATATTATACGATTATTTAGTTATATAAGTGATGTTCTGCTAACAAAAGATAATATTGATAAAGTAAAAAAAGGTGATACGAAATTACAATATGCTATATCACCAACAGATATGAAAGTATTCGGACCAGGTAATCCTTATGGATTTACATATGAACTTTTAATTAATAAGTTAATTGAACAATATTTTGAAGTAATGCGTGCACGTTAAATTTTTATATTTAAAAATAAATGTGTATCTTTGTATTAATAAAATATATAAATGGAAAGAATTGATTTAACGTTTTATAATAATAGATTTTCTATATATCGCTATATATTTAGTCATATGTGGAATTTATATTCAAAGAAACCAGAATATCATAATAATGATAAAAAAGATGATATATTAAGGTTATTTGAAAAATGTGATGAAATTATAGAATTGGTAGAAAATATTTGTAATAATAAACCGATTCCACATGAACGTTATTATAATAATTTTGAACGTTTTGGTGATATGTTACAATTAAGAAATATTTTTGAAGAACTATTAGAATATTTTTCGTCATATAAATTTATTATATTTGAAAATACATCTAAAAAAGATGTTCAAAAATTAAAGAATGAACTGTTATATATTAATGCACGGTTTATTCTTGTTGATAATAAGAGAAATACATTATTAAATTCAGATGATATTAAATTATAAAGATAATGAAACATGTTGATTTTAATTTATCAGTAATTCTTAATAACTTAGGTTTTGATGAATATACTGAAGATTTATATTTAAAGACACCTGTAGGTATTAAAGCAGTTAAAGGAGATCCTAAAAACCCAACTGCTGAACGTGTATGGCATACAGGAGATTTGGAACCACATAATTCTGATTGGGGTATTACTTATCCATCTGCAAATTGGATTCCAGCACCTACTGTTTTTGAAGTTATTGATTGGTTTGAAAAATATATGGGTTTTATCATTCAACCAACATATAGTAAAGAAAATAAGGAATGGTCATATGTTATTATTCCTGTAAGCACTGTTGCAAACCAGCTATGGGAAAAACATGTTAATGAAGGCGAATCTTATTTATCTTTTAATACATTGGAAAATTGTTTTTCTGGCGCAATACGATATATCTGTAATATTGCAGATAATGAAAAATGGATTGATATTTTAAATAATTATATTAAAAACATAGGATAAAATGGGTGATTTTTGTGTATCCGGATTTTTTTCACGAGTTCCTATAAAACGAGGTGAAACAACTGTAGCTATTATTTGTAAGAAAAATAAGAATATTTCAAATATTCCTTGTTATTTGGAAAGTCCATTAATTCCTATGCATATTCCTGTTATAGGTTCTATGGGTGATTATGGTGTATTTGATGATTACGATGAAGATGAAACTACAAGAATACTTAAAGGTAAACTTAATATGGATTTCATCAAAATTACAGAAATTATTTTATATAACTGGAATAAGTATAAAAAATATGATGAACAACCAGATGCAGTTAAAGATTTATTTACAAAATTAGATACAATAAGTAAAGCTCGATATGCACCTACTGAACAGAATGAATATACTGTTATATATGAGAAGTATTCAATATATAAAGCAATGACATATGACATTGATATAATGAAAGAAATTCTTCATAAAATAGGTACATATGATAATATATTTGATTATAATGTAAATGATCGTGTTAAGATTGAAGCAGATTTACAAGATGACAAATATCATGATTATATGCCAAATATGTATACATGGAATTTGTTATCTACATTACCAAGATCTATGGGATTTTATAATAATTCTGTAGTAAATTGGGATGTATTTGCAGATGCTACAATAGAGTGGTGTTCTTTTATTAATACATTAGCGTTATTGAATGGAACTTTTTGTAATTCAAGAAATGCTGGTCAATCCTGGCATTATGATGAACAATATATTACAGAAGGGAAAAAAGTATTACAAGCTATTATGGATTCATATGATAAATTAACAAGTCATGATGATGAGGATGATGATACATATTAAGAAGATATTTAATTAAAAATATATTTTAAAATGGATATAACAAAAGATTTATTAATCTTTCATAATTTTGAATATGATTATGATAGTGGATTTGGTGATTTTGAATCTATGGATGTTTTCACAAAAACAGTAGGTCCTATTAATCATACATTTACAATAACAATTAATAATGGTCATACCAATATGATTGGTAGAGATTGGAATTGTATTATTCAAAATGATGATATGGAAACTGTTGCTTCAGTAGAAGTTCAAACAACAGATCAATTAAATAAATTATTTGATTTAATGAATATTAATTTGTCACTATAAAAATAAAGAGGAATAACAAATGGTGTTATTCCTCTTTTCTTATTATTTAAATTTAGGTGTTGCTTCATAATCTAATGGTTTAGGATGAAGTAAATCATCCACTGTTACAGTAAATCCAGGTGTAAATTTATAATCAGATAATTGATATGCAACTGATTCTAAATCTATCTATGTATTAATAGGATCTATATGCATCCAACCAGGAATTTTCTCAACTTTAACTGGTTTTTCATTACATATCTATATATTGTCACCAGGAATTTCTGGATTTACATGTGTACTTGTAATATTATAAATAATTTTAGTCATAACCTAATTTAACATTTAACTTTATATATTTATTAAATACTTAAATTGTTAAAGTTCTTACCTTAATATTTTTCATTATAATATTCCAATCATCAACTTGCTTCTTATTCATGTATATACATTTACTATTATCTTTACCTCTTCTGAGATTTGCTAATAATACTTTAAATATACTTTTATATAATTCATTAGATTTACATAAATTCATTGTTATAATATCAGGTATATATTCATATCCCATATCAAATGATGTTCCTAATGTTGGTGATTGAATACTATTTATATCTATATTATTTTCAATATTATGATTCTGTTCTTCCCAATTTATTATATAATCATTAAATAATGCACATACTGTTTTTACATAACTATGATGAATCTTATCTTGATATTTTATACTTTTACAGTAAGAAACAAAATCACATAACAAATATTCATATTGTGTTTTCTCTGGATTTATACGTTCTCTGTTATTAAATATAAGTTGATAAAGATTTTTTTTCCATTTAAATATATATCCTTCTGGCTCTTTTGCTAATATGTCAGATTTATCTATTAACTCATAAAATAAATTCTTATAATCATAATTAAGTTTTGTATCACCATTAATATTTTTAATAAGATTTATTATATTATCATTAGTTAATAATTTTTTTAAATTATGTTTAATCGATATATTAAACTTGTCTTTTAATCTGATTTTATTAATAAATGAATCAGGATTAATATTTTCATCATTATATGTAATTCTATCTATAAGATATTTAATATTATTAGGATATTCTGTTAATAAAGGTTTATTACTAGGGAAGTAAAACATTGATATATTATAACCTACATGTTCTTTAAATAAATCTTGATTTGCAAGTTTAATAAAATTCCAATCAGTTACAAGTTGACTCCACATATTATTAAGTATCATGTCAACTCTATCAACGACTTTTCCTGTTGCTTTTTTAATTGTTATAGTTTGTTTAGATGTTATCTCAACAATGACATAATGAGTATCTATTTTTTCTTCTATTGTACAATTATTAATAAATTCCTTTATAAAACTAACAGGTTTATTTCCTATTTGTGTTATATCCTTAATCATTATTAAAACAATGGTTCAGATTCATTTGAATCTTCATCACATTCATTATTGTCATTGTCATCGTTTGCTTCATCAATATAAGCTGAATTTGTTTCATATAGATTAATAATGTAATTATTATCACGTGATTTATAACGATCCCAACAATTCCATCCATTTCTACCATCATCAGGCATTATCTTAATAATAGAAAAGATCTTACCACTGATAGATAAATCACCATATTCATTAATAAGTTCTTTTCTATCAGATTCTGTACAATCTTCTGTAATTTCAGTAAGAAGCCTTACCATCATTTGCATCTTAACACCATCTAATGTAAATTTAACTACATGATATAAAGTATTACCAATAAAATCTTTTTTATCTTTACGATAATCTTTACACATAAATTTACCTGGAGCAGATGTTCGCCAACTATTGATGAATTGAGATGTAATATCACTATTATTAACCATAATAATAGGTTCACGATCACCTTTTGAATTCTTTGTAAACTTTATATGAATTTCACATGAATTAATTTCTGGAATAAATTCATCATATGAATTGAATGTAGAAATTTCTACTTTACCTGAGTCAATTATTGTTTGTATTGACTTCACTAATTTTTCTGGGTATATCTTCATCATTTTTGTTTATTATGATTTATTTTGAAATATTTTTTTCTTGCTCTTTAATTGAAATTAATTTTTCATATCGTTTAACATCTGCTATAAGTTCATCATAATATAAAGATTTTAATGTCTCAAAATCTTTGAGATTAATTTTATAACGTTTACAATATTCCTTAATTAATTCTTTATCTATTTTATCAGTCTTTGATGATGTGCTAGCAGATTTTTTTGCACCTTTTGTATAAACAAAATAAGGCACACGTCCATATCCTTCTTTACTTGATATAAACATTGCCCATGATTTAATTACACCTGCTGTATTAATTGTATTCTTATTAAATAATGCACCTTGTAAAGGATATTTAATACTAAATACTCTATTAATTAAAAAGAAATTTTTATCTAATATCGTATCAGATAATTTATTGAATCCTTCAAAATTAGTACACATCATAGAAATAATATCATATGGACCAATAGCTTTAGGTGTTTTTATTTTTTCAACATCTTCATTATTGTCTTTCTTTTTTCTTCCCATATATGAATATATAATTTTACTTAATTTATTATAGTTATAAACATTGATATTGTCTATTTATAACTAATAAATATATTAAATATTTTAACTAATAATATTTAAATAATTATGAAAAGTTTGAAGTATATTTTATTAGGCTCTTTATTAAGCCTTACTTTTTCATTTAATTCTTGTGATTTAAAATAGAATACAGGAAACAATAAATCAAATGATTCTACATATTCTGTTTCTATTAAATCAGTAAAAACAATGAAAAATGACACATTAGATATTTTACAATTAGATTCATTAACAAAAGCAGATAAATTACCTGGATATAATAAATGGATAAAAACACCTATTAAAGATGGTGATGATAATAATGTATATGAATATTCAACATTATATGATAAAACAACAGGTATTATATATACTGTTAAATAGATAAAACATAACCAATATGTTGTATAGAAAAAGAAAACAACATCTAAATAAAAATTAAACGATTTAAAACGATATGGCACAAATGTCTTCTGAAGAAGCACTTAATGGTATTTTTAACATTCTTGATACTATGGTAAATCAGCATGAAGAGAAAAAGAAAGAAACTCTTGAATAGAAAGCTGATAGTACTATAGTAAGTTTGTTATAGGGTATTGTTGAGACAGCTAAAGATGAATCAGCAGCAACAGTCGGAGAATAGTTAGAGAAACTGTCAAAAGGACTAGTTGCAATGGAATCAATAGATAATGACGTATTAAATAAAGTTGCCACATCTATAGGAAATGTAAATACTGTTTTATCAAGTCTTAAAGTCGATAATGATACATTTGATAATATTGATAGTTTCTTGAAAGCTATTAATAAGATGACTGAAATAAATGCAGAAGGTGCAAAGAATATTGTTGATTTTATTTAGGGACTAACATTATAGAATTCTAAATAGGTAGGTAAAAGTGTTGGTATTATAAAAGCTGTTGTTGAAACAATGTCTACATTAGTTGCTATAGATATGATTACACTATAGAAGAATATAAACAAATTAGACGTAAAATCAGCAAAGCGAATGGGTAAATTTATTACCACATTAATTAATTCTATCAGTAAAGCAAATCCTAAATAGAAAGATATAGAAAAGCTTATTAAACCTATAGGAGATTTAATGGGTGGTATATCTAAATTAGTTGATTCTAATGTATTTAAAATGAAAATCAGTTTAAATCCAATTAGAGGCTGGTTATTAGGTAGACAATTAGGATAGTTTATTAAGTCAATTTCTAAATATCTTAAAGGTGATTTAAAAGTAGATGAAAGTATAAAGTATTTAGGCGGTATATTAGATCCACTTGTAAAACTTGCAGATCCAGATCAGAAATTCTCTGTTTTTAAATTAGCTAAAACATTAAATGGATTTACAGCAAAAATACTTGCAAATTTCTTTTCTACATTTATTAACGAAATACCAAGCGGTAAGCGAGTAGAGAATACAGTCAATAGTATGCTTGCAATATTAAACGCGTTATTTGATATTAAAAAAGTACAGATATTAAACTTTATATTTACTGTAAGTTCATTAACTGAAAAACGTGCAAAGAAATTGGTTGATTTCTTTAATACTATATTATCTCAAAAATGGGATGTAAAACAAGTTAATGCTATATCTGTTTTTTTTAAAGCATGGGATGATGCAATGCGATCATTATTATTAGGTGTTATATTCATTGCATTAACTATAAAAGTTACATCATTTAAAACAATAGTTGAATCTGTACTTGTTGTTCGTTATTTAATTAAATTCATGAAAACTACAGTAACAGATTTAGTAACAGATTTAAGTAAAAAAGATGTAAAAAATTCATGTGATATTATAAGAATGTTATCAATATCAATAGGAACTATTGGTGGTATATTAATAGCATTATCATTAGTAACTAAATTAGTTGGTATTGGTACAGTAGTAGTCAGTTTATTAATATTAAGATTTGCTGTAAATGGATTTAAGAATTTAATAAAAGATTTATCAGATCAGAAACTTGATAAAAGTTTAAAATATGCTCAAGGTGTATTAACTGGTATTGGTTTAATGGTAATGTCATTGTCTGTGTCTTTATTATTATTAGCATTAACGGTAAAGAATAATAGTGTTAAAACAATTATAGCATCATTAGGAATATTGACATTATTTGTTGCAGGTTCAGTTTATCTTGTGAATAAATTATCTTCTATAGATTCTAAAAATCTTAACGCATCAACAAATGCAATGTTAAAGATTGCAGGAGTATTTGCTATAATTGCTTTGGTATCTGCAACTTTATTAGCACCAATAGGTAATAGTTTAGGAGATGTTATGGCAGGTGGACTTGTTGTTTCATTAGTTATAGCATTAGGTATTTTTGCAGTTAAATATATAGCTAAAGCAAATAAAGATATAGAGCAAGGAACATCTAATTTATTAAAAATATCATTAATTTTCGCGTTAGTTTCAATTATATCATTAACATTATTAATTCCTATGAGTAAGCAAGCAGATGATGTAATAGTCGGCGCAATTATTACGCTTACAATAATTGCGGGATTAGTATTTGGTGTTAAATTATTAAATAAAGTAAACGGTAAACGTGCATTATGGGGATTAGCAGCAACTGTTGTATTAGCTGTCATTTATATGGGTATTGCTTTGATTACTAAAGATTTATTAATACCAATTGGTTAGAATGGTAAAGAAGCAGGTATAGGTATGGGTATAACATTATTCATTATTATCACTCTTATATTTGGTACATATATATTATCTAATGTTGATGGTAAAAAAGCAGGATACGCTATATTAGCAACTGCAGCTATGGCATTTATTTTATTGGGTATTTCTTTAATTACTAAAGATATATTGATTCCTATAGGTAAAAAGGGGCCTGAAGCATAGGATGGTGCAGGTGTTGTGTTAGGAATTATTGCAATATTTGGTGCAATTTTATTTGCAATTGGTAAAATGAATTTAAAACATAAGATTGCTATTAAATAGGGTGCTAAAATAATGATGGAAATCGGACTTGTTATGTTAATAACAGGCACAGCTTGCTTATTATTTGCTATAGAATCCAGAAAACTTTATCAATTAAATGATGGTGGTGCAGTTGTATTAGGTGCATTAACTATGACAATAATGATGGGTTTAATGGGTTTAATACTTTATAATGTCGGTAAACTTAAAAAATATTCTGAAAAGATTGCAGAAGGCGGAGCATTAATGATAGCTATAGGTGCATTACTTGATATTATTGGAGGAACAATGTTATTATTCTCATATGAATGTAAAAAGATAGATGACTTTAATAAAGACGGTGCAGTATTCTTAGGTGCAGGAACAATGGTTGCATTATTAGCAGTTATGGGTGTTATAATGACAGCATTAGGTACAATGACTCCACTTCTTCCTTTTATTGCTGCTGGTGCAGTAGTTATGACTGCGATCGCAGGTATAATGACATTAGTATCAGGTACAATGATTTTATTTATGAAAGCATTGGAATTAATGTTACCATATAATGAAGAACAACTTAAGAAAATAGGTAAAACATCTGTTACTTTATTTGACGTAATGTATGATGTTATAAAAGCTGCTGCACCGAACCCTATACAAATGGCATAGGCAATTGCAGCTGGCGCATTCGCTCCTATTATTATGGCAGTATTTGGTGTATTGACATTAACTGTTATGTAGATGAAATATATAACAGAAATTTGTGATTCAAAGATGATTCAAACATTCTCAGAAATAATGTTAGGTAAATCAAATAGTGTTCTTGGTTCAATGCAAGCAATTGTTAAAGCATTTGGAGATTTTGACGGTAAGACAATGGCATTAATAGTTTCAATGGCATTACGTCCTATATTAACAACAATATCAGATTACATTGATATTATTATGAAGATTGCAACAATGAATTATATTGCTGGTTATGATGATAATGGTAAACCTATGTATGAACATTTACCTGCAACTGTATTTGCAGATGCAGCTTCTGCTGTTACAAAAGGATTCACAGAATTCTTAACAGGATTAAGTAATGGTTTTAAAGGCTTAGATGCTTTGAAAATTGTAGTCTTATCTGTATTAACATTAGCATTAAATCCTATTATAGATACAGTTGGTAAATTTGTAGATGTCGTAATGAAAGTTGCAACAGGTACATATATAATTGGTTATGATAATAATAAGAAACCCATATTTAAAAAAATATCATCTACTGAATTTAGTAAAGCAGCATCTGCTGTTTCATTATAGTTTAACCTATTCTTATAGCATTTAAGTAATGGTTTTAGTAAGATGAGCTCAACTGCAATGTTTGCTATTGCTACAATAGGATAGGTTATGGAACCTGTTATGGATGCAGTTTCAAAATTTGTTGATGCAGTAATTAAAGTTTCTACAATGCAAATAGTAACAGGTTACGATAAAAATGGTAAACCTGAATATGAATAGGTAGATCCTTCTATATTTTCTACATCTGCAACATTTGTTTCAGAACGTTTTGGTGATTTCATTGTTTAGTTAGGAAAATCTTTTAATCAATTACAACCTAATATGATATGGGCAATGGATGCAATGAAAGATTCTATTATGCCTATTATGGAAGGTGTAGGTAAATTTGTTGATGCTATTATGAAATTAGCAACGGGTACATATACAGATTATTATATGAAAGATAAAGATGGTAATTATACTGTACCACATCTTGCTAAAGTGACACCAATTGATTTTATAATGGCAGCAATTTCTGTTGCTACAACATTTTCTTATTTTGTAGATCAATTAGTAACAGTATTTGAACGACATGGTTCATTCTGGGGAAATAAAACGGAAGATGCATTAAATGCAATAGGTGGTTCTATTGGACCTGTTATGGAAGGAGTTGGTCAGTATGTTGATGCAATTCTTAAATTAGCAACAGGTGTATATGTAGATCATTATGTTAAAGATAAAGATGGTAAATTAATACCGATAATGAAGAAATTAAAACGTGGTGCATTTACTAACGCTGCAAGAGAAGTAGGTAGGATGTTTGTAGAATTTATAAATTACCTTGTAAAGAGTTTTGCAAATGAAGGTTTTATAGAGAAAGCGGAAAGTATTGCAGATATTATAAAGAATACTATTAATCCTATTATGAAAGCAGTAAAAGAGTTTTCAAATACATTAAAACCTTTCTTATCATTAACATCTAATAAAAAGGGAACTACTGCATAGTCAAAGGATTATTTATGTTTACAACCTAAATTTATAAGAACAATATCTCAAAACATTGCAAATGCGTTTGTTGATTTTATTACTATTATTTCTAATAATCTTTCTAAAAAAGAAAATATGGAAAAATATAATAAAATTCAATCAACCGCTAAAGTAGTCAATGCTGTAATGAAAACAATTAAAACATCTGTAGATAATCTTAAGAGAATAATAACAGCAATGACAGATGATAAGGGTAAAGTTTTATCGCAAGGAAATGAAGTTGCATCTAAGTTTACATCTGTATTAACATAGTTAGCTACATATTTTAGTATAAGTGGTAAAATATTTGAAACCTCAAAACCATCTGCTGATATTGCACAGAAATTTGTAGTTTCTGTATATAAAGTTGTTGGTGTATATAGGAAAATAATAAATCAATTATCATTTAATACTAAAGTTAAACCTATTACAGCAGTTACTAATTTTGGTAATGTATTAACAAAAATGCAACGACAGATGATAGGTGTTTCAAAAGCTTCTGATCGTATTGATTTCAGGAGAACTGCGCAATTTATGGATCTTTATTTAGAGATTGCAAAGAAAATGATTTATCTGTCAAGAGAAATGCAACGCCAGAAACAGTTAGGAATTCATATAAATATGTTTATTAATAATATAAAGAGATTAACATCTCCAGAAATTAATAGAAATATGAATGTTACTTCTGGTTCTATGCGTACATATACGGCAAGATTAAAAACATTTACTGCATAGATACAAGTTACTACAAGTAAAGTTGAAATATATACAACTAAACTTGAAGCCGCACGTAGAGCATTAAAATCATTAGATGATGAAATTATTAATAAAGAAAAAGCACGTAATAATGCATTATAGCAATTTGCTAATAAGATTAATAATATTGCAGTAGCAGTTGATAGAATGAAGAATTCATTTGATAGACTTGATGAGAATGCGATTCTCAATAGATTTGATGGTATTAGAGAATTATTAGATCTTATTACAACTAATACTGGTACGCCTGCTAATGCTCAACAACATAATAATGTATAGAAAAAAGGTGTTCAACATCCATTACGACCAGGTTAGACAAATCATAATTATTATGGAAATAATGCCTCTACACAAGGTAGAGTTACTTTCTATTTCAAGAATACTACAATCGATGGTTTCTTCAGAAATGCTTAATTATAAAAATTACATAGTTAATAAAATGGAATCTATTATTGTTATAGATTCCATTTTTTAATAAATATAAAAAGTGAATTATATTCCAGAAATGGCAACAACAAAGAATAAAAATTTATTTTATCAATTATATTCAAAAAATAATAATGTAGCAAATTCTGGTTATGCATGTACATCAACAATAAATGAAAAAGATACATCATTTGATATATCCGGTTCAGAAGGACAAATAACAGATTCAAATGGAAATATTCTTGCATCTATTAATTTATCGACTATACATGCTGCCGGTATAACTTAGTATACAGTAGAAACTAAAATACTTCAACCACATTCCGCATATCTTTTACAAGGTAATGAATACGGAGAAACATATAAATCACAGTTTTTCTTAATAAGCGATATTATTTCATCTATAGAAGATTATGAAAGTTATTGTAATATAGGATTTGATATTTTATATAAACAAAATAATAAGGTTTGTAATGTTCATGTAGAGAGTGAGACAGTGAGAGAAACATACGGAGCATTTGTAAATTTGGTTCAGAATCAATTAAATAAGTTGAAGGTACCTGTTTCTATATCTATTAAAAGTTATGACGATACAGAGAGTTCTAGGAAACAAATAGACTATATAAACTTTCAAAGTACAGAAGAAGGATATGATTTTATAGTAAGGAATGTTAAGATTATTCCTATATTAAGAAATGATGAAAATAATAAGGGAGATATTGGTGAATTTGAAGATTCTCCATTTGTTGAACCTGTTATTACAAAAGATTTCATTATAAGTTTATTGGAAAAATATAAACCTAGATTGGTAGGTGATAAAACAGATAATTCTAAACTTAATAATTATAAAATTAATTGTGATATATACAGAGAGTTTTTAAAATTGAGTGATACTATAACAGATGATTTTAATACATTTGTTTATGAAATAGATGTTATCAAAAGATTTTTCTTACCATGTTTTGAATAGAATGGTGTTTTAATATTTTCAAAGAAATTCAATGATATTATAATACAAAAATATCCTTAGATTTATTAGAAATATTTTACAAAACCTTTATCATTGTATAATATATATGATATAGTTAAAATATTAGATGCTATTAAAGATTTTATATTTAAAATGATGAATTCGGTTGGACCATCTAATTGTTATGAAGATTTAAACAGACGTATAGGAAATGTAAAATATCCTAATGGAGCAATGCGTGGTATTGTATTAATTCCTAATTGGCCAAATGATGAAGAATATGACTCAAATGTATTATGGGTAAATCATGTTGCAGATTAGCTTGAAGTCTGTGTTCCGGTATCAATTGAAAGATTAAGTAATTACTATGAAGGTAATATTATATCAAAAAAGAAAGCAACACTATTTGAAAAAGCATTAGCTACTGTATAGATAAATGCACTTATACCAGAAGAGAAACGTGCTTATATAGAAGATTATGATAATTTACCATTAAATGATATTTCATCAAATGACGGTTTCACAAATAGTTTTGATAATTTATATATACCTGCATATGACACAGATTGGAATATAAATGATGAATTTTATAGATTACCTGCAACACAAGAAAAAAGAGTTTTTGATGATGAGCCTATAAAATATCATGATCCTGATATGTATATAGATGCAAATAGAAATTCAGAAGATAATGATTTATGGGAAAATAATCCTAATAAAACAAATGTAAAATTTGTTGATTCACATGATGATACATCAGTTGAATGTGTAATAGGATTATATAAGTATATGGAATATTTGTCATCTAATGATTTATGGTTAAGAATCGGTGACGGATATATGATAATTGGGAAAGATGATGATAAACAATTAAAAACTAAAAATTTATTATAGAGTTTATTGGTATATAATCCTAATGAAATTCCTATAAAAATCAAATATATGATATTTTCATAAAAATAAAGAGAGATAGAATATTGTGAAGTTCTATCTCTCTTTTATATTTAATATACATATTCATATATACCTGTTGATAAATCTGTTGTTGATAATTTAAAACTATATAAATTATACTATTTTACAGTTTCTCTATATGTCGTCGTAATTGACGGTGTACCATCTGGATCCAATTTATCTATTGGTCTCATTGCTTTTAATATATATTCACCATCTCGATTTTTTATTGGTGTATTTATAGAAGGCTATAAATTACTTGTGATATACGACCATACTTCATATACTACATTAAATATTTTCCCTTTATCTGCATATAAACTTAAATCTGCATTAGACAATTGTGCTCCACAATAATGGTTATACCTATCATTAACATATTCATACATAAGATATTTATAGTTATTTAAGTTAATAATATTTTTTTTACGTTCTGTACTAGCAGGAACAGGAAATTTATTTCCTGAATTATATTTAAAATATTTTTCATTAAATATACTACTATCTAATTTATAATACTGTATTTCAGTTTGCTTCTCATTTTCATCATATAAAAATATAGGAGGTCCATCTAATACAACGGTATTATTATTATTAAGTGAAGAAGTAAATATACTGTTATTCTATGTTGAACCAACTTTAAAATTACTAAGATAAAACTCTGGTATCATTGTATTAGTTTTATTAGAAACTATTGTAGAATTTGGTAATATTCTATCTGATACAATAATAAAAATACCACTAACATAATTATTTATGCTCATTACATTTAATACTGTTTGTTGCCATGTTCCATAACATCTTATAATAGGCTATAAGAAATATGCTTTTAAATTTGGAACATCAATATTATTTATTTTAAATTTATATAAACCTAAATTATCCATATCCTAATTATTCTATACAACATATGAATTTAATAGTGAACCATGTTTTGAAAAAATTGGTACATCTTTTGATATTTTCATATGTAATTCACAGCTAACAGTTTCACCTGATGTTAATATATATTGTGGTGTTATTTTATCTAAATTTATATTAATTTCACCTTCCCATAAACCTGTTGTTTTATTATATCCGTCAATTTTTTGTATTTGAACAGTATTGCTTTTATTTCCTAAAAATATTAATAATGAATAATTAGGATTATTAGTACTAATTGTTCCTATATCATTTTTAATAGATTTATCAGACTACTCATATTTAATAACTAAAGTTCCACCTAATTTATAATTATTTGTTGCCCCAATTCGTGTTAATGTTAATGTTTGATTTCCATCAACACTAAATTTAATATCATATTTTTTATTTGGATCTTCTGTTTCTCCAGAGCTTGTATCACCTCCACCGGAACCAGATCCACCGGAACCAGTTCCTCCACCAGGTTCTGTAGGTATTTGAGAAGAACCAATAGTAATATTTTCAATATAATCATCTTCTAGTTTTGGTGTAATAGTAAACATATAAGTATTTCCTCTCGTTGATGTATCTATCTTTTCACCATTTTCTATAGTATATTGTGACACATCCAATGTATATTTAAAATTTTCAATATAATATAGTTTAATGATATATGTCAACATATCATTATCTAAATATCCATTTATATTATATTTTCCTGGTGTTATATTTATAGTATCCTTTTCTCTAATTGGTGAAACATCAATGATACTAGTATTAATAAGATTATATAGATCAGAATCATGCGGTATATTTTTCATATATACTGATGCGTCATTCTAAATAATACCATTAGTAAAGTTATAAGATGAATCCGGTGTAAATGCTAAAGGAATAAATGCATAATCTGTATCAGTACCTTTATATATTGTAAGTTTATTACTATCTTTTGTTGTTGTCATTTAATAAAATTGTATTAAAATTGATTTAAATATTTATTTGTTTAAATAGTTGATATACATTTAATAAATATTATAAATATTTATACGTATATATAAATATGGCAGATATTGTTAATAATGAATATGAGAAAATATTAAAGACATATACTAATATATTTGATTTTTCACGTTATGATAGATTATCATATGATATTGAAAATAAAAAAGTAGCTGATATTGCATCAGATGAACATCAAGTAAATAATGACTTTTATAGAAATTATGGTACATATAGACATGATATAAATGCAGAAGAATATATTGTTAAAGAAAATGAGACATATTTTGATAATAATAAATTAAATGACAATTATTATAAATATGATTATTTTCAGGAGTATAAAGACCCTAATAATACAAATAAAACATATAATGCAATGCAGTTTGCTGGGTGTGTACTTAATCCTGTATTCGCAACCAATGCAAATGAAGCATCATTAGAAGATATTTTTGTAGAATATGGATATGAATATTTAAAGGCGTTAAATGATTCATATATAGCATAGGATGACTATAAAGGATTATATTTTTTTGATAATAGTAGTGAAAACAGTTATTCTATAATGCCAATAGGATATGAATATATTAATTATGATAAAGAACAGAAAAATAAAGAAATAGAAGATAGAACAGAAACAGTAGAATATGATGGAACATATGTACCTACTGTTTAGGAATTATTATCTGGTAAATTATATATCGTTATTTCTAGCGGAAATTTGGATTATTGTAGAAAGATTTATTTCAATAATAAGTATATGCCTACATTGTTTATAAATGATGATAAATTAAAATCAAAAACTGATCAATATGTCATAAATGATTAGCAACCGTTAAAATTATGTGATATAATGTTATATTAGAGATTAGGTTGTCTAATTAGATGGGAATCTATTTTTGATATAAAATTAACGTCTAGTTTTAAAGAACAAATTAAGAAACTTATATCAAGAATATATGACGAAAAAGACGTCAAATTAGAAAAATATGCAGATTCTATATTTATAGTACCATTCTATAATGTTTAGATAATAGTTAAAGATGAAGAAGATTCTAATAATAAAGATAAAGAGCGAATAATAGATGTTGTCACTGGTTTAAATTATGATAATTTTTCATCTAAGAATATTCCTATATTATATAATAATACAGAAGATAAAAAAGATGATTCAAACAACAGTGATATAGAAGGTAAAAAAAATGATCCTAACAGCAGTGATACAGATATAATTACTTAGGATACTAATATTACAAATATAGTATCAGAAAATATAGCTAATTTGGAATCTTATAAAAAACCAATATTTAATTTGACTATTAAAGCTTCTTATGCATTAGCAGTGAAAAAATTTACAAATAAACCTAAACAACAGGAGTCAAAATATAATTTATATTGGTATAAGATTGTTGAACAATAATATAAGTATATATAAATTTACTTTAGCTAAACAATACTAATAAATAATTATATAAAATAAAACGAGTTTCGTATTTTAGAGAAATGGAAAGTAAAAAAGTATTATTGGTATTGGATTGGTCTAACCTTTTATTCAGATCATTATTTATGAATAGTCTGTATGGTTAGGTTAATGGTTATAATAGAATTGAAGATGTACGTTCATTTATGTATAAATTTACAACGGATGTATGTTCAATTCTTAATATATTTAAACCAACAAACGTAATTATCGCAACAGATTCACAGCATGCATGGCGTAAAGATGTATTACCAGGAGATGATTTAAATCCTGGATATAAATCAAATAGAAAGAAATCAGAGTCAATTAATTGGGATAATATATTTCAGTGTTCTGATGATCTTCTTAAGATCTTATCAAAAAATTCTATGCATGTTGCTAAAGTTGAACATTGTGAAGCAGATGATATTGCAGCAATGTGTAAAGAAATTGTTTTTGAGAAATATCCAAATTATAATGTTATTATAGTAAGTGCAGATGCTGATATTAGATAGCTTATTGATTTTAATCCTATAACACATCAATATTGTATCGTCTATAATACAACAGGTAAAGGGAAGGGAAGTAAAAGACATATTTATGTTCCAGAATCATTTGAAACATGGTATAATACAGCAGATTCAAATTTTGATATTTTCTTTGAAAATGAAGATATGTCAAAAACATACATTAAACAATTACTTCAAGCAAATACAATAATGGAATTATCTGTACAGAACCCTAATGATGTTGTTCTTAATAAGATTTTCTGTGGTGATGATGGTGATTGTGTTCCTTCATTTTATAACTGGTATAAAGATGGACGTAAAGTAAGAATTACTCCTGGTAAAGAAAAGAAAGTCCGTGAAATAATCGGTATTAATACTGTACAGGATTTGGTAGATTCTGAATATAAATTGAAACCAGTATTTGAGAAGGTATGTAAACGTGATATAAATGATATTGATTTCAGTGAGCGATTAATGCGTCAACGTGTATTAGTAGAACTTAATAGTAAATTATTCCCTGAATATATACAAGATTATAAAGAATCATTGGATTATATGATTGGTGATATTCCATCTGAAAGTTTCTGGAATCTTAAATCACAAGTATTACTTAAGGGTACACAATATGAAGGATATGATAAGAAGAAAGCAATTGAAGCAGAAATTTTTAAAGGAATGGATAAGTATATTAATACAGATGGAACAGTAAAAACAGCAAATGCATTATTTGAATAATTATGGATAATTTGGAATTGAATGAAGAGTTTTTTAAAAATAGAAAATTAAAATCATTTATAAGAGTCGGACAAACATTTGTTGATATAAAGCAAACAATTGGTTTTAGTTTTATTAATGATCCTGATGGATATATTATAATTCAATTTGTTTATGATTCAGGAAGAGGATTAAATGCATTTCTTAGAGATAGAAATGATTTTTCACAGTTTCTTTTGGAATTAGATCCTTTTATTGATGATCCTGCTGCATTAGTATCAATAGATTCTTTTATAGATGAAATAGAAAAAGACTTTGGTATTAATAAACCAAAGAAAACAAGAAGAGTGAGAAATAAGAAAACAGAATAAAAATAAAGAGGTATAGAAATCATATTTCTATACCTCTTTTATTATTTAATATTAATGAATTATTATTCATAAATGTAATAAGTCTTACTGCCTTTATCTCCTAATCCTTCATACTATTGTTTTGTAACCCATGCTTCATCAGACTATATTATAGTAGTAACATTTCCAGCAATATTATTTGTTGTTATTGTACCTATACTCTATAAATCAGCTAATGTTATACTTATATATGCATTACCTTTCGCATCAACATTAACTGGTATATTTAATGTTGTACCTGATTTTGATAAAGTATAACCAGTTTTAATACCACCTAATACACTTCCAGTTGCAGTTGGTAATACATAAGCTACTGGATTTCCATTTGCATCTGTTACTGGTTGTGATGGAGTATAACCTAACGCATTTGTAATTGCAGCTTTTGTAATCTCGACATAAGCATTATTACTATTCATATCAACTTTTACTTTTGAACCAGTATTACTAAATCCTGTACAAATACCACCAAGTGTAGAAGTACCTGCAGTTGGTAATGTATAACTATATCCACCTTTAACTGCTGTTTCAGTAAGTGTTACATATGCATTTCCTGAACCATCAACCTTTACATGTATGTTATTACCATTATCTCTATAACCTGTTTTAATACCACCAAGTTCAGATTGATTTGCAGTTGGTAATGTATATGTATAAGCTCCAGATACAGCGGAATTTGTAAGTGTTACATAAGCAGCACCATTTGTATCAACAGAAACAGGCAATTGCTTACTTGCATTTGCACCTGTTGGTGTATATCCGGTTTTAATTCCACCTAATTTAATATCACTTGCAACAGTTAATGTATATGCTTCACCATTTGCATTTTGCGCAGCTGGTGTGAAACCAAGAGCTTTCTTAATAGCAGTATCTGTAATAGTAACATATGCTTTCTGTTCTGAAAGTCTTACGGCTACATTCTTTTCAGAATCAACATAACCTAATTTAATACCACCTAATGCTGTTGTTGTTGCAGCAGTGATAGCAGTTAAATAAGTATTTGATTGCTATGTTAATTTTGTAACTTTAGATTCAATATTATTTACACTTCCGTCAATAGCATCAAATTTACTATTATATGAATTAAACTATGGTGTAATATAATTATTCTTAAAGTTATTAATACTTGTATTTGTATATTGATTAGCAGCATCAATAGCTTCTTGCTTATTAGTTGCTAATAACTAAACTAATGTTGTTGTATCATTAATATTCTTTAAGAATTTTTCTACTTCCTTGTATGTATTAATAGTACCGTCTACGTTTTCTGATGTTAATGCTGTAAATTGATCCTTAAGATTTTTAAGATTTGTATTTGTAGTTGATAATCTTGTTGATAAATCATTTACAGAACTATCATATAACTTATCCTGATCATTTACATAATGTTTAATTTTTGTTTCAAATGTGTTAAGAGCATCATTACTTACAAAATTATTGTTTAATTTATTATTAACAGTTGTTTCTAATGTTTTAATCTGTTGTGATAATGCAGATGTTTTTGTATCTACATGGTTTGTTATCTTTTGCCAATATGTAGTATCTACATATGTTTTAAGCTCTTTAATAGAACTATTTACAGTAGAAATTTCTGATGTTATTTTCTATGTTAATGTAGAATTTACATTATTAATTGCAGTTGATAATTTAGTAGATTCAGCATCAGTATAATTTGCTAATGATGAATTATATGAATCAATACGTTTAATAAGATTAGTATTAACAGAATCAATATTACCTTGTAAAGTAGTATTTGTTGTTTCAATACTCTTTGTTAATGTATTGTTAACAGAAGTAATTCTATCATTTAATGTATTATATTTAGTTGTAATAGATTCTGATAATGTGGTATTAACACCATTAATTTTACCATCTAACGTAGTATATTTTGTATTAATATCTTTTGTTAATGTTGTATTAACAGAATTGATTTTACCTGTAACTTCAATATAACTTGCATTAACATGAGTCATTATTTCTGTCTTAGTATTGTCAACTTTAGTATGAAGATCTGATACAGCTTTATTATTATCTCTAATATAATCAGTTAAAGTTTTATTAATACCATTTATATTATTAGTAATGCTATTTTTAAAGTCACCATTAAGATAATTATAAATCTATGTACTAGAATCATAATCAGCCTAAACGAAATCTTGTCTTAACTTACTGATAGAAGAATTAACATCTTTAAGATCTTTATTATATAAAGTAACAAACTTTTCATTATATTTTCTATCTACTGCAGTTACATTATCCTATACAACTTTAATTTCTTGTCTTAATGTATCAGTTGTATCTGCAATCTATTGATTAACATATCGTTGAACATTCTATATATCTTCATTATGTTTCTTAATCGTGTCTCCAATAGAAGATGATAAATTATTATACTTAAGTGTTATTAACTTATATAAACCGTCTGAAACATCATTAAATTGGTGAACAATATAATCAGAAACATCATCAATTTTAGTATTAAGAGTATTTGATCTTGTTGTGATATATTCAACAATAGCATCTGATGTATCATTTAAATAATGAACAATATAGTCAGAAGTATTATTAATACGAGTATCTAATCTTCCTACTTCTGTTTCAAATTTAGTTACAATCTTATTAGAAGCATTATTTACATATGCAACAATTTTATTAGATGTATTATCAATATATTTAACAATGTTATTAGAAACATTATTTACATACGCAACAATCTTATTAGAAACATCATTATTAACATAATCTTTCAATAAATCAACTTTCTGATTAATATCTGTCTTATTTTGATCTACTGTATTTGATAAAATTGTAATCTTTCTGTTTATTGCTGCATCCTGATTATCAACATATTCTTTTAAATCAGTAATATTACTATTTGTAGTATCAAGATCTGTTCTTAATGTAGTAATTTTTCCATCTAATTTTCCGTCTTGAATATCAATATAAGACTTAAATTTATTAGAAACATCCTAAATAAAATGAACAATATCATTTGATGTATTATATATCTTATTGATAATATCAGTAGAACCATCTAATATATAATTCTCTATATATTCTTTAAAATGTTGTAAGATAGTATCAGCATATGCTTTATCAGTATCTGAATTAGTTTTTAATAATGCTGATAATGAATCTTTATTACTGTATGCTTTTAAGAATTCTTCAATTTCCTTAAATGTATCTATAGCTGTAGTAACATCACCAGTACCCATAAGTTTATCTAATGCATTACTTACATCTATCAATTTAGAAGAAACATTTTCAATTCTTAATTTTAATTTATTATCTTCTATATCAGAATAATTTTTAAGTGATGTATCAGATATTTTAACATAATCAACAATAGCATTAGATGTATTATCAATATAACCCCAAATTAATGCAGATGTATCGGAAATAACATCATGAATATCAGAAGAAACATTAGCAATATGTTTTGTAATCATATTAGATGAATCAATAACAAATTGTTTAAGATCTTTACTAGCGTCTGATATTTGCTATTGTAAATCATCATCCTTTGTTGTCATATCTTGACGAATATCATGATCTACCTTTTTTATTTCGTCTCGTAATGCATTATCTGCTGTTTCAAAATCAGTTCTGATACTTCTTTCTGTGGCATCGATCTTATTATCTAATCTATCTACCTCATAATTCATATCAGTTCTAAGATTATTAATACCGGTAGTTGCACGTAAATCTACATCTGTAATTGTTTCAGTTAAATCATGATTAACTTTATCAATCTTTCTATCTAATGTAGCATCTTGTGTATTAACATAATTTGTTAAATTAGCTAATCTATTTGCAAATTCCTGTTTAATCTCAGTATCATTCTTATCAATATAACTTACTAATGATGAATTAACAGTATTAACCTTATTATTGATTTCAATTTTTGCATTTTCAATATCAGCAGCACATAATTTTTCATGTGTAGTAATACGAGTATTTACTTGATTATCTAATGTTGAAATATCATTCTTTAAAGTATTATAACGTGTTTCGTTTTTAATATCCTGACTGATATTTTCTGAATCAACATATGATTTGAAATCATTTAATTTATTGTCAACTTCTGTATTTAAATTAATAATACTATTATTAATTTCATTCTTAAATATTTCATTAGTTGCAATTAATTCAGTCTTTGCTTTGTCAAGAGTAATATCAACTTCAGTGAATTTATCTTTTATTGTATTATCAAGATCTGATTTAACTGTTTCTAATTTATTATTAAGAATTGTATCTGTTGCTGTTTTATAATTTTCAAATGCAACTGATAATGAAGAATTCTAATTATTAACTTTATTATCAATTTTAGAAATTTCATTTTCAAGATAATTAATAGTAGATGAATTTGTAACATTAATACTTGTATTAACATTAGATATTAACTCATTCATTTCGTTATGAAGCTTTGTATTGAATGAAGAGAATTTTGTTGAAACATCTGTTTTAAATTCGCTTATAGCATTATTAACATTAGTTTCAAAATCAGTTCTCTTATTTTCATAATCTGTAATAGCTGAATTAATAGTGTTATTTAATTCTGTCTTATTATTGTCTAATTCATTATGAAGTTTAGTATCTAACTGTAATAAGTTATTATTTAAATCAGTATCAGATGCTTTAACATAATTAAGAATAGAAGTATCATTATCCTGTACAGTATTACTTAAATCTGTTATCTTATTTGATAATGTATAATAAACCTCATTTGCCTTATCGATAACTTCCTGACGTATTTCTGCATTCTGTGTATCTAATTTATTATTAAGGTTACTGTTTACAATATCAATTTTATTATCAAGTTCTGATTCTTGTTTCTTAATAAAATTAACAATAGATGTATCTTGTGTATTAATATAGTTATAAACTTCCTTATTTGTTATAATCATGTTTTCAATATCAGCATCATGCGCTTTAACATAATTAACAATAGAAGTATTATTTGTTTCTATAGTATTTTCAAGATCAGTCTTTACAGAATCAATCTTATTATTAATATTTGAAACTGATTGATTAATACTTGTATTAAATCCAGAAAGTTGTGAGTCTACATAGCTTACAATAGATGTATCTGCTAAATCAGATTTAGCTTGAATATTCGCATCTTGTAATGTAAAATGACTAAATGTAGAAGTATTGAACTTATCAACTTTTGAATTAATAGAAGAATCATTTGAATTAATTTTATTTGTTAATTCTGTATTGTATTTTTCTATTAAATTAATAATTGAAGCATCTGCAGATGTTAATGAATTAAGAATAGAACCATCTTTACTTTCAATAAGTGCTTTAAGTAATGTATCATTATTTGTTATATAATTAAATAATGAAGAATTCGCAGCAACATAATTAATAATTGATGTATTTGTATCATTAATCATATTAAGTAAATCCTACTTAACTGTACCATTAACATAATTAACAATAGATGAATCTTCTTTCTTAATAAAATTAACAACAGAAGAATCATTTGCTTTACAATTATTTGTAGCTTTAGTAATTTCTGCATCAATATAAGAACCTAATTTATGATCATTAGTATTGATATAATTAACAATAGAAGATTCTGTTACATCAACTTTTGTATTAAGTTTCTTAATATCAATTTTAAGTTCATTATTAATTGTATCGTTAATAATAGCAATATTATTCTTAATAGATGAATCAGCATTTAATACATAATTCAAAATTGATGAATCCTGTGTTTCTAATTGTGTTTTTACTTTAGAAATTTCATTATTCAATTTTGTTTCAAGATCATGATCTTTACTGTTAACAGCACTTATAATAGAAACATCATTAGACTGTATATAAGACATCATTGAAGTATTATAAGAATTCATCTTATTATCAAGATTAATATTCGCAGAATCAATCTTTGAATTAACATTTGTCTTGAATACTTCCATATCATTTTGTAACTTTGTACCTGTATTTACAATAGTATTCTGTAAATCTGTATCTTTCTTTGTTACATAATTAAATAATGATGTATTAATAGACTTGAAATAATTATAAATTGAAGTATCACCAATAGCAATCCATCTCTTTATTTGTTCATCTCTATTCTTAATATAATTAAATAATGAAGTATCTGTATTTTTAACATAATTTAATAAAGATGCATCAATATCTTTTTGCTTACGAACAAATGCATTATAGTCTGCAATCATATTATTTCTGATTTCATCATCATGAATATATGCTTTCTTTAATGTATCTTCATCCTGCTTTTTAACAAATTCTTCAATATTCTCTTTTGTTAATTTAATATAATTAACAACGGAAGAATCACCTTCATTAGAATATTTCTTAAGTTGTTCTTCTAATTCATCAATATAATTTTTTACTTCTTTATCTTTTAATTCTGCATATAACTTAACTTTTGAATCTTGATTATCAACATAAGTTATAATAGATGAATTTTCATTATCAACATATGTTTTCAAATTAGAAATTTCATCGTCTGTATATTGAATTGAATTATTAATACTTGTATTAAGTAAATTAATGGTATTCTTTAATTGTGTGCGAAGAGATGCATTGAGTAAACGAGTTTCATTAACCCCTTCCTGTGCTTTATCGTCAATATAATTTACAAGACTTACATTTTGAACTTTAAGTTGATTTTCAAGATCGCTTACATGTTTACGTGTAAAGTTTTTAATTTCCTTATTATATTCATTAACAAGGATATTAAGATCTGTTGAAATATCATCAATAAGGTTATCGAGTCTTGATTCTACTGAACGATACATTGCCTGATGACGTGAATCTATTGCATCAATATCATCCTTTAACTTACTATCAGTTGAACGTACAATATTAAATAAAGAAGTATTAGCAGTTGCAATCCAAGATTTAATTTCAGAATCATGCTTATTGATATATGTTCTCTATGCAACTTCAAGTGCATTAACATAATTTAATAAAGATGCATCATTTGATGTAACATATGTTTTTAATTCTGAATACTTTGAATTTACATCTGTCTAAACTGTGGCAAGACTTGATTTAACAAAAGTTCTAATAGATGTATTGAATACTGCAATATCGTTTTTAATATTATGCTGATATTCTTCTACCGTATTTGTTAAATCAATATTTTTAGATTTTACATTAAATTCAAGTTCATCAATCTTTTTATCGATTCTTTTATTAAATAATTCTGACTATTGATTAATATAATTAATAAGTGAAACATTAGCAACCTGTAAATCTTCTGTTAATTGTGTTGCTGTTTCAACAATAGTTCTATTTAATTCTGTTTCCTTTTTGTTATGTTTAATATCTACATCATTAACTGACGCATTTATAGATGCAACTGCTTTTTTCAAAACAGCATATTTTGCATTCATGTCAATAACTGCTTGTGTTGTTTCAGAATGAACGAACTGCTGCATTCCTAACATTTCATTATCAACATAATTACGAAGAGAAACATCAAGAGTATTATATATATCTTCACTTCTATTAAGAATTTCCTCTGCTTTTGATTCAAATTCCTTCTGCATGTTATCTAATTTAGAAGATGCATCTAATATCATATCAGACATTGTACCTTCATAATTATTAATCTTTTCCATCACAGAAGAATTAATATATTCAGATAATTCATTAACTTTTGTATCTGTATATTCTTTTCCTGCTGATTCTAATGATTCTAACTTTTGTTGTATATCTGGTAAGATGTTATCAACCTTATTTGATAATTTAGTCTATTCATCTTCTAAAACAGAAAGTTTATTCATAACTTCCTTACGAATATATATTAAGCTAGTATCATAATCATCCAAAGAATCATCTATAGAGTCAATTAACTAATTTATAGTTTCATAACTAACAAAAATATGATTGTCTTTCTCACCTTTTAATGTACCTACTGCTGCCATGACATTAACACCATTAGCTGAATCATTATCATAATAGTATGCAAATGTAAGCTAACCTGGTAACAATGCCTTATTTAACAACATATTTTCTGCTTCTTTCTAATCAGTGAAACATATCTTATTAAATCCATTAAGGCCAACAGGTGGAACATTATGATGACCATATTTGTTATTATCCATAAATCCTGCCATGTTTATATTTGTTTAAAATTTCTTTTTATATTTATTATTAAAAAGAAAGAGACTATTCGTGAAAAATAGTCTCTTTATAATTGTTTATTTAATAAAATATTAAATCTGTGTTAACTGATAACGTTTACCACCAATTGTTAAAATACCATTATCATCAATAGTAAGGTTTGCTACTCCATTTTCAATAACAATACCTTTACCACCACTTATTTGTTTATGCATTTCATCTTTACGTGCATATATTTCATCATAATGAATTCTATCCTTAGAAATTGCATCATCAAGATAGTTTCTCATATCTGTATTTAACTTAGCAATCTTATTATCAACTTGACCGTTTACTTCTGTTTTATATGAATCAAAATTTTGGTTAATCGTTGAAATTTTTGCTTCAATTGCAGAATATTTTGTATTTGCTGTATTAATAAACTCTTCAAGTTTTGCCTATACTTTTCCACATTCTCTCTATATAGAATCATTTGTTGATGCAGTATATTCACTCTTAAATCCTTCTATGGAATCTTTCAAATATTGCTTTTGAGAATTAAGTTCTGCAGTAACCTCACCTTTAAATGTTGTATTTTCACTGGTAATATTTGCTTTAATTTCATCAATATAATTTTTTAATTCTTGATGTGCAGTAGTTGCATTAGTTTTTGATTCTGTAATAAGATCTGATAAATCATGAATATCATTCTTCATTTTTGTTAATGAAGTATTAATATCTTGCATTGTAGCTTCAATTTTTTGATCTGTATATTGTTTAGATTCTGTAACAGCTTCAACTTTTGTATCATCAATTTTCTTATCTAATACACCGTCTTTTACCTATAAATCATAAATATCATTTTTTAAAGGAGTTGTTGCAGCTTCAATTTCTGCAGTGATTGCAACTTTAAGATCGTCAAGACTACTTGAGTAATTAGTAGATAAATCATTGATTTGCTTTTCAAAGTCTGATTTAAGTTTAGCATGATCTGCTGTAGCCTATGTAAGGATGTCTTGCTTTGTTTGCTCAATCTTCTAATCTAACTCATTAAGTTTTCCATCAAGTCCGAGATTATCTACATCATCACGAAGTTTCTTTACAGATGCATCCAATGCCTGTGCAAATTCTTCATGAGTTTCTAAATATTCGCCAATCTGGTTTACTTGAGAATCAATAGTATCAAGTCTTTCGAATATAGAAGTATCAGAATCTTTAAGATTTTCTATATCTTTTTTAATGTTATCAAGCGAACCTGTAATAGCAGATGAATTAGATGAATCATTTTTAATGATATTATCTAATTTTGTAGAAATATCATCCAACATATCTAATTTGGTTTTAATAGAATCAAATTTCTCATTATTTGCAGAAACTGTATCCTATAATTTATCCATAAGTTGTTGAACTTTATCTGCATTATCATAGATAATATTTGTTCCACCTAATTTAATTGAGCCAACTGCAGCAATAGCATTAATTCCATAATCTGCTGTTTTATCAAAATAATAAGCAAATGCCATTTCACCAGGAAGTAAATTCTTTACTTTTAATTTACTAACTGCTTCATCATAATTTTTAAAACATACTTTATTATAATGATTAATTATCTAATATGGTGGATGACAATGATGTGGAGGTTCACAACAAGGATCATGGAATGGATCATGACATGGACCATGATGAGGACCACAATGTGGAGGCATTGGTGGTGGAGGTGGACATGGGTGACATGTGTTTACTCCTGGTCTGCGAGGAGGTAAATCATAAACATTCATATATATTAAAATCTATATTTTTTATATTTATCTAAAAACAATAAATGGTGATATAGCTTTTCATTTCTATATCACCATTATATTTATTTAATCATAGTTTAATGATTCATTATAAGTTTTTACACCATTATATAAGTTTTCGTGATCAGCATTGATATTATTAAGTTTTGCTTTAATATCAGTAATATCACTAGACATTGTTGTTATCTAATTATATTTAGATTCGAGAACTTTAAGCCTATTTTCAATATCAGGATGTGTTGTACCTGTTGCTTCAAGTGATGTTATACGAGTATCTAACTAAGCAATAGATTGTTTAATATCTGTAATAGATTGATTTACATCTTTAAACATCTCGATAATATTTTTGTTATTATCTTTATCTACTGTTCCTATAAGATTATTTATAGTATTAACAGACTTCGTTAATAGTTCAATATCCGTTTTTAACAATGAATCTGTTTCTTTACGTGCATTTGTTTCATCATTTATTTTCTTATTATAAACAGTTTCAATATCCTTCTTTAAACTTGGTAACTTTTTATCAATAATATCAGACTGATTATCAGAAATAGTTTGTTTAATTGCCTTTATTTCTGGATCATACTTACCTTCTAATGTCGTTTTAAGATCATTAACTTTTTTATCAATGGTAGTATTATTAATCTTATCTATTTCACCTTGTAAACGTTTATCTTCTGCTTTATAATTTGTATTTACAGTACTTATTTCATCTGTAATTTTATCATTTAATGCTTTATATACTTTATTATTAATAGAAGTATTCAATACACTTAATTTAGTATCATAATCAGTTTGTAATGTTGTTTTAAGATTATCTATATTACCTTGTAATGTAGTAGATTCACTTGTTATTTTACCTTTAATTTCACTAATTTTAGGATCATATTTATTGTTAACTTCTGTTGTAATAGTTGTATGCAATTCTGGAATTGTTTTGTCATTAATCGTATTAATACTAGTTTGTAACTTATTATCTTCAGTCTAACGTGTAGTTGTTTCTGTTCTTAAATTCTATTTAACTTCAGTAATAGTTTGATTAATAGTTTGAATCTCATTTGCATAATTATCATATTTCTATTTAGAATCAATAGATAAAAGACCGTTATTTGTTGTAGTTGTTTCTGGAATTTCTGTATAACGAAGCTTTGTTGTTCCATTATTCCATGCACCTAAAACAAATTGAACTTTATTATCTTTTACAACAACATTTGTCTATCCTGCACCTACAACACATTTATCAGAAGCATTATTACCGTCACTCCATACATATTTCAATGCTTCATATGTTGTAACAGCACCATCCTATGCTTTTGGAATTAAATTGCTTGCATCATTAATCTTTTTTAATAAATCACTATCTGCTTGTTTTAATTCTTTGTATACTTTACCAATTGATGTATTAAAATCTTTAATAATATCATCTGTAATTCCTTTATATTTAATATCTATATTACTATCTGCTTGCTTTAATTCATCATATACATTACTAATAGATGTATTAAATGCACTAACAATCTTTATAGAAATATCATCAATTTTTCTTATTAACTCATCTTTATTATCTTTACATAACTTATCATATTTTGTATGAATTGCTTCATCTGCAGTTTCAAAATCTTTTTTAACATTATTAATTGCAGTAGTATTATCAGATGTTAATTTATCATACTTTGTAATAATAGCATCTCTATCTCTTGTATGTTGATCAGATAATTCTGTTTTTGTGTTAGTAATTAATGTTGTAAGATCTTCTTCTTTTTGCTTTAATTCATTAACATGTTTTGTTTCAAGATCGGTTATACGTTTATTTAAAATACCATCAGATGCATTCATCTCTCCAATAATTTTGGTGTATGTAGTATCAATCTTTGCATCTAACTATACATCTTTTTCTTTTAGTAACTTATTAATACTATTAATAGAAACATTTAATGCATCAACAATCTTTGTAGAAATATCATCAATCTTTGTTATTAATTCAGATTTATCCTAACCTAATTTAATATTAATATTAGATATTGATATATTTAATGCATCAACAATCTTTGTAGATGTATTTTCTATTTTCTGGAATAATGTATCATGAACACTATTAATTGATGAATTTAAATTAGTTGTGGTAGTGTTAATTAAATTACTTAATTCTTCACATTTAGTATTAAACTTATTAACAATCTTTGTAGAAATATCATCAATGTTATTTTGAAGTTTTGTATCTTGATTATTTATATATCCAAGAAGGCTGGAATCTGCATTTTTATATAATGAATTTAATGTACTTTCAGCTGTCTAAATATATGTAGATAAATCTTTCTATATAGTATTAATCTTTCCTAAAACACCTGTACTTACATTTCCTAAATTTGTATTAATTGTATCTGTTATATTTTTCCAATAATCATTAATACTTGTATTAAGAGCATTAATAGCAGTAGCAGTACTTGAATTATAAGAATTAACAAAATTCATAATAGAAGTATTTGTTATCTTTACTTCATCATTATGTTTTGTTTCTAATGCATTAATAACTCCTTCTAAATAATCTGATGTATCCTCAATTTTTTGGTAAAGACCATCAGAAACGTCATTGAGTAATTTTGTTACTGTTTGATTATTAGTATTAATTGTACCAGAAAGATCTGTATTATATTTCTCAATATGATTATATAACCATGTATCATTACGTGAAACATCATCAATTACATTTTTAATTTCTGTTTTATAATCATTGATAATTCCATTTGAAACATTTGTAATTAATTCATGTGTATTTCTATTATAATCTTCTACTTTTTCATCAAGTGTTGTTATTGTATTATTAACTTTTTGAATTTCTCCATTTGTATAAATCTTTGCATCACTTAATGTTGCATTATCTCTGGTATCAATATAAGTTTTAAAATTATTAGAAAGGTCTTCAACAAAATTAATTATTTCTTTTTTCTTTGCATCTGTATAATCTTTCTATGCATTATCTTGCTTATCTATATATGCAACAATAGCATCAGATGTATTATCAATATATTTTACAATATCATTAGACGTATTATTAATATATGAAACAATATCATTAGATGTATTATCAACATAATTCCATATTAACTTTGATGTATCTTTAATATGGTCAACAATAGCATTTGAAGTATTATCAACATAATCACCTAATAATTTAGAAGTATCATCAATTTTTTTATCTAATACAGCATCAGCTTTTGCAAAATCTTCTCTTACTTTAATATCATTAATTAATATATGTTTTAATATCTCACTCTTAGTATCATTAGTATATTTTAATGCATTTTCATATACTTTATTAATAGACGTATTCAACTGAGTTTTTGTAGAATCTACTTGTGTTTTTACTGCATTTACTCTATCAGTAACTCGTTCATCACACATTCTGATTTCATCATTTACATATGTAATTAATGATGCATTTTGTAATTTAAGATGTTTTTTTACATCATCATAACATTCTTTTGCATATAAACTTGTATTATGAATAGATTCTGATAATTCATTATCTAAATTTGATATTTCATCATCTGTATATTTCTTTGAATCAAGTTCTGCTTGTTTAATAGAAGCTTTAGTATATTCTTCTACTTCATCTGTATATGATTTTGCTTCTGTTAACATTTGATCTGCATAGCGCTTTGCTTCTGTTTTATTATCAGCAATAACTCTATTCATATCAATATGTTCCTGTGTTATTCTATCATTAAGTTTATGAACTTCTTCATCAATACGATAATGAATATGTTTTGATGTATCATTAATATTCCAGTTTATTTGTTCATCTTTAGAATCAACATATTTTCTAATAAGAGATTCACGTGTATCAACATAATTTTTATTATAATCAATACGAGAATTAAGTGTAGAAACATTAAATGATAAAGATGTATTTAAACTTGTATTATAAACATTTATCTTATTATTTAATGTTGAAATATCATTATAAATTAATCTTGATGTATCATAAATAATATCTTCAAGTATACTTGTATTGGAATTTATTTTGGTACTAATTTCCTCGACTTTTGTATAAAAATTTGATGAAATATTATCAATTTTTTGATTAATTTTTATGTTTTCATTATCAACATAGTTTTTTAATGAAGTATCTGCTGCTAAATAATCTTTGGAAACAGAAGCTGCTGTATCAACAATAGATTTTGAAGCATCAGCAACAATTTTATTAATATTATCGATAATATTTGAAACATCCTTTTTCATATTATCAATAATGATATTGATTTCTTTTAATTTATCATCTATTGAAGAATTATTATTATTTGTATCTGCTGTTAATTTTTTTAACTATGTTTTTAAAACAGCAATATCTGCAATATTATTATTTACGTTTTCTTCTATTACACTTATATCAACTGAATTAGATTCGATTAATTCTTTAACGTTTTTTATAAGTTTATCTGTATATGCTGTATTCTTGAATATTTGATTTCCTCCAGGTAGAATATTACCAGTTGCTACAATAGCTCCAATTCCTCTTGTTTCAGTAGGGTCATTATAATATGCTATAGCAATTTCTCCGGCTCTTAATTCTTTGTTATTAAGAGCATAAATAGCAGTATCCATATTTTTAAACGGTTTAGGGTTAAAACTATGAATTATTGATTGACCTATAATGAGTTGAGAACATTTCTTATCCATTTATATTCATTAAAATTCTTTTTATATTTATTAAAAAAGAAGAGAGATACAAATCTCAATTGTATCTCTCTTAATTATATAATTTAAATGATAAAATTATCTAATTTAATAATTAACTTTTATTACATACTGTAATATATTTTTTAATTTTTATTATTAACTTAATGAATTTTTATATAGAAATAAATTTAATAATTAATCATGATATGTTTAATTTCCAGCAATTTTAGTTTCAATATTATTAATAGACGAATCTATTTTTAATAAGTGCTCACTTATATTTAAAAGTTGACTACTTATTTGATCAAATTTGTTCTATATAATAGTTCCTCCAGTTGTATCAGTTTGTACTTTAATATTGTCAATATTTTTAATAATATTTGATATAGATGTATTTATATCTTTTACGCTTCCTTTTAATTGATCCATATCATTAATATTTTTCTCTATTTTTTCTAATAATGGATTCTTTTCTTTAATTATTCCATCAACTTTAGTTTCCATATTAGATACACTTGCATTTATATCTGCAATAGTTTCATCTAATACATCTTTTACACTGTCAATTTCATCAGCATTTTTAAATATAGTATTACAACCTGCAGCAGATAATGGTCCAACTGCAAAAATAGTATTCTATCCATAAGGTGTTTTTGGATCATAATAATATGCAAATGTTACTTCACCTGGTTTCATAACTTTCTATAATAATATTGACTTTGCTTGATTATAATCAGAAAAAAATGATTTATTATAACTATGTATTAGTGTATCTTGAGAAGATTGATTACTTGATCCATATTGTGCATTGTTTAAATATAAAGCCATATGTTTAATAAAAATTCTTTATTATATTTATTAAAAATGGGGATCCATGTAAACATAACATAGATCCCCATAATATAACTAATATTTAATATGTATATAAATTGATTTGCGAGAAGATTTGAGATTACTCGAAATTATAATCTCTTGTACTGGCGTTGCAATTGCTTTATTTTTGTTGTAGATGCAATTGTATTATAATGTTTCTTAAGTTGATATTCATACTTAGGATTACCAGCATAACGATGACCGTTTTTATTAACATAATTATTTAATAAATGTTGTTCTGTACGGCCATTTACTAAATAATTTGAAGTCAATACGTCTACATACGCATTAATCGCTTCTTTATATGTTTTATAGTATCTTTTCTCGATACCAAATAATGAACGTCTTGAACACGTTCTTCCTACACCTGCCTTGCCAAAGGTAGTTTCTAACTGTGTTTGAGCAAGCATAAAACAAATATCAATATTATTTGCTAAACCTGCTTTTACAATATAACTAGGAATTATATCTGGACAACCAGGATATAACGACTTGATATATGTTCTAGCCTCATCAACTAACGAATTTTCAATACTAGACTTTGTATGTTTAACTACTGTTGTCTTTGCATTTACTTCTCCATACGCATTATTATTACTATCAATAGTTGCAGCATTTATTGATATGAAAGGTAATAAAAACAATAGCGTAAATAATAAAATTTTCTTTAATATCACTTTTTTCTTCATAAATTAATTGTTTCTATGTTATTTTTTATTATTCGATGAAAAAGAAATAACATATACATATATCACATATATAATATGTTAAATTCTTTATAACTTCATCTTAGCCTTCAAAAACCATATTCCAACTTTTATGGAATCAAAATTTGATTTTCAATACGACTTTATTATTCCGCGCTTATAGGTTTACTCCTTTAACCTATCAAAATTAAAATTAATTAAAATTGAACATTGCACGAAAAATACATGTGCTTTCCGTCAGACACATGTTTCACAAATTATCAATTCACATATTAAATAAAATCACTTCTATATTTATTCGAATTGATTTATATATTATATAAGAATAATGGTGAATTGTCTACTTACAAGAAACTCACCATTATTCTTTAACATATATAAGATATTTTACTTCTTCTTTGAAATAATCTCTACCAACTTATCCTTCTGATAAGAACGGTATACACCATGTCGAACATCATAGAATACCTGAGTATTCTCATCCTTCGCAGTCTTACGACCCTGAACCTCACGGTTTGTAGGAACCTTTGACATATCAAGAGTACCTGTAGTTGTAATCTTCTTACCCTTGTTATTGAAGAATACAAACTTAACGTTTCCGTTCTTCATCTTCTCTACCAACTCTGTATGCAACTTCATATTAGCTGGTGTCTCAACTACATTAGTAGGTGTTTCAACTACTGTCTCTGCAGTCTTCACTGCATTCTCTGCTTCTGCAATAAGCTGTGCCTTTGCTTCTGCGTATGCTTCCTTCATAGAGATGTGCTTTGCTGCACGAATCTTGTTAGCTACTGGGAAAACCTGTGCTGGAGAAATTTTAACTGTTGTATTCATAATCTTTATTTTTTAATTGTTTATTATTTGTTTATTATTTACATTACAAAGATACATGTTTTATTCCAAATAAAAAAATATTCTAGGAAAAAATTTCAAAAAATTATTTTCTATGTTGCCAACAATATCTATTGTTTATTATTACTCTTCAATTCTCTTCTGATATTCTTTCTGAATTTCATTACG
>OASE01000048.1_pt1 | contig 39461 bp, 27 predicted proteins | sample 1494851 | NCBI WGS metagenome assembly OASE01 (sample SAMEA3360680, study PRJEB22359) | human gut metagenome | biome: ENVO:urban biome; feature: ENVO:human-associated habitat; material: ENVO:feces | place: Bangladesh | collected 2011 | reverse complement strand
AAGCGACACCTTGGTTGAAAAAAAACGATTCTCAGACGACCATTTGTAAAATATTATTATCTGCTAAAGTCGGTAATCTTTTGTCGTATTGCACGGGGCGGTCTTGTGCCGGCCCACGAAAAATGTTCGACCTCTTTTACAACAACTTTTCTTCGGTTAGATGCTCCTTATTTGAGCTTTTAGCAACACGGTAATTGTAAGTGAGATTTCTGACATATAGTAGAAATAGCGTATATATACAACCTAAATACAATGCGTATGAAGAAAAATCTTCCTCTTGATTATAAACACAAAAAAGGAAGCCTTCCTCAAGCTTCCTTTTAGTTGAATCGTGATTCCGTAGGGATTCGAACCCTAGACCCACAGATTAGAAATCTGTTGCTCTATCCAGCTGAGCTACGGAACCATCCATTATGATTTTAGCCACTCGGAATTACGTGAATAATCCGTTATGGTTCTGCAAAGTTAACCATTTATTTACAATTGCAAAAACGGAAGGTGGATTATTAATCACATTTAGGCAATATTAACACAAGTCTAAGACTGAATTAAGATTATCTATTGCATGCGATAAACGGTGTACTCGGCAAAGCATTATCCGCGACGATGCAATCGCGGTGTAAATTCTTGACAAGACGTTAATTTTGCGAAAATAGGGCGTTTTTCACAAGATAATATTGTAATTTTGCACCGATATTATGCATGAAATTATGCAGTAATATATGCACTAAAATATATGCATTAGTAATGTGGACATATTTAAGGACTAAGTCTTTCATCATATTATTCATTTCCGCCGTGGTATGCGCTTGGGCAGGAAGCAGCTCGCTTCTGCCGGTGAAGAAGCATGAGGCGGGGAAGACAGACGGCAAGGGAAGCAACGATTCTACAAAGATAGAAACGGCCGAGATAGATACACTCTCGATGGATTCACTCCAGCTTGCGGTTTATCATCACAACAAGGCTGTTGACGACTCCATCAGGGCCGATTCAATAAATCGCGCGAGCAAGCGGGGCATTGACGCTCCCGTCACCTATTCGGCTAATGACTCATTGGTCTATGACGCCATGACCAAGGACGCCAAGCTATATGGCAACTCGGAAGTGAAGTATGAGAACATGGACTTGAAGAGCGACAAGATTCGCATGAACCTCGACTCTTCTCTCGTTCACGCCACGGGCTCGCCAGACAGCACGGAGAAAAGCGGCATTAAGGGTCGCCCGGTCTTCGTGATGGGAGCCGACAATTATGACACCGACACCATTGCTTTCAACTTTAAGACCAAGAAAGGCTTGGTGCAGAACGCGTTGACCAAGCAAGAGGATGGTTTCTTGAGGAGCAAGCTCTCAAAGCGTACGGCCACCGGCGACGTCTATCTCGCCCACGGTCGCTATACCACTTGCGATAAGGAGCATCCCGACTTTTATATCTCCCTTTCCCGTGCCAAGGTGCGCCCGGGCAAGGATGTGGTTTTTGGCCCGGCCTACATCGTCGTGGCCGACGTTCCGTTGCCGTTTGCCATACCTTACGGCTTCTTCCCGTTCACGAAGAGTTACAGCTCCGGTTTCATAATGCCAAGTTATGGCGACGAGCAGAACCGTGGTTTTTATCTTAGGGATGGAGGCTACTATTTTGCCATTAGCGACAAGATGGACCTCAAGCTCATAGGCGAGATATACACCAAAGGGTCATGGGGACTCACGGCCACGAGCAACTATCGGAAGCGTTACAAGTATAATGGCTCGTTCCTTTTCAGTTATCAAGACACGCGTACTGGCGATAAAGGCATGCCCGATTATGCCAAGCAGACCAGTTTCAAGTTGCAATGGAGCCACAGGCAGGACGCCAAGGCCAATCCGTTCATGTCCCTCTCAGCGAGTGTCAACTTCGCCACGTCGAGCTATGAGCGCAACAACCTGACAAGCATGTACAATCCGCAGTCGCTGACACAATCGACACGTACGTCTTCCGTCAACTGGAGCACCACGTTCTCGAGCATCGGCATGACGCTGAGCTCCACGGCAAACCTGAGTCAGAACATGCGCGACTCCACAATCTCGATGACGTTGCCTGACCTTAACATTAGCATCTCTCGCTTCTACCCATTCCGTCGCAAGCATGCCGCTGGCGACGAGCGATGGTATGAGAAGATAGCCATGAGCTATACCGGCCAATTCTCCAATTCCATCAACACAAAGGAAAACAAGCTGATGCATTCAAGCCTCATCAAGGATTGGCGCAATGGATTCCAGCACAACATCCCGATAAGCGCCAACTTCACATTGTTCAAATACATCAACCTCAATCCATCGTTCAATTTCACCGACCGAATGTATACCAACAAGGTTACCAAGTCGTGGAATGAAAGGACGCAGACGGAAGTAGCCGACACCACCTATGGTTTCCACAACGTGTACAACTGGAACCTCTCGCTGTCGGCATCGACGAAGATTTATGGTTTCTGGAAGCCAAACCGCAAGCTTTTTGGCGACAAGGTGCAGGCCATACGTCATGTCATAACGCCAACGGTGAGCTTCAGCTACGCTCCTGACTTCAGCGCGTCGCGCTACGGTTATTATCAGACATACCAAAAGACGGATGCCGACGGCAATGTCTCACTCGTGCAATACTCGCCTTACCAAGATGAGCTGTATGGCGTGCCAGGCAGAGGCCGCACCGGTAGCATTTCTTGGAGTTTCGACAACAACATAGAGATGAAGGTGAAGAGCGACAAGGACTCTACCGGATTCAAGAAGATAAGCCTTATCGACCAGCTTGGATGGTCTATGTCGTACAACATGGCCGCGAAGGAGAAACCGCTCAGTGACTTGACGGTCAACCTCCGACTGAAATGGTGGAAAAACTATACTTTCAACATGACGGGCGTATTCGCGTCGTATGCTTACGAGCTCGACGATCAAGGCAAGCCTTATGTCGGCAATCGCACCTATTGGGGCATGGGAAAGTGGGGACGCTTCCAAGGCATGTCACAAAACATTTCTTATACCTTGACACCGGAGAAAATAAAGAAGCTCTTTGGTGGCGCCAAGGATGATGACACAAAAAAGAACAAGAAAAGCGATGATGACGAGATAGACACCGACATAGAGAGCAATGTCGACGACACGATGATAGACGCGCAGCATGGTGCGTCGAAAGATGACAAGGGTGGCAAGGCCGATACCGACGGTGATGGCTACATGAGATTCTCAATGCCTTGGTCGCTCACCTTCGGATATGGCATAACCATGAGCGAGAATACGGATATCAACAAGTTCAACTATAAGACCATGCGGTATCCGTATAAATTCACGCAGACGCTTAATGTCAGTGGAAACCTCCGCATCTCCGACGGCTGGAACATCAGCTTCTCCTCGGGCTACGACTTTGACAACCACAAGGTGTCGATGACCACCGCCTCATTGCAGCGCGACCTCCATTGCTTTAACATGAGTTGCTCTGTCGTCCTCGCTCCTTACGCAAGCTATAATTTCACGTTCCGTTGCAACGCCTCAACGCTTACCGACGCATTGAAGTATGACAAGCGGTCGGGTTACAGTAACGCCGTTCAATGGTACTAATCGTAAATTTAAGATGAGGAAAAATACACAGGCAATTCATTTGCCTTATCGCCGCCGCGACGCTTATGACGCTTTGAACATGCCGGTATATAATGCCGTGGCGTACGAGTTTGACGATGCCAAGACGATGGCTGACGCTTTCTGTGAGAGAATAGACGCTCCAGACTATTCACGCTGTGAGAACCCCACGGTCGACAATTTTGAGGATCGCGTGCGTGCCCTTACCGACGCGTTCAGCGTGACGGCGCTTAACAGTGGCATGGCGGCCATAAGCAACATCATGCTCGCGCTGACGGCCCAAGGCAAGAACGTGGTGTCGTCAACACACATGTTTGGCAACACCTTTGATTTGCTCAACCGTTCGCTGAGGAAGTTCGGAGTAGGCCTCCACACGACCGACCTCACCGACATGGAAAAAGTAAAGCAAGCCGTAGACGACAACACTTGCTGCATCTTCGTGGAAATAATCACCAACCCGCAAATGGAGGTCGCCGACCTCGCGGCTCTCGCAAGTGTGGCACACGAACACCATATCCCTCTCGTCGCTGACACTACTACCATTCCTTTCACCATGTTCTCGGCTAAGAAGCTTGGGGTAGACATAGAGGTCGTGTCGTCAACAAAATACATCAGTGGGGGTGCTACGTCACTCGGCGGCTTGATAATAGACTATGGCACCGACTATACCCAAGGTTTCACCTCAACGATTAAGAGTGAGCTGCTTTTCAACTTCGGCGCTTACATGACCCCACAAGTGGCATTCATGCAGACCATGGGCCTTGAGACCCTTGACGCGCGCTATCGTGTGCAGTCGGCAAACGCGCTTGAGCTTGCCAAGAAATTGCGTGGGTTGAAACAAGTAAAGTCGGTCAACTACGTGGGCCTGGAAGACAATAAGTTCTATAAGCTGGCACAAAGACAATTTGGTAAAACGGCTGGCGCCATGGTTTGCATCGACTTGGAAGACGAAAAGTCATGCTTCAGCTTCCTCAACAACCTCAAGCTCGTGCATCGTGCCACGAACCTCTTCGACAACCGCACGCTTGCCATTCATCCATACTCAACCATCTTTGGCAATTTCACCCCAAAGGAGAAAGCCGATATGGACGTGCTCGACACTACCGTGCGCCTGAGCGTTGGCTTGGAAGACGTTGACGACATCTTCGGCGACATAAAGCAAGCCTTGGGTTGACTTTAAGCAATCCTTGAATTAATAATTGCCTTTTTAGGCTAAAGCGATTATACACAGCATGAAATACGATTTCAATACAGTAATAGACAGAAAGGGCAGCGGCGACCTCATGCACGAGGCCCTGTTGCCACGTTGGGGACGTGACGACCTGCAACCCTTGTGGGTGGCCGACATGGATTTCGCGGTTATGCCCGACATCCTTGACGCGTTGCGCAAGCGTTTGGAGCACCCAATCCTTGGTTACACCGTGGAACCAACCGACTATCGCCCCGCGATAATAGACTGGATTAAGACACACCACGACTGGGATGTAAAGCCAGAGTGGATTAGCTTTATACCGGGAATCGTCAAGGGCATAGGGCTTATCAGCAACCTTTTCTGCAAGCCCGATGAGAAAATCATCGTCATGCCACCGGTTTATCATCCGTTCTTCCTTGTGCCACGCGCCAACGAGCGTGAGGTGGTGTGGAATCCGCTGAAAGTTCATCCAGAGGCGCTTGAGGCCGACCACGTGGAGGCTGGCGACTATTATGAGATGGACTTTGAGGGTCTTGAGCGAGTTTGTGATGACAAATGCAGAATACTTATCCTGTGTAATCCTCACAACCCTGGCGGAATATGTTGGAGTCGTGAGACGCTCGTTCGCCTTGCGGATTTCTGCTACGACCACAACATGCTTGTCATCAGCGATGAGATACATTGCGACATGGCCCTTTTCGGACACAAGCACATACCTTTCGCTTCTGTCTCGGAGAAGGCCGCACAGATCAGCATCACCATGCAAGCTCCCACAAAGACATTCAATATAGCGGGAATCGTGTCTTCTCATGCCATAGTGCCCAATCCAGACATCCGCAAGCGCTTCTTTGGCTGGCTGAAGGCTAACGAACTTGACGAGGCGCATATCTTCGCCCATATAGCCACCATTACTGCTTTCCGTAAGGGTGGTGAATGGCGCAGTCAGATGCTTGCCGCCGTGGAAGACAATATCCGCTTCGTCGAGGACTTCTGTCGTGAGCGTATGCCGCAAATCAAGCCCATTCGTCCAGAGGCAAGCTTCTTGGTGTGGCTCAACTGCCAAGGGCTGCGCCTTGGTCACGATGCCTTGCTCGATCTGTTCATCGACAAGGCGCATCTTGCCCTCAACGACGGTGAGATGTTCGGGCCTGGTGGAGAAGGTTTCATGCGACTGAACGTCGGTTCGCCAAAAGCTTACATTGAGGCGGCACTGGAAAAACTCGCACGTGCTGTTGAACAATACGCTTAAATGAGACTGTATCCATACCATTACCGCTCACTTCTTTCACTTGGGCTCCCCATAATGATAGGGCAGTTGGGGATGATAATCTTGGGGTTCGCAGACACCATGATGGTTGGCCACCATAGCACCACAGAGCTGGGCGCCGCGTCTTTTGTCAACAACATCATTAACCTTGTCATCATCACGGCCACTGGTTTCTCTTATGGTCTGACTCCAATAGTGGGCGGGCTCTTCGGGCGCGAAGAGCTGCCGCAAGCAGGCAGGGCGCTCCGCTGCGCGCTGCTTGCAAACTTGATGGCCGGGGCGATAATGATGGCGGCGCTGGGCATACTGTATTTCAATGTTGGCAATATAGGGCAACCAAAGGAGTTGCTGCCCTATATCAAGCCATACTATTTGGTACTGTTGGCTTCCATTCCATTCGTGATGCTGTTCAACGCTTTTAAGCAATTCACCGACAGCATCACGGAGACACGCACGTCGATGTGGATTCTGCTATCTGGCAATTTGCTCAATATCATCGGCAACTATGTGTTGATTTACGGCAAGGCGGGCATGCCTGAGATGGGAGTGGTGGGAGCCGGCGTGGCAACACTCCTCTCGCGCGTTGTTATGGTGGCACTGTTCCTTTTCGTTTTCCTTTCGAGAAAGAAGATGCGGCCATATCGTGAAGGTTTCTTTGGTTTAGGTTGGTCGAGGCAGTTGGTGCGGCGCCTGGTTTCGCTCGGCACGCCCATAGCCTTGGAAATGGGCATGGAGACAGCGTCGTTCTCGCTGTCGATAATCATGGTAGGCTGGCTGGGCACCATTGCCTTGGCATCCCACCAGGTAATGATAACCATATCGCAGTTCACCTTTATGGTTTATTATGGATTGGGCGCTGCTGTTGCCGTGCGCACAAGCTACTTCAACGGCCAAGACGACCGTGACAACGTTCGCCATACCGTTGTTGCCGGTTTGCAAGTCATGGTGGCCTTGGAGTTGTTGTTGAGTGGCATTATCTTCTTGTTGCGCAACCACATTGGCGGTTGGTTCACCGACTCAGCGGAAGTGTCATCGACAGTCATCTCGCTCATGGTGCCATTCTTCATCTACCAGTTTGGTGACGGTCTGCAAATCAATTATGCCAACGCCTTGCGAGGCATTGCCGATGTAAAGCCACTCATGGTAATAGCCTTCATCGCCTTCTTCGTCATTTCTCTCCCAGTGGGTTATTTCTGTGGCTTCGTGCTCAATTTCGGACTTGTCGGCGTGTGGATGGCGTTTCCATTCGGGCTCACATCGGCAGGTGTCATGATGTGGTATCGCTTTAAGAAAGTCTACGTATAGCGAAGGTTACTTCTCTAATTTTTTGATGACTTTCGCCAGTTCCGCCCAATGTTCGTCGGTCATGGAGTTAGGTGTGAATAGGCTTATGCCATTCGCGCCTGCTGCCATCGCCGATTCCACGGCTTCCTCTATTTCTGAAGGCAGCAATCCGGAGTTTTCAGGGTCAACCACCTTGTCCTTGTTTTTCCAGTCATGGCAGATGAAAAGGCCGCTATACAGCAATATGTTCTTTCCCTTGATGGCCTCAGCCTCTTCCTTGGTTATTTTTCCAACCCAGGCGGCGGGCTCCATGTAAAAGTCGTTGTAGTTCATTGGGAACACGGCGTCAAGTTTCCAGTTGTTCCATTGTTGGCGCACCATCCATTCCGCATAGCTCTTGGGCCCAGGAAACACGTCGGCACTGATTTTCTTGCCTTTTGCGTGAACGGCGTCCGCTATGGCGTTTACGAGGTCAGTCACCGCGGTGCAGCGAAACTGTGCCCACTCCTTAATCTTCGATGGGTCAGTAACCTTTGTGATGTCTATTCCGCTCTGCTTCTTAAAGGCTGCCACACAGTCGGGGCAGTAGCAATAGTCGGCCTTGGCGTACTCGCCGTTCATGGTAAGTCCGTACTTGTCCCATAGCCCACGCGCGAGAATCACGTCGGCGTAGCGTATGTAGTCGAGTTGCACGTAGTCGACATCTGGTATTGAGGCTATTTCCTCAAACTTCTCCTTGAGGAACTTTCTTACCTCTTCATTGCGAGGGTCGAGAGTAGTGTAATAAGGCACGTAGGCAGGTTTGTCGTAAGCCGACTCCCCAAGCCGGTTTACCGTGTACCAGCTCTTGGGTTTTCCTCCTTGCACCATGGTCGGCACCCACGCGTGATATTCCAGTCCAACCTTTTTCGCCACCTTTGAGGCAAGGCGAATCTTTTCAATGTCCATGCCGGCGTTGACGCATACGCCAGTCACGCCGTGCTTCTTCCACGCCTTGAAATCGGCGGCAAGGCTTTTCTCATTTGCGTCTTTCTCCAAGCCAGTCCACGCGTATACGGGAATCTTGTTTCCCTTCGCGCTTGCGAGCAAGGCAGTCAATACTAAAGTGAGGGTTAAAAACAGTTTTCTCATGTTACAGTTTTTGTAATATTAAATGGTCAAAATCTTAGTCTTTATGCAAAGGTAATGGTCTATTTCGAGAAAACAATATTAAAAGGCCCATAAAAACTTATTATTACCTCAACGGCAAGAAAAACGAGGAAAAACATTGCCACGTGAGCATAATTTCTTACCTTTGTATATTATGTGAAACATGTTAACTTTTGAACAAATATAATCATTTATGACAATCAATCGTTTATTGTGCTCCTTGTTATGTGCCGCAACCGTGACGGGTGCCACGGCCCAAACAGCCACGTCAAATACAGAGACGGAGGAGCAAAAAGACAAACGCATGGAGTGGTTCGACCACGCCAAGTTGGGTATCTTCATTCATTATGGCATATACGCGGTCAATGGAGTTTCGGAGAGCTGGTCGTTTTACAACAAGTACTTGCCATACGAGCAGTATATGAGCCAGCGCGATGGCTTCACCGCCAAGAACTACGATCCGAAGGCTTGGCTTGACCTCATTAAGGAGAGCGGCGCCAGGTATACCGTTCTCACCACAAAGCACCACGATGGCGTGGCCTTGTGGAATACCAAGTATAGCGACCTCAACACCGTGAAGGCCACGGCCGCAAAGCGCGACATCGTGACGCCGTTCGTGAAGGAGGTGCGCAAGCATGGTCTTAAACTCGGATTGTATTATTCTTTGATAGATTGGTCCAACCCTGATTATCCCAATTTCACGCGTACCGATACACGTTATAGCGTGAAAGACGACTCCGCCAGATGGAAGAAGTTCCTCAAGTTCGACTTCGACCAGCTTGGCGAACTCAACCAGTACAAGCCAGACCTGTATTGGTTTGATGGCGACTGGGAGCAGACCGCTGACACTTGGAACGCTAAGGGCCTGTCGGCTTTCCTGCGCAAGGCTAACAAGAATGTCATAATAAACTCTCGCATACAGGGCTATGGCGACTATGCCACTCCTGAGCAAGGCGTGCCCGTGGTGCGTCCGCAAGACAAGCATTGGGAGCTATGCATGACCACGAACGACTCGTGGGGCTATCAGCATGCCGACACCAACTATAAGTCGCCTTATATCTTGTTGCGCACTTTCGTCGATTGCCTCTCGCTGGGTGGCAACATGTTGCTCGACATAGGCCCGAAGGAAGACGGCACGATACCTGAGGAGCAAGTGGCTATTCTAAAGGAGTTTGGACGTTGGACAAAGAAGCACAAGGAGGCCATTTATGACACGCGTGCCGGAATACCTAACGAGCACTTCCAAGGTTACACCACTCTGAACAAGGCTGGCGACATACTCTATCTCTATTTGCCATATAAGCCCAATGGCCCGATAGAAGTTAAGGGACTGATGAACAAGGTTAACCGCGTGTGGGTAGTTGGCGACGGCGAGATTATACCTTGGAAGGTGTACAACAAGAACTATTGGAGCGACGTGCCAGGCAATCTGTACATCGACGTGCCAGAACGCTCGCTTGACCCAATGATAACCGTTGTCGCCGTATTGCTCGATGGTCCGATAAAGCTTTACCGCGGAGCGGGCAAGGTTATTGAAAGCAACTAAACCCACTGATTAGTTACCGTTTCGATGAAGCATATCATTCTTTTACTTTCCATCTTGTGTTCCGTCGCGTCGTTTGCCGCAAACCACAAGGAGTATGCCGCCAAGGGCGATACGATCATAAAGGTCTTTGAAAAGGCAAACGTGCGTTTCGTGCCGTCGAAGCTTGCCAACTACAATGCCGCCGACGCAGACGGGATCATTCGCCTTGTGAATGGGCGAATCATCCTGAAGAAAATCCACGTGCCTCATTATGAGCGCGACACGAGGGTGTATATAAAGACCACGGTGGCTTCCAATGGTGACCGTTGGGACAAGTCTGGCTCGGTGTTTGTCTTGCCAAAGAAGTCGGCCATCAACCTCATGACAATAGCTGAGGGCAAGAACCGTTTCCCTGCCGTAGACTCCACTAAATATGAGAAGTTTGTTGGCATTGTCGCAGGCAAGGATTATCTTCCCACGGTAGAGTTGATGCGATTCATGACACCCTTCGGCGTTGGCTATTATAGTGGCAAGGACAATGAGCTGTCGGCAAAGCGGCGGCCTGTCTACATACCCAAATGGGCCGACTGCGTGGAGTGGGGACAGGACATCTCCAGCTTGTATCCAGAGCTTGAGGATGAGGCTTATGTGGGCGTGTTTATTGACACATGGACAGAGCAGGGCTATTTGGCAAGCGTGGACTTGCAGTTTCAGGAGAGTCCCGTGAGCTGTGTGCGTATGCCTCGCGCCCACGTGTTGCCACTCGTCAACACGGTGTATTACATCGGTCAGGAATATCCCGACTTGTTCGCGCGCCGACCGCTTGTGACCGATTTCAATCTCCCAAAGGGAGCCAAGAATGTCAAGTTGAGATATATAGTTACCGGTCATGGAGGTCACGATGGTGGCGATGAGTTCACGCCACAAGAAAACATCTTGTCAGTGGACGGCAAGGTGGTGTACAAGTTCACGCCTTGGCGCGATGCTTGCGCTTCGTTCCGCCGTTTCAACCCCGGCACGGGAGTTTGGCTCGAAAAGCGGATGGCTTCCTACATTGGCGAAGACGGCAATTATACGGAGAAGGAGATAGAAGAGCCTGTCGGCTCGTCAGACTTCTCTCGCTCCAACTGGTGTCCTGGTTCCGATGTCGCTCCAGAGGACATACCTCTCAATGGTTTGGCTTCCGGGCATCACACGTTGAGCATTGCCATACCCCATGCACAACCCATAAAGGGCAATGAGATGAACCACTGGCTCGTCTCGGCTTATCTGGTCTGGGAAGAATAGTTACTGTAATTGTTAAGGGCCGGCCACTTTACTTGTGGACCGGCCCTTAATAATGTTATTTCATTTCAAACTTGCCGTTTTGGTCTACGACATATCGCTTGCCAGTTCCGCCTACGAGAATGCTCGCCGTGAACAGGTTGGTTGTTGCCTCTATCTCCACGTTGCTGCCTTGGGGCAAGGTGGAGATGTCGTCTCCGGTCAAGCCAAGTAGCGAAGGTGAACTGGTGTAGGCACCTCTCTTGCCGTGGCTTTCAAACTCAGCGTGGAACAAGGCCCACAACAGTTTATATGCCGCCATGTCGTAAGGGTAGTGGAACTCGTCGTTTCCCGTTCCCAGGGCCTTGTCGGAGAACTGCAAGAAGCCCCATTGGTTAGGAGCGTGCATGTTTATTTCGCCAGTGGGTGTCCACACCCAGTTTTCCTCTGGTCCGCCTTTCTTCAGCCATTCCACACGCGAGAAATTAAGCCTCCACGTGTTTCCTGCCTGCAATGGGTTTGTGAAGTTGCGCGTTATGGCCTTGTGTGGTATGGCCATCTCCACTGTCCACGAGCGGTCGCGGTCGTTCTGCTTGTTGAGCGTGCCGTCACGTTGCACGGCAAGTTTCATGCCAGGGCAATCCCATTGCACGTAGAAGTTGCCATTCGAGCGATAAGCACGGTCAAGCATCAGGTCGAACACCACGCCACGCGCGTTGTTCTCAATCTCAAAATAGCATTGTCCGTCGCCTGTTGGGTCGAGAAACACCTCAAAGTCGTTGTCGTGATATATTATGGTGTCGCGTTGCGTCAGGTTGGCCACTATGTTAGGCTCCTCCAGCACTGCCGACACATATAGATAGTCGTCGTCCCACATCATGCGGGCCTTGGTGTCGTACTTTGGCTTGGGAAAATCCTCACCGCTGATGTCTACAAACGATTCTGTCTCGGCAGCCTTCGCCCACGACTTCTCGTTGAGCTTGCCGTCAATCTTTATTTTCTCGTTTGTGCGGTAGCACACATAATGGCGTGGTGTTGTCAGCAGCCGCGCGTATTTCTTTAGCAGGCCGTCTTGCGCCATGGAAGGCATGGAGAAAGCGAAGGCAATGGCAATTGCCGGAAGGATAGACTTGTTCATTTTTTATTGTGGATGTTTTTTAATAATGTCGGCAGAATGAAATGTTCTGTGCAAAGTTAATAAATAAGTTTGGAAATCCATCCCTTCCGTGCCATTCCTATAGTTCCAAAATATGATTTTTCGGCGTATGAAATCGATTTCTTTCATTGATGAAGTGTCCTCCCCCCTGTGGCCGTCCGCAACCAATGTGGACGCATTGGGAAATCTTAGCCATTGGACTATCCGGAGTGCTGACGGCCACAGTGGCAGCTCCTGCAAAGCACATGATGCGCATCGATTTTATTGGATAAAATATTTTACAAATGGTCGTCTGAGAATCGATTTTTTTCAACCAAGCCGTCGCTTGTGTGGAAATGACGCGATTATGAGCTGTTTTTGTAAGTGCTTGATTATTAAATGATTATATTTTTAGTAACTTTTCGGTGTTGCAATTTCGCTAAAAAGGCATCGCCGTTACAGTGTAATCGCGATGCCGTTACAGTGTAATCGCGTTGCCGTTACGGTGTAATCGCGTTGCCGTTACGGTGTAATCGCGATGCGATTGCACCGTAACGGGACTGCGATTTGGGAAAAATGGGTGTCGCGTGCCCTTTTTCGGCCAATTTCTCTCTCTGGAACACGCTGCCGCCAAGTGTTAAATTTCGGCAATAATTATTTACAAAATGGCGTTGCGTTAATGGCAAAACGTCTTGAGCACGTGAGCCACGCCGTCTTCCTCGTTGGAGAGGGTCACGAAGTCGGCCTTGGCCTTGACCTCGCTTGCGGCGTTGGCCATCGCCACGCCAAGTCCGGCGTATTCGATCATGGACAGGTCGTTGTAGCCATCGCCAACGGCTATTGTTTCCTCGCGCTTCAGCCCCAACTCCTTGATGAGCCTTGCGAGCGATGCTGCCTTGTCTATGCCGCAAGGTACGCATTCCAGGAAGAAGTCGGCAGAGCGATAAACGCCGCACCTGCCCTGCAACGCCACGGCCAACTCCTTTTCCAGCTGTGCCAGCGGGGTGGGGGCGCCCACGATGAGGCACTTGTTTATTGGCGGCTGCACCTGATTGGGGAAGTCGTCGTATTGCACGAGAGGCATCTTGTTGATGAACGCCTCGTGGCGCACATACTCGTCGCTGATGTCGGTTGCGGCGATGTCCTCGCCTTGGTAAGTCAGGATATTGAAAGGGTGTGGCGCGTTTTTTGCCGCGTTGTAGAGCACGGGCACCAAGGCCGTGTCGAGCGTTTGGTTGAAGATGATGGTCTTGTCGGCCCACCTGGTCACGCAACCGCCGTTATACGCCATCACGTAGCCGTCGTAAGAGCCGATGCCCAGCGCGTCGGCCACGGGGCGTATGCCGTAAGTGGGCCTGCCAGAGGCGAGTATGACGCGCATGCCATCGCGTTGCGCGCTCATGAGAGCCTCCTTGGTCAGTGGTGTTATCTCCTTCTTGTTGTTTGTCAGTGTCCCGTCGAGATCGAGGACGATAGCCTTGTATTTCATTTCACTAATACCTATTTATTGGGCAAGATAATGCAAAGTTAGCCATAAATAACGAGAAGCGTCTTCCCTTTGCGGCTTTTCTTTATTTTTCATGCCCGCGCCGGTCCTTTGCAACGGGGTTGCATTCCTTTATCCGTAACTTTGCAGCCGAACAGAAACCCATTATGATGATTTACATGAGCAAAGCAGACCTTTTCAGACGAGTGTTTTTCATAGTCGGCTCGGCCATTGTGGCCTTGGCGGCCTTTACCCTTTGGCATGGCCAGGAGGCCGGCGACGACGGTCATGACCACGACGCCGAACAGGCCCAGGCAGACGATGATGAATACCAGAACATATCCTTGACGCAGCGGCAAGTGGATGCCGTGGACCTGCGCATGGACATTGCCAAGACGAGGGCCCTCGACGCCACGTTGAAGGTCACTGGGGCCTTGGTGCTTCGTCCGCAGAGCCAGGGCGAGGTGGCGAGCCTGATGGGAGGCATAGTGAGAAGCCTGCTCGTGAAGGATGGCCAGAGTGTGAGCCGCGGGCAAGTGGTGGCCATGATAGAGAACACCGACGTGGTGTCGCTCCAGCGCGAGTATTATTCTGCCTACAAGGAAAGCGAGATGGCGCGCCTGGAGCTTGAGCGGCAACGCCAGCTCTCCAGCAAGGGCGCCGGTGTGGGCAAGAACCTGCAGCAGGCTGAGAAAAACTTCCAGGTGGCGCGTGCCGCCATGGTGGGCATAGCGCGCCAACTGTCGCAGCTCGGCATTGGCACCGCCAGGGCATCACGCGGCAGCTTCACCACGGTCTTCCCCCTGCGCGCACCCATATCGGGCACCGTGAGCCAAGTCAGCGCGAGCCTCGGCAGCTATGCCGACATGCAGACGCCGCTGATGAAGATACGCGACAACAATGCCGTGGAATGCGACCTGAACGTGTTTGAGAAAGACATCAATAAGGTGAAGAATGGCGACCGCGTGTGCGTGGAGCTCGCCAACCAGCCCAACGTGACCCTCACGGGAACGGTCTATGGCATGAACCAATATTTCAACGACGGGACCAAGTCGGTGGCCGTACACGTGAGGCTCGACAACCGTAAGGGCGCGAGGCTACTGGACGGCATGTATGTCTCCGGCCTGATTGCCACGGGGCGGCAAGAGTGCAAGACCCTGCCTTCCGACGCCATCGTGAGCGCGGACGGCAAGACCTATGTCTTCGCCCTCAACAAGCAGCCACGCGACGGCAAGTATGAGTTCTCGCGCCATGAGGTGACCACGGGCGTGAGCCAAGGCGGATATACCGAGGTGGCCCTGTGCGAGCACATACGCAACGGCCAGAAGATAGTGACCGAGAGCGCGTCGTATCTCGCCTCCATGACAGGCGAGCACGGCGAACACAACCATTGACCCATAGAGCATCGCAAGTTATGTTTCAGAAACTCATCGACTATTCGATAGGCCATAAGCTCGTCGTTGGCGTGCTGACCTTGGCCCTCGTGGCGTGGGGCGCGTGGTCGCTCGCTAACCTTCCCTTCGACTCCACGCCCGACATCACCGACAATCAGGTGCAGGTGATAACCCAGGCGCCGTCGCTTGGCGCGCAAGAGGTGGAGCAGTATATCACCACGCCCATAGAGATGGCGTTGGCCAACGTGCCGCGCCTGGAGCAGCGACGCAGCATATCGCGCGGCGGCTTGTCGGTCATCACGCTCGTCTTCGACGACGATGCCGACATCTACTGGGCGCGGTCGCAGGTGAGCCAGATGCTCAGCGAGGCCGTGAAAGACCTGCCCAAGAACATCGACACCGAGATGGGACCCATAGCCACGGGCCTTGGCGAGATTTACCATTACACCGTGAGGGCGAAGAAAGGCTACGAGAACAAATACAGCCTCACCGACCTGCGGACGATACAAGACTGGATAGTGCGCAAGCAGCTCTCCGGCACGCCGGGCGTGGCGGAGGTGAGCGGATGGGGAGGCTACGTGAAGCAATATGAGGTGGCGTTGAGCACCGACCGCCTCAACGCCAACGGCCTGACCATAGCCGACGTGTTCAGCGCCATAGAGAAGAACAACGCCAACACGGGAGGCGGCTACATAGAAGAGAACGCCAACCAATATTTCATTCGGGGCATTGGCGTGGCAAAGTCGCTCGGCGACATTGCCGACATCACTGTGAAAAACGTGGCGGGCACGCCGGTCAGGGTGGGCGACGTGGCCGACGTGAGACTTGGTCACGCCACGCGCTTCGGGGCGGTGACGCGCAACGGCGAGGGCGAGGTGGTGGCCGGAATAGCCATCATGCTGAAGGGCGAGAACTTCCAGGAGGTCATTGGCAACGTGAAGCACCGCATGGCACAGATACAAAAGAGCCTGCCCGAAGGCGTGGTGATAGAGCCGTTCATAGACCGAACCAACCTCGTCGACCGCGTGGAAGGCACCATAGCCCGCAACCTCATAGAAGGCGGACTGATAGTGGTCTTCGTGCTCATACTCTTCCTTGGCAACGCGCGTGCCGGACTTGTCGTGGCCAGCGTCATACCGCTGAGCATGCTCTTCGCCTTCGGCATGATGAAACTCTTCGGCATAGACGGCAACCTGATGAGTCTCGGCGCCATCGACTTCGGAATGATAGTAGACTCGGCCGTGATAATAGTGGAGGCCGTGGTGAGCCACATCAACGGCACGAGGGAGAAATACCCGGCGCAGAGGCTCACGCAGAAGGAGATGAACCAGGAGGTCAGCTTCTCGGCGTCGCGCATTCGCCAGAGCGCGGCCTTTGGCGAGATAATCATCATGATAGTCTACGTGCCCTTGATGACTCTTGTCGGCATCGAGGGCAAGATGTTCCGCCCCATGGCTCTCACCGTGTTCTTTGCCATACTCGGGGCCTTCATCCTGTCGCTCACTTATGTGCCCATGGCGAGCAGCCTCTTCCTGAGCAAGAAGATACGCGTGGGCGAGAGCCTCGCCGACAAGATGATGCGCCGGCTGAGAAACGTGTATGCCAAGGCCCTCGATTGGGCGCTGGCACGCTACAAGGACGTGACGACCGTTGCCGTGGCGCTGTTTGCCGTGAGCCTCGTGGCGTTCAAGTTTCTTGGCGGCGAGTTCATTCCCACGCTCGACGAGGGCGACTTCGCCGTGGAGATGAGCATGGCGCAAGGCACGTCGCTCTCGCGCATGGTGGAGACGTGCGGCAAGGCCGAGACACTGCTCAAGCGCAAGTTCCCTGAGATAAAGCAGGTGGTGAGCCGCATTGGCAGTGCCGAGATTCCCACGGACCCAATGCCCGTGGAGCGCGCCGACATCATGGTGGCGTTGAAGCCCAAGGCCGACTGGACCTCGGCGAAGTCGACGCCGGAGCTCATGGAGATGATGGAGGAGACGCTAAAGACCATTCCAGGCCTTGAGGCGGAGATATCGCAACCCATACAGATGCGCAACAACGAGTTGCTGACGGGCATCAAGCAAGACGTGGCGATAAAGATTTACGGCGACGACCTCGACGAGCTATCGCGCCAGGCTGTCAAGGTGAAAAACATCATAAGCGGCGTGAGCGGCGTGAGCGGCATTGCCGTGGAGGAAGTGACCGGTCTGCCGCAAATCAATGTCAAGTACAGCCATGAGCGCATGGCACGCTACGGCATCAACGTCGACGACGTGAACGGCGTGGTGGAGTCGAGCTTTGCCGGCGCTACGGCTGGCAGCGTCTACGAGGGCGAGCGCAAGTTCGACATCGTGGTCCGCATCGACAACGCCGAGCGCGACGCCAAGCGGCTTGCCGACCTCGCCGTGCCATTGCCGGGCGGAGGCTTCGTGCCCTTGTCGCAGATTGCCGACATCGTGTATGAGCCCGCTCCGGCACAGGTGTCGCACGAGAACGGCGCAAGGCGCATCTACGTGGGGTTCAACGTGAAGGGCCGCGACGTGCAAGGCACGGTGAACGACATACAGGCATTGCTCGACAAGAAGCTGAAGCTGCCCGAGGGCTACTATTACGATTATGGCGGCGAGTTCAAAAACCTGAAGAGCGCTACTGACAGGCTCATGGTGGTGGTGCCCGTGGCGCTTGTCGTCATCCTCCTGCTTCTCTATGCCACGGTGCGGAACGTGCGCGAGTCGCTCTTCGTGTTCTCCGCCATTCCGCTTGCCGCCATAGGTGGGGTGTGGGCGTTGTGGCTTAGGGGAATGCCGTTCTCCATATCGGCCGGCGTGGGTTTCATAGCCCTGTTTGGCGTGGCCGTGCTCAACGGCATAGTGCTCATCGGACAGATGAACCTGCTGCAGCGCAGTGGGGTGGCTGACATACACCAGCGCATAGTGGAGAGCTGCAAGACGAGGTTGCGCCCAGTGCTCATGACCGCTCTCGTGGCCTCGATGGGCTTCTTGCCGATGGCGCTGTCGCATGGCGACGGCGCGGAGGTGCAGCGACCGCTCGCCACGGTGGTGATAGGCGGATTGGTTACCTCGACGCTCCTCACCTTGTTCGTGTTGCCAGCCGTGTATAAGATGTTTACCAAAAAATAAGAATACGGTATTGTGATGATGACAAGATTCTTTATTCTCGTTTCCGTGGCCTTGCTATCCATGCCGGCGATGGCGCAGCAGGGCAAGACCATGACTTTGAGACAGTGTATAGACATGGGGTTGGCCAACAACTATGGCGTCAGGGCCGCGGAGAAAGGCGTGGAGCGGGCCAAGGCGATGCAAGGCTCGGCATGGGACTTGGACAAGACTGACATCTCGCTGGGTCAAGACCCTACGTCGGGCGGCAGTCCCGACAACGCCTTGTCGCTGACGCAGCAGATGGACTTCCCCACGGTCTACGTGGCAAAGGGAAAACTGCTGAAGGCTGAGACGCGGGCGGAGCGTGGCAAGGCGGAGGTGGCCAAGCACCAGCTGCGGACCGACATCGCGTCGCTCTATTATCAGCTCGCTTACAAGCGGGAGCTGATTGGCATACTGCACGCGCAAGACAGCCTGATAGGGAGGTTCTGCTCCATTGCCGCCAAGCGGCATGAGGCTGGCGAGGCGAGTAAGCTCGAGAGGATGTCGATGGAGCGCAAGCTCATGGACAATCGCAACGCGCTGCTCCAGGCGAAGGCCGATTTTGCCACGCTTCAAAAGCAGATGATGGCCCTTACTAACATGGCGGAGCCCATGGTGCCAGCCGAAACACGCTTGGAGGCGTTGAACCCGAACATGAGCGAGTTTTGCTTCGCCAACACCGTGGAGGGACAGTATGCGCAAAGCAAGATAGAGGTCGCTGACAGGGCAGTGGCGTTGGCGAAAAACGGCTATGCGCCGTCGCTGTCGTTGTCGTTGCGCAACCAGCTCGTGATTTCGTCATGGAACCCGTATCATCAAGACCGCTCAAGGTTCAGCGGGGGAAGCTTCATGGGCTTTGAGGTAGGCATAGGCGTGCCATTGTTTTTCGGCGCGACGAAGGCCAAGGTGAAGGCGGCGAAACGCGACCGCGAGATTGCCGACTTGGAGATGAGGCAGGAGGAGGCGCAAAGAAGCCAGGAATATAATGTGCTGCTTGGAAAGTTGGCCATTGCGCGAGAGAAGATGGACTATTACAATGGTGAAGGCTCGCGCCAGGTTAGCGAGATGGCACGGCTCGCGCGAACGGAATATGAGAATGGAGAGATAACTTACCTTGAGCTTGCCAACGTGCTGGACGAGAGCGCGGCGCATGCCGTGAAGCGTGCCGAGGCGACAAACGATTACAACCAAGTGGTAATAGCCCTGCTTCAGGCCAATGGGGAGATAGGGAAACTCTGACGGCCATGCGGCCTTTCTGTCATGATAAAACGCGAACGCGCATGAGTGGCTTGTGGTGACCATCCATGCGCGTTGGCTTATTCTGTATCGGTAGTGAACTTATTTCACTATTCCCTTCTCAAGATATTCCTCAAGGTTTACCCTTACACGGGCCGCGGCGTCGTCGGCCGCCACCTTCTTCATGTCGGAGTCGATCATGATCTTCACGAGCTCCTCGAAGGTGGTCTGTGTGGGGTTCCATCCTAATTCGGCCCTCGCCTTTGTTGGGTCGCCCCAGAGGTTTACCACGTCGGTGGGGCGATAGAAATCGGGCGACACCTCGACCAGGGTCTTGCCCGTGGCCTTGTCGATGCCTTTCTCGTCGGCGCCCTCACCTTGCCATTCCAGTTCTATGCCCACGTTGTGGAACGCGAGCGTGGCAAACTCCCTCACGGTGTGCTGCTTGCCCGTGGCGATGACGAAATCGTCGGGCTTCTTGTTTTGCAGTATGAGCCACATGCACTGCACGTAGTCCTTGGCGTAGCCCCAGTCGCGTCGGCTGGAGAGGTTGCCGAGATAGAGCTTGTCTTGCTTGCCCTGCTTGATGCGTGCCGCGGCGAGCGTGATCTTACGGGTGACGAAGGTCTCGCCGCGCCGTTCGCTCTCGTGGTTGAAGAGAATGCCGTTGCAGGCGAACATGTTGTAAGCGTCACGATATTCCTTCACTATCCAATAGCCATATTGCTTTGCCACGGCGTATGGCGAGTAGGGGTGGAAAGGCGTGTTCTCGTTTTGAGGCACTTCCTCGACCTTGCCATACAGCTCGGACGTTGAGGCTTGGTAGATGCGGCAAGAGCTGGTCAGCCCCAGTTGCCTCACGGCCTCGAGAATGCGCAACACGCCCACGGCGTCAACATCGGCGGTGTATTCAGGCGAATCGAAGCTCACTTGCACGTGGCTTTGTGCCGCGAGGTTGTAAATCTCGGTAGGGCGCACCAGGCCAATCACGCCGAGGACGCTCATGGAGTCGCTGAGGTCGGCGTAGTGGAGGTGGAAATGCGGTTTACCCTCCAAGTGGGCGATGCGTGGCCTGAAGTCCACGGAAGAGCGACGGATGACACCGTGCACGTCATATCCCTTTTCAAGCAGGAACTCGGAGAGGTAAGAACCGTCCTGGCCTGTTATGCCCGTTATGAGGGCTACTTTCCTTGTTGTCATGTTATAGTTGGTTTGTTTTTGCAAATTTCGCTAAATTTTATGACAGTAGCAAGTGTTTGCGGTGGAAACAGCCTCTTTTTTTTTACATTGGCATGATGGCATGGCGGTATTTCTGCATCAGTTCTCTCGTTATGGTCTTGCTGTCGCCGGCGGGCGTGGCGTTGAACTTGCCCACGCAGCCTTCCCACCAGTATTTCTCGAATGTGCACACTTGGTCGTAGTAGCAACGATAGTGCTCCTCGTCGAAGTCTTGGCCTTCGTCCATGGCCTTCTCCACTGCCTCGAAGAACATTTGCCACCTCTTGCCGTAGAAGGTCTTGACCATTCCGGCCCATGTGCGGGCGGCGTAGTCGTTGAGCCACTGTGCCTTGTCGCTCCATGTGGTGACGAGGTTTCTCGCGTTCTTCTCGAAATAGAGACGTTCCTCGGGCGTGGTGCCCCATGAGCGCGCGTCGTCGATCCATTTGCCCGTCAGGAAATAGCTCTGTGTGGCCAACACGCGATCCATGTCGTTGATGATTCCCGTCATCTCCTTCTCCAGCCGCCTCATGGCCTCACGGTCCTTCTTGTCGTAGGCCACTTCGTACTTGTGAAACTCGGCAAGGAAAAGGTTTGTCAGCATCTGCCTGGTGAGGTTAGCCAGGTCGAATTGGTAGCTCGACTGCTTGCTGTCTACCAGCAGCAACTTGTCTATGGCCGACATGAGGCACCGGTTCTCCTTGGCTATTTTGGCGTAGGTGTTCTTGGATTGCTTCTTCTTGAACACCGGACGGCTGTCGACAAAGGGCTTCATGCTCGATGCCGACTTCGTGTTGTATATGCTGTCCACGAGCAGTTGCCATGCCTCACGCGCGTTGCGGTCGGCTTTTCCAGCGCGTTGGTCGGCAAGCTTGCTTACCCATTCAGTTATGTTGCGGTGCGTGGGGAAGTCCCATGCCTTCTCGAAGACATACTCATATATATAAGGGTTGCAATCGAAGCCTTCGAGGGTGGCGCCAATGCCCGAGAAGTTTTTCCCTCCGTTGGCGAAGGTGTTTTCTATCCTCTTGTTTATCTCAGAAAGGTTTCCCGTTAGCTTGCTGTTGCCGCCGAAATTGCCGAGGTAGCACCATATATACGGCACGCCGAAGAACTTGTCGGTCATCTGCCACACCTCTTTCTTCTCGCAATAGTAGTCGAGCAGCAGCGACTTCTCCTTGGGAAACGCCGTTATGAATGGCTCTATGCGGTCGTTGGTCCAGTTCTTGCGCCTGTAATAGAACAGCCATGTCATTTGCAGCCAAACGCTCTTGGGGTCGGCCTTGGCGAGCGACTCGTAGACCTGTCTTGACACGCGGCGGAGATAGTCTGGCTCATAGCTTGGAGGGGTGACCTCGTTGAACAAGTCGATGCCATAGATGTGGTCGGTGCCGTAGATGGAGTCTTCAATTTCTATGAACCGCTTTTGTATTTTCGGGAACAAGGGGTCCATCGGGTCGAGAAAACTGCAAGAGTATTCCTTCGGGTACTCATCCCAAGGGGCAAGCTCGGTGATTTTAGCCTCTGGGTGTATTTTCGACAGTTCGGCTGGAACGTGTCCGGCGAAAGCCGGCAGCACGGGGCGCATGTTGAATTCGCGCTCACGCTTGGTGATGCGTTTTTGCAATTCGAGTTGCCCATCAAGCCACGACTTGGGCAGGGGGCCGAACCATCGGTCAATGTTTATCATCCTGTGCCATGGCAGGTGGGCAGGGCCGGTGAAGTAGGAGCGTATGGTCTTGTCGTCGAGACCCATCTCGTGCCACACTTGATACCAGATGCTCTCCTGGCCCGTGATGGCGAGTGGCAGGTTGATGCCGTTGAGGGCCATCCAGTCGATGAAGTGCTCCCATTCGTCCCATTTCCACCAGGGCATGGTGTAGCCGTAAGTGCAATAGTTGAGAAAGAAGCGGTCTTTCACCCTCGCCTTTACGGTGATGGCCTTGGGCACGCGAGGTGGGGTGGCGGGCAGCTCGTAAGCGTCGGACTTGAACCATCCCACGTCAACCTTGCAATAGTATTTCATGTAGTGGTTCAACGCCGTGGCCATGGAGTTGGCGTTGTTGCCGCTGATTATTATTTTCCCGCCTTTCGACTGAAGGCTGAAGACATCGGCCTTGCTGTTTATCTTCTTAAACGAGAAGGCGTGCTCATAGCTTGGGAACATTCGATGCACAAGGCCCCTAACGGTGGAGATGTCGTCGCCGTAGGCGCAGAGAATGTTCACGACACAGAATAGGAGTGTGAATAGTTTTCGCATGACACAAGATTTAGTGTTAGGTAAAGATTATCTTCATTTTATTTTGCAATATTAGCTAAATTGTCAAAGAAAAACGAGGAAATTGGCTGAAGAGTATAGGATTAAAGGATAATTTAACAAAACTTTCATGTTCAAAACGGTTGCAGCCTCGTTTCGTGGTGAAAGAAGCGGCATTGGAAAGCCTTTTGAAAATAAGCAAACAAAAAGGCAAGTCCTTATAAAAAGAACTTGCCTTGTGGATTATGGATGTAATGGGTGATTACTTCACCAATACTTTCTTCACTGTGCCGTCGCTCATCTTGACGATGTTGAGGCCCTTGGTCAGTTGTGACTTGCGTGCGCCGTTGACACCGTAAATCTCAGAGACCTTGGCATCTGTCGTGCTGCCGATTTCGTTGATGCCTGTAGTGTCGTTGATGAAGTCTTCAGCAACCGTGATTGCAGCAATGAGCTTGGCCTCTCCGTCCTTCTTGTAAGTGTTGTAGTTGTAGCTCTTCAGCGCGTCGTTGATTTTGATTACGATAGCATCTGTCTTCTCGTAGTCTTTAGACTCGAAAAGCTTGCTGCCTGCCTCGGTATAGCTCTTGGCCTGGTTGAAGAGTTTAACGTACTCCGTGTAAGCATTCTTCTGTTTATCGGAGATGAAGAGCCAGTCGTTAAAATCGCCAGGAGTAGTTTCTGGGGTGTATTTATCCTTATCAACGTTGAAATAACGGGTCCGAAACGGCTTCAGTGAATAGGCCAGTTTGTAAGCATTCTTCCCCTTGGTCGTGCCAGGCTCTAAGCCAAATTTAGTAGCTTTTGGTAAATTAAAGAGTCCCTTTTCAGTAATTTTTGCACTTAAATTGTCCATTGTTATAACAAGCTTACCTTTCTCGTCAGTGAAAGAGAAGCTGTTGTCGCTTCCGCTGGCAGTCCAAAGTGTGGCCTTGTTGATATCAGTCTCTGATGGCGTGTTGCCGGTTACAAAGATGTTGGCACCAACATTGTAGAGATAAAACCTTCCTTCTGCGGCTTCCTCGCCCATCCAGAACTCGGTTGCTGCGGCTGGTTTCACATCTTCTGTACCCGTGCCTGTGCCCGTGCCTGTGCCGTTATCCTGAGCCTGTGCCGTTGGTCGCACCTAAAGCGATGGCAACGGAGAGCATCAATCCTTTTACTAAGTTTTTCATAGTGTAAAGTTTCCTCATGTTAATAAAATTATGTTACTAAATCTGTTGTATGTCTTCCTCGATTTATTATCCTGTTTATTTCAAGTGCAAAATTACTCAAAAAGATATTAAAGTCGCAAGGGTTGAAACACTTTTTTTTCAGAAAAAGTTTTGGTGTGCCATGTTTTCTGATTACCTTTACCACATAATTCTTATTATTAGGCTTAATACAATTCTATTACTATGGAAAAGACATTGGTATTGCTCAAGCCGTGCACGTTGCAGCGTGGCTTGATTGGGGAGATAATCAGCGTTTTCGAAAAGAAGGGCTTGCAGATTTGTGGACTGAAGATGATGCAGCTCGACGACAAGATATTGAGCGAGCACTACGCCCACCTTGCCAGTAAGCCGTTTTTTCAACGGGTGAAAGACTCCATGATGGTCACTCCTGTCGTGGCTATGTGCTTGAGCGGTGTGGAAGTGGTGGATGCCGTGCGTACTCTCGCTGGTGCCACTACCGGCAGAAAGGCCGATCCCGGAACGATAAGGGGCAGGTACAGCATGAGCTTCCAGGAGAACATCGTGCATACGTCAGACTCTAAGGAGAATGCCACAATAGAACTGAAGCGCTTCTTCCGCGACGACGAGATATTCGAGTGGAAACAGAGCGTCTTCTCAAGCCTGTATGCTTGTGACGAGTATTAATAGGAGCATTGGCTTGGCTGATTGATAATGCTATATGCTATGCATGGGCGGGCCCTGTGCCCGCCCATGCACATTAATTATAAATCCACCGCATAACCGTTTGCCGTTAAGACGGAGGTGATATTAGTTCGAGTAAAGCCTATTCAACCTTGAAGTTGCTGACCTTGCCTATCGCCAAGCGATAGCCCTCCTTGCCCAACTTCTTGTCTTGTTTCATGGCCAGCACGATGTCGCCATTGCTGGCTTTAGAGGTCGTGACGTTTGACAAAGCAACATTGCCATGAAGAATGATAACAGTTTTCTCATGTATGTCATGGTTCTTAGTTGTCCTTCAAGGTGAACCTTATGGGGTCATCGTATTGGTCTTGAAGCTTGTGAAGCTCATCCTTCAACTTCTTCGTCAGCTTCTCCGTACCCTTCTCGCCATAGATGTTGTGCATCTGCTCAGGGTCTTTCTTGAGGTCGTAGAGTTCCCATGAGTTCACGTCGTCGTAGAAATGAATGAGGCTGTAGCGGCTTGTGCGCACGCCATAGTGCTTGCAAACTGAATGCTCAGCGGGATACTCATAGTAGTGGTAGTAAAGCGACTTGCGCCAGTTCTTCACCTTCTTGCCCTCAAGCAGCGGCAGGAACGACACGCCCTGTATGTCAGACGGAATATTCACGCCGGCGAGGTCGAGAATGGTGGGAGCATAGTCGATGTTCTGCACCATCTCCTTGATGTCGCCGTGCTTGCCGCCGGGAAGGTAGACGAGCAAAGGCGTGCGGAACGACTCCTCATACATGAACCTCTTGTCGAACCATCCGTGCTCGCCCATGTAGAATCCCTGGTCGGAGGTGTAGACTATCATGGTGTTGTCGAGCAGGTCGTTCTCCTTGAGGTAGTTTATCACTCGGCCTATGTTGCGGTCAATGGAGTGGATCACGCGCATGTAGTCGTGCATGTAGCGCTGGTATTTCCATTCGGCGAGAGCCTTGCCAGTGAGTCCGGCCTCCTTGAACTTCTTTATTATCGGGTCGTAGTGAGCGTCCCACTGCGCGCGCTGCGATGGGGTCATGCGGTTATAGTTGCACCGTCCGAGCTCCTCAAGCTCAGGGTTGGAGTGAATCTCGTTCTCCTTGTCGGCCATCTTCAGGTCGTAGACCAAGTCCATGTCCTTGATGATGCTCATCTCCTGCTTGGCGGCTGCAGGCCGTCCCTTGTAGTCGTCGTAGAAGTTGTCGGGCAATGGGTACACCTTGTCGTTATACAGGTCGAGGTCGCACGTGTCCGGACTCCACACGCGGTGTGGGGCCTTGTTGTGCAGCAGCAGGCAGAACGGTTTTGTCTTGTCGCGCTTGTTGCTGAGCCAGTCGAGCGCGAGGTCGGTGACGATGTTTGTCACGTATCCGTGGCGTTGCACGCGCTTGCCGTTGCAGATGAAGTCGGGGTTGTAGTAGTGGCCCTGTGCAATGAGAATGTCCCAGTAGTCGAATCCCGTAGGATTGCTCGTCAGGTGCCACTTGCCTATCATGGCCGTTTGATAGCCGGCTTTCTGCAAAAGCTTGGGGTAGGTCTGCTGCGAGCCGTCGAATGTCTTGGTGTTGTCGGTGAAACCGTTGGCGTGGCTATGCTTGCCGGTAAGCATGCATGCTCGCGACGGGCCGCTGAGCGAGTTGGCCACGAAACTGTTTGTGAACCGTGTGCCGTGCTGCGCGATCCAGTCGATGTTTGGCGTCTCTATGAAACGGTGGTCGTAGGCACTGATAGTCTGATACGAGTGGTCATCGCTCATGATGTAGACAATGTTCATTGGCTTTTTTGCCGATTGCGCCATAATCTGTGCGGCATAGCCTAAGGCGATTGCGCCTGTGGCCGTGAGTCTTTGTAAGTCTAATTTCATTGTTTGGATAGGTTTCTTCTTTTATTGCTTGTAGTGTGTGGCAATAATCAATTGCAAAATTACGAATAAACCGCGGGAAAAGCTTTAATTTGCGTTGAAAAGTAATGCTTTTGTTTTTAGGGCCATTAAAATGACAACCCCATTCTCCTCCCTCATCACTGAGAGCATGAGAATAGGGTTGCCTTGTGATACCAATAATTGTATTTTTAAAGCGTATGAAGGAAACCTCTTTTCCCGAAAAAATTATTCTGACTTGTTCGTTTTTCTATTGTGGCACATTTTGCGCGGAGAACCCTCGTTGGCCTCGCGGCAAGATGTTTTAGTGCTTACAGGTTGTCTTTCTCGATGTCCTTGAAGTAGCGATAAGTGCCCACTTTAAGCTCATCGGTTGCGGCGTCGTCAGCCACGATGATTGCGTGTGCGTGCTGTTGCAGCGCGCTTATTGTCCAAACCTGGGTGACAGGGCCTTCCACGGCAGCCTGCAAGGCGCGTGCCTTGGCGTGACCGTTAACGAGGATGAGCACCTCGCGAGCGTCCATCACTGTGCCTACGCCTACGGTGAGGGCGTGCTTTGGCACCTTGTTCACGTCGTTGTCGAAGAAGCGTGAGTTGGCGATGATGGTGTCTGTCGTCAGGCTCTTCTTGCGAGTGCGGCTCTTGAGTGAAGAGAAAGGCTCGTTGAAAGCTATGTGTCCATCGGGACCGATGCCACCGATGAAGAGGTCGATGCCTCCCGCCTTGCGAATGCTCTCCTCGTAGTTGGCGCATTCCTTATCCAGGTCGTCGGCGTTGCCGTTGAGGATGTGGATGTTCTCCTTAGGGCAGTCGATATTGTCGAAGAGGTTACGACGCATGAAGCTGTGGTAGCTCTCAGGATGCTCTTCGGGCAGCGCCACATACTCGTCCATGTTGAACGTTATGACATTGCGGAACGACACGCGTCCTTCCTTGCAAGCCTTCGACAAAGCCGCGTACATGCCGATTGGCGATGAACCTGTGGGCAAACCCAACACGAAAGGCTTGTCAGCGGTTGGCTTGGCTGAATTGATGCGCTTGATTACATACTCCGCAGCCCATTTGGAAAGGCTGTCATAATCATTTTCGATAATGACTCTCATAGCTGTTTATCTTGTTTATATTGGTTTTCCCGTTGTTGTTTTATATCAGTGCAAAGTTAAGCAAAATATGCGTCTTGGCAAAGTATTTTTTAATAATTATATTGCCATTCAGACATTCTTTTTGCGGTTGGTCGCCATCCTTGATGGCTTTCCCTTGCTTTTGCGCATGAACAATGTCATGGGCATGACATATTGTATATATAATGTCGGTCTTTATTTATCGTGGATAAACAACTTCCGGTATTCATTCTCGAAGTTTGGCGTGAACACTCCCTTGCCCATGTTGTCCTCTATTTCGCGAGGCGTCCAAAAGCGGCCTCCGCTCAATTCTTCCTTGCTTGGCTTCACGTCGCCGTCGTACACGCAGCGGAACACGTTCACGAGCTCACGCTCTCGTTTGCTCTCAAAGACATAATGGCCAAGTGGCTCCGGGGTGAAACTGGTTATGCCAAGTTCCTCGCTCACCTCTCGCCTGAGCGCTTGGTCCACGTTCTCGCCCAGGTCGACGTGTCCCCCGACGGCGGTATCCCATTTGTCGGGCTGTATGTCTTTCCACGCTGGCCTGTGCTGAAGGTAAAGCTCACCCTTGCTGTTGAACACGTGCAGGTGGACCACGGGGTGCAATATCTTGCTGCCGTCGTGGGCATGGCCACGGCTTACCGCCCCGAGTATGTTGCCGTCCTCATCCACTATGGGGAACTGTTCGTTTGGATTGTCTCTCATGATTATGATGCCTGTTATGTTGCTTGATTATGTTGCTCCACCGTGTTGCTTGCTTTCGTGTGCCTTAGGCGTCAAGGGTGTTTATCACGTTTCCGATGACATCCGCCAACTTGTTGCCGTGGGTCAGCAATTCGATGGAGTGGGGCTCGTTCAGTACTATTCTGCTCATGACAATTTGTTTAAGTTTATCAACTTCGCATCATGTTTCCACCGTGGCTTGTCGTCGCTCGGTTGGCAGGCCCTCATTGGGCCACTCCTGATGCATTACGGTGCAAAGATAATGCTACATTTTGAAACCGCAAAAAGAAGTCGGGTTAAAATGCTGTAAACATTCGTTGCCATGCCACGTGCGCCTGTCAGGAGGTCTATTATTGAATAATCCTGGATTAAAAAGATTTGAGAGATAGCCACGTCGCAAGTGTTTTTGTGCTGGTTGGGCAGTGGTGCCCTATAGAGGAAATAAACGAGGCAAAATGTTGTTTGATTATATTGATTTGTGCTACCTTTGCAGGTCGTTATAATAATAGGTATAAGGGATATAAATATGGATAACAGTAAACGCCCCCTCTTGGCTCATGCCTGCATTCTCTCAGCCAACATTTGCTGGGGACTCATGTCGCCGATAGGCAAGGATGCCATGCTCAATGGTGTAGACAACCTCAACCTCGTGTTCATGCGTGCCTTGGGCGGAGCATTGTTTTTTTGGATAGTGTCATTGTTTGTCAAGCGCGAGCACGTTCCTCTGAAAGACATCTTCGCCTTCTGCGGGGCCGGGTTGCTCGGACTGATAGGCAACCAGTGCTGCTTCACGATAGGGTTGAGCATCACGTCGCCCTCCAATGCCAGCATCGTGACCACGTCGCTGCCCATCTTCGCCATGATTCTCTCGTTCATAATCCTGAAGGAGCCCATCACCGGTCGCAAGGCCCTCGGCGTGTGCATAGGCTGCTCGGGCGCGCTCATCCTCATCCTGGGCAGTGCCGCCGCCCACGACTCGCGCGTTGGCGACATACGTGGCGACCTGATGTGCATCTTCGCCCAGCTTTCTTTCGCCCTATATCTCGCCCTCTACCGCGACTACCTGCGCCGCTATTCGCCCATCACCGTGAGCAAGTGGATGTTCACGTGGGCCGCGCTGCTCATGTCGCCATTCCTCGTGCCCCACGCCGCGCAAACCCCATGGCACGCCGTGCCGGCCAAGGCTTGGGCGGAGGCGGGCTTCGTGGTGCTGTTTGGCACGTGCGTAGCCTATTTGCTCATGCAGAAAGCCCAAAGCATATTGCGCCCCACGGTGGTGAGCGTCTACAACTATGTGCAACCTGTGGTGTCGGTGAGCGTTAGCATCGCGTGCGGCATGTGCGTCTTCACGTGGAAGCAGGCCCTGGCCGTGGCGCTCGTCTTCAGTGGCGTGTGGCTCGTCATAAAGTCGAAGTCGCGCCGTGACGTGGAAGCCGAGGCAAGGAAGCAATAGCGGTGCCAATAGGCCACTATGGTTTCGCGATAACGGCGCGACGGTCGCGCGAAACCACAGGCAAGGTCAACGCGCAACGTTTGAAACGCGCTCTCATCTCGTTCGAAACGCACACGCGTTTCGTTCGGTGTGAGCGTGCGTTCCGTTCGGTGTGAGCGTGCGTTTCGAACGATGCGAGACCGCCAAAAATTTCGTTGTTTGCCGATTATTTAGTATCTTTGCATAAGATAAGCTGCGGCTCGGCAAAGATTGCAAGCAAGCTTGCATCTCTGCTCTCGCCTTGCGTTATCTTTGCATCCCTAAAAAACAAACAGCGAGATGAGCATAAAATACGAGATACATTCCATAAAAAACGCCAAGGGCACAGGCAAGGAACAGGAGTTCGTGCGGATATTCGAGAATCAGCCTCAGACCGACCGCCAACTCGAAAGCTATATCCAAGACAGTTGTTCGCTAACGAAAGGCGACATACAAGCCACGCTGATGACCTTGCGCGACTGCATGATACGCGAGCTTTCGCACGGCAACAGATTCCACATTCCGGAGATAGGCTACTTCTCGTTGTCTGTCGACTTGAACCTGCCCGACGGCAAGCCCCTGGAGAAAGTGCGCGGCGATGATATCAGCGTGCGCAACATCAAGTTCCGTCCCGACGCCGAACTGCTCAGCGAGGTGAAGAAGAACGTGCGGTTTGAGCGTGCCAAGTTCTCGTCGAAGTCGCGGCAATACACTGAGGAAGAGTTGCGGGAGAGGATAAAGGAATATCTCGCTGAGAACAACTGCATCACCCGGCGCGCCCTGGAGCAGCATTTCGGCTTGCGGCCAAGCGCGGCGCTGAAATGCCTGCGACACTTCACTGAGACAGGATTGCTGAAGAGGGAAGGGGCAAAAAACTCGCCCGTGTATTTCCTGAACGGGAAATAGCCAATGGCCCTGCCTCAGCTTCTGTAGTCGGTGGGTCGCATGCCAAGATTGTGGGATAATATTTAACTTGTCCCGATTTTAACGGGACACTAATGTTTCCAACTAGTTTGTTTTGTCAGCAACTTATTATTTTGCTTGTAACTTATTGTATTCCTCGTCCGTTACAGGTTCCAACCATTCGTTAGGTTCTGAGCCTGGCTTGGAGTTCTCTACAGCCACATGGGTGGCGATGTGTTGGAACCAACTGTCCTTCTGTGCTCCGTGCCAATGTTTTACGCCTTCGGGAATGTCGATGACATCGCCTGGGGTGAGGGCGATGGCAGGCTTGCCCCATTCCTGATACCATCCCTTGCCCGATACGCAGATGAGAATCTGGCGAGCACCATGATGGATGTGCCAGTTGTTGCGGCATCCTGGTTCGAAGGTTACGTTTGACATCGGGAGAATGGTCTGCTCACCTTCTTTCAAGTTCTTTGGGGCGATGCGAGCCAAATGGCTGTTGCCGATGAAGAACTTGGCGAAGGCTGTGTTTGGATTTCCCTTAGGCCAAGCTCCTGCTGTGGCTTCGGCGGCATTGTCGCATTGTGACAACCCCTTGTCACTCAAGAATCTCATCAGTTCATCTACTTGCTCCTGGGTGTTACCCATGTTGACGGCACCTTTCTGATGGGCAGCCAACTGTGGGGCAACGCCCTTGATGGAAGCCAAGGCAGCAACGGTCACAATCTCACGGTCGCTTGCGGAGAGTTGATCGCCGGCAAAGATGTCGCCGAAGAGGTGAGCCTTCAGATAATAATCATCCTGTGGGCAGAAGTCGTAATTGAAAGGCTTGCCGCTCAACTTGGTCTGGGTCTCAGTACCTTTCTTGAGAGCCAACTTGGCATCGTCCCAAACCTTTGGACGCTTCCATGCCTTGCCTTCATCATCTTTCTTTCCTTCCGCCTTGCGAGCATCGAGTACCTTTGATAAAGTGCCCAGTGCATTGAGCGAACGAGGGAAACCGGTGTAAGCATAGAGTTGGGAAAAAGCCTCCTTGATTTCATTGATAGTTACTCCGCCATCAAGTGCTTCGTTGATGGCTGGTGCCAGACGAACGAGGTCGCCTTGGGCTTCGAGACTTGCCAAGGTGGCGAGGTGCAACTGGCGTTCCGACAGCGTGTTGGCTGCCACGGATTCATTGATTGTTGCCATAAATATTACCAAAATAATTAACAGTTTCTTCATAGCGTTACCTATTATTAATGTGTAATGCTGATTTCGGTTGCAAAGTTACGCTTTAACCTTTAGACACGGCGTAACTATATTACGGATATTGTTACCTATATTCTTGTTTCGCGAGGGGATAAACAATGTATAAAGGAAAATTCCATTGACCGGTTTATGATATAACTAACACGTCGGCAAAACAAAATAGACAAGGCTGACGGATAAAGTTTATAAGACTATGAACAAGATTACATTGAGCAACGGCGTTGAGATGCCGCAGATGGGATATGGCGTTTTCCAGGTCACTCCCGATGAGCGCGCGAGCTTTCGCGTTTATTACCCATTTCGCGCAAAAAAGCTTATCATTCAAAATATTCTTATAAAATTCATTAAGAAAGGGGCGCGATGTGGAAAAAAATGCGTAATTTTACACTTTGAAAAGGCATGCAAAATCGCTTATCGTGCGTCTAAATGCCCTTAAATTGAATTTTAACACAAATAAAGACATAAAGAATAATGGATGAGAATCTGACCATTGATCAGGATCGGATTATGAAGATCAACATTGAGGAGGAGATGAAGACCTCTTACATCGACTACTCAATGTCGGTTATCGTAGCTCGTGCCCTCCCGGATGTCAGGGACGGCTTCAAGCCAGTTCATCGCCGCATACTCTATGGCATGCTCGGGCTTGGCAACACAAGTGACAAACCTTACAAGAAATGCGCGCGTGTCGTGGGTGAGGTGCTTGGTAAGTATCACCCCCACGGCGACCGTTCCGTATATGGTGCCCTCGTGCGCATGGGGCAGGAATGGAACATGCGTTACAAGCTCGTGGACGGACAAGGCAACTTCGGTAGCGTGGACGGCGACTCTCCTGCGGCCATGCGTTACACCGAGTGCCGCCTCTCGAAGATGGGCGAGCACATCATGGACGACATCGACAAGGACACTGTCGACATGGCAAACAACTTCGACGACACGTTGAAGGAGCCTACCGTGATGCCTACGAAGATTCCTAACCTTCTCGTCAACGGTGGCAACGGCATTGCCGTGGGCATGGCGACCAACATACCTACCCACAACCTTGGCGAGGTGATCGACGCCTGCTGCGCCTATATCGACAATCCCGACATCGACGTGGAAGGACTGATGAGATATGTGCCGGCCCCCGACTTCCCCACGGGAGCTTACATCTATGGCCTGCAAGGCGTGAAAGACGCTTACACCACAGGTCGCGGACGTGTGGTCATACGCGCCAAGGCCGAGATAGAGAGCGACGAGAACCACGACCGCATCGTGGTGACGGAGATACCTTATGGCGTGAACAAGCAGCAGCTCATTGAGTATATCGCCGACTTGGTGAAAGAAGGCAAGCTCGAGGGCATAAGCAACGTCAACGACGAGACGGGCCGTCAGGGCATGCGCATCGTAGTCGACGTGAAGAGGGACGCCAACGCCAAGGTCATCCTCAACAAGCTCTTCAAGATGACAGCCTTGCAGAGCAGCTTCTCGGTCAACTGCATAGCCCTGGTGCCAAACAAGCGCGACCATTCGCAGCTCCGCCCGAAGCTCCTCTCGCTGAAGGAGTGCATAAGTTATTTCATCGACCACCGTCATGAGGTGACCATCCGCCGCACCAAGTTCGACCTGGGTAAGGCCAAGGAGCGCGCCCACATCCTGGAGGGACTCATCATAGCCAGCGACAACATCGACGAGGTGGTGCACATCATACGTGGCAGCGAGAGCCCGTCGGACGCCCAGCGCAACTTGGAGAAGCGTTTCAACCTCGACGAGTTGCAGTCGAAGGCCATCGTCGACATGCGTCTCTCGCAACTTACCAAGCTGCGTCTCGATGACCTGCATGCCGAATATGATGAACTGGAGAAGCGCATCAACTATCTCCAGCAGATACTCGATGACCCAGAGCTTTGCAAGAAGGTGATGAAGGACGAGCTTAATGAGGTGAAGCAGAAATATGGCGACGAGCGCCGCACGCAGATAATCCCCGACGAGCATGAGTTCAACGCCGAGGACTTCTATCCTAACGACCCCGTGGTCATTACCGTGAGCCATCTCGGCTATATCAAGCGCACGCCGCTCAAGGAGTTCCGTGAGCAGGCGCGTGGCGGCGTGGGCTCAAAGGGTGCCCACACCAGGGAGAAAGACTTCACCGAGTTTATATATCCCGCGACGATGCACCAGACGATGCTCATCTTCACGCGTCTTGGCCGTTGCTATTGGCTCCATTGCTACGACATACCAGAGGGCGACAAGACATCCAAAGGCCGTGCCATCCAGAACCTTCTCAACCTGGAGACGGGCGACTCCGTAAACGCTTTCCTGCGCTTGCGTGGAGGCGGCCTCGGCGATGAGGAGTTTGTCAACTCCCACTATGTGGTCTTCGCCACAAAGAACGGCACGGTGAAGAAGACCTGCCTGAAAGAGTATTCGCGTCCTCGCGCCAATGGCGTGAAGGCATTGATCATCTCCGAGGGCGACGAGGTGGTGGACGTGCGTCTGACCAATGGCTCCAACGAGTTGATTATCGCCGACCGCAATGGTCGTGCCGTCCGCTTCGATGAGGATCAGGTGCGCATGTCTGGCCGTGCGGCAATGGGCGTTCGTGGCATGATGCTCGATGATGACGATGATGCCGTGGTGGGAATGATCGTCGTCAACGACGCGGAGAAGGAAACCGCCATGGTGGTGTCTGAGAACGGTTACGGAAAACGCTCGGAGATAGGCGAGTACAGGAAGACGAGCCGCGCCAAGAAGGGCGTGAAGACCATTGCCGTAACTGAGAAGACGGGCAAGCTGGTGGCCATAAAGAACGTGACCGACGAGAACGACCTCATGATTATCAACAAGAGTGGTATCGTTATCCGTATGGCCGTTGCCAACGTTCGCGTCATGGGACGCGCCACGCAAGGCGTGCGCCTGATAAACCTCGCCAAGAAGAACGACACCATTGCAAGCGTTTGCAAGGTGATGAGTTCGGAGCTTGAGGCCACTGTAGAGGAAGAGAGCAGGCAGAAGTGGAACGAGACCAACGAGAAGTTGCAGCAAGACATCGTAGCGCAGGACGCTGACGCCACAACCGATGAGGCTGGCGTTGACGCTCCAGAGGCAACGGACACGGACGACAATAACAAGACAGAATAAAACTAATACAAATTAATTATCGCTTATGAAAAAACTAATGTTTGCAGCCTTGATGATGCTTGGCACGTCAGCTGCTTTTGCCGGTGACAGCGAAGCCCTCAAGGCCGTGCTTGCCGCCAAGGATTTCAACCAGGCTTCACAACTGCTGAAGCAGAACCTCGGCTCCATGGCCAACGCCCAGGAGAAGGCCAAGGCTTACGACTACGTGACTAAGCTCGCGCTTAAGACCTTTGACGCGCAGAACGCTATCGAGGCTCAGAACATGCAGGCAAAGATGCTCAAGCAGAAGACAACTCCTTACGACACCATAGCATTCTACCAGTCGGCTTACGACGCCACGGTGAATGGCTTGGAGTGTGTCAAGTATGACGCTCAGCCCAACGAGAAGGGAAAGGTAAAGCCAAAGTTCACTGATGCTCTCACACCTTCGCTCACCAACGCACGCATGCAGCTCGTCAACGCCGGCAACTATTACGCACAGCGCAACGACCAGGACAACGTCCTCAAATATTGGGGAACGTTCCTCGACACCGACGACAACCCCTTGTTTGCCAAGGCAAAGGAAGGTGAGAAGCAGTATCTCGGTCAGGTGGCTTACTACACGGCTCTCTATGCTAACCAGGCTAAGCTGTATGACAAGGCCGAGAAGTATGCCGACATCGCCATGCAAGACACAGCCATGCGCAAGCAGGCTGAGACATTCAAGTATTCAATGGCCCAGATGAACTTGAAGTCGAATGCCGACTCTGTTGCTTTCGCCAAGAAGATGCAGGCTTCTTACGAGGCTGACCCAAATAACGAGACAGTGCTTGGCATCCTGTGCAACATGTATAGCGGCTTGAACATGACTTCTGAGCTTAACGCGTTGCTCGACAAGGCTATCGCAACTGATCCTAACAACTTCACGGCTTGGGCCATGAAGGGCCAGATGCTTGTCAACAAGCTGTCCAAGGAGCAGAATCCTAACTGGGATGAGTGCATCAACGACTTCAAGAAGGCCGTGGCCATCAAGAACGACAACTCCGTGGTGCTCACATACCTCGGCTTCGCCATCAATGCCAAGGCATCTGCCATCAATGGCAACGTGGTTGAGCAGAAGCAGCTCTACACAGAGTCGATGGGCTTCCTGGAGCAGGCTAAGACCATTGACCCGAATCGCGCGCAAAGCAACTGGGCTTATCCTCTCTACCAGTGCTATTACACTCTCTATGGCGCTGACGACTCACGCACAAAGGAGCTTGAGGGTATGCTGAAGAAGTAAAGACTGATACTGAATTACATTATAACAAGAAAAGGCGCATCGTTATCGGTGCGCCTTTTCTTGTTGTTTTCCGATCTTTGTCCTATTCCGTCTTTATGCTGTCCACAGGATTGCTTGTGGCCACTCGCCACGACTGAGCCACCACCGTCAGCAGCACCACGGCTGCCACGGCCACAAACGCCAAGGGGAACAGCCACCAGTAGATGGGCGTGTGCTCGGCGAAGCTCTGGAGCCATTGCTGGCTGAGCCACCAGCCAAGGGGAGCGGCCACCACGTATGCAGCCACGAGCGGTAGCATGTATCTCATGGCGAAGAGCCTCACCACGGCACCGACGGAGCTGCCCATCACCTTGCGTATGGCTATCTCCTTGCGGCGATACTCCGTCTCGAACATCGTGAGGGAGAACACGCCGATAATCGTTATCACGATGCAGATTATGGCAAACAGCTTCACCTGCGAGATGAAACGGAACTCATCCACATAGGTGCGTTGCAGGTCGTCGTCGAGGAATTTCATCTCGTATTGTTGCGAACCGTCCATTTTGTCTATCACCGCGGCAATGCGTTTCTTGGCTTCGACCTTGTCCTGTCCCTTGGCCACGCGCACGAATACTCGGGCCAAACGGTCGCCCCATCCCTGCATGTCGGGACCGAAGATGGCAAATGCTACGGCTATCTTGCTGTTGTCGTTGCGCATCGACTTTATCTTGAAGTTGTCGCACACGCCCACCACGAGATAGTTTGCATCGCCCCATTCGTTCTGCCTTCCTATGGAGTCGCCCACCACGAGCCAGTCGTATTGTTTAATGGCCGCCTTGTTCAGTATATACGCGCCAGTTTTCATGTCCGATTCGCGGAAGTCTCGTCCGTCCACAATCTTCAGTCCCATGGTACGCAGATAATTGTAGTCGCACGGTATCACCTGCAGCGACATTTGCTTGTCCTCGCTGCCGCGTCCCCATCCCATGTAGTTGTCGCTTGCGCCTATCGCGTTCTGCGCGAAGCCAACGCTCTCCACGAACGGGAGTTTTGAGAGTTCGGAGCGTATGGCGTCCTTCTTCTCCATAGCCTCATCGGAGAGAGTGGTGTATAACACCTCGTTCTTGTGGAACCCATAGTCGGCATTGAAGATGTAGCGCGACTGGCTCACCATCACACCTATATATATAGTCAGGGCGAATGCCACGACAAACTGCACGCCCATGATAGCCATGCGCAGCTTGCGACCGCGCGGCGAGAGTCCGAAAGAACCCTTGAGAACCATTGCCGGAGCGAATGACGTGCCGTACCATGCCGGGACAACTGCCGACAGCGCACCCACAGCTATCGCAGCTATCACTACAGCAGCCACCAGCGTCCAATGGGCACTTAAGGCGATGTCGCCCGACACAAGCTTCATGCAAGCCTCGCTGCGCTCGAACGCCACAATCAGCAACACGCCAATCAAAAGGCCCACGACTGCCAGCGCCACATTCTCCAGTATCAGCCGCAAACGCAGACAGCCTGCCGACGCGCCCATTACGCGCCGCGTGTTGATGCCGCGTATGCGAATAGGCATCTCTGAGAGGGTGAAGTTGAGCAGATTGAGCATGGCAATGAAGATGACGAAGAACGACGCTACGGTGAGCACGTCAACCACACTGCGGTTGCCCTTGTCCTTCATGCCTACGCCAGAGAAATACACATCGTCCATCGACGTGAGGCGAAACTTCATGCCCACCTGCCTGTCGAACTCCTTCTCGTCGTCGATGCCGTTCGCCTTCATGAACGCCTGCTTGAATCCGCGCTCCACCTTCGGCGCGTTGGCAGCATCGTCAAGCCGCACATATATGCTGAAGCTCCATTCGCTAAAGTCCTGCAATCCCTCGTCGTTCTCACAGTGGTATAGACCATTGCCGATGGTGCAGTTGTCGGGCATGTCCTCGCTCACGCCCACGACAGTAATCTCCTTGTCGTCTGACAAGAATGTCTTGCCAACTGCATTTGCCGTGCCGAACATTTTCTCGGCTGTGCCGCGACTAACGATAGCGGTTGGTGCACCTGACATCCATTCTTTACTGCTGCCATAAATCAACTTGCCGCAGAAGAACTCGATGCCAGGCTTGCTGATATTGACAATAGGCACGGTTATCTCGCGTCCGTTTACCTTCACTGTCCCATCGTTCACGTATGGCGACACGTCCATTGCTGCCTCTACATGGGGCACATCCTTCAACAGCGTGACGAACGGGCGGCAAGCCTGGCCGCCCCAGCGGTCGCCGAACACACCGCCGTAAATCTCAAGGCGAAACGTGCGCTCATGGTTGAGTATGTTGCGATTGTATGTGCGGTTGTATATCACCTGCGTCATGAACAGGTAGAATGTCGCTACGGCGATGCCCAAACCTAAAATGTTGAGCAGTGTTGCCGCACGGTAGCGGCGAAACATGTATAATAGGGTTTTCATCATGCTTACAGTATTGAGTCGTTGTTGTCCACCACTTGTCCGTCAAACAGGTTTATAACGCGGCTTGCCATCTGTGCGTCGTGTTGCGAGTGGGTCACCATCACTATCGTGGTACCCTCGGCATTGAGTTGCGAGAGCAGTTCCATCACGGCCAGTCCACTCTTCGAGTCGAGGTTACCCGTAGGTTCATCGGCGAGTATCAGTTTGGGCTTGCCCACCACGGCTCTTGCAATGGCCACGCGCGGCTGCTGTC
>OASE01000047.1_pt1 | contig 40517 bp, 54 predicted proteins | sample 1494851 | NCBI WGS metagenome assembly OASE01 (sample SAMEA3360680, study PRJEB22359) | human gut metagenome | biome: ENVO:urban biome; feature: ENVO:human-associated habitat; material: ENVO:feces | place: Bangladesh | collected 2011 | reverse complement strand
ATAACTGTCGCCTTAAGAATAAGATTCAAACAAAGGAATTTAATTTTACAAATGGAAATCTCGGAATTCAAACCGGGTCAAAATCTGTAATAACATTAAATCTTAGTCGTATAACACAAGATTGGTTTAATAGTGTTAAGAAAACAGGTGTAACAAAAGAAAATGTAGAAGAACATTATGATGAATTGTGTCATTATTTTGGTGATATTCTTGATAGAGTATACAAATATCATACTGCATATAATGAACTTCTATGGGATATGTATGATGCTGGTTTGCTTCCGGTATATAAAGCTGGATTTATTAGTTTGAATAAGCAATATTTAACAATTGGATTAAATGGTCTTAATCAAATGGCAGAATTTTTAGGAATTACATGCAATATAAATCCTCATTATGAAAAATTATGTCAAACAATATTTGGATATATTAAGCAGAAGAATCAAGAAGCTGCAGGTATGTTTAACGGACACAAGCTCACGTTTAATACCGAGTGCGTACCAGCGGAAAGTCTTGCAATAAAAAATTATAATTGGGATAAAGAAGATGGATATTGGGTAAGTGATGATACAAATCTTTATGCATCTTATATTTTTAAACCAAATGACAAGAGCTTATCAATTTTCGATAAAATTACATTACATGGTCGTGATTATATCGGAGATTTCTTAGATGGTGGTTCTGCGGCTCATCTTAATTTATCAGAGCATTTATCTAAGAAACAAATAAAACATATCATGCAATTTGCAGCACAGGTAGGATGTCAGTATTGGACATTTAATGTACCTAATTGTAAGTGTGAAGATTGCGGATATATATCAAAAACTCCATTTGATAAGTGTCCAAAATGTGGATCAGTTCATATAAGTTTATATGACCGTATCATTGGATATTTAACTAAAATTTCGAACTGGTCAGATGGACGTCAACAAGAACAAAAGACACGTGTTTATCTACATAGTGAAAATATTTAAGTTTTTATAACCTATTTTATTTTTAATAAGTTATAACATATACTTTATGTTATAACTTATTTTTATTTAATAGTATTAAAGGTTTATCCTATTATTCAATTAGATAAATATTATAAATGAAAATATAATATATGAATTATAATAAAATTTATAATAATATTATTAATAATGCAAAAAATCGAAATAATATAAACAATCAATACTTTGAAATACATCATATTATCCCTAAATGTATAGGAGGAACTGATGATGATAAAAATTTAGTAAAACTTACATTACGTGAACATTTTATATGTCATGAATTATTAGTTAAAATATATTCAGATATACAATCATTAAAATGCGCATTATGGATTATTTGTATTACGACATTAGAAGCAAAAAAAGAATATATAACAAATAATATAAAATATAAAAATAATAAATTACCTATTAATCATAGAGTACAACATTTTTTAAATGATTTTGAAAAACATATTAATATATCTTCAAGAGATTATGAATATTGTAGAACATTATATTATATAGCAACAAAAGGGAAAAAACGAACTGTTGAGCAATGTAAAAAAATTTCAGATGCGACAAAGCATGCTATGAAAGATCCATCTAGAGTACAATTAAGAAGAAAAGGTGTATTGGGTAGTAAATTTTATTATGATTTAATAACAAATAAATCTTATAAATGGTTTCCGGGAGATCCAGATATTGATTTAAATAAGTATGCGTGGGGTAGAGGAAAGAAAATGAGTTTAAAATCAAAAACATTAATGTCTGAAAATTTATCAAAATATAAAAAAGTATATTATTATAATGATAATTTAAAATCATCTACATGCTTTTGTAAAGATTAGATAAAAATATTACCTGATAGTTGGCATTTAGGAAGAAAATTCGGCGGATATAATAAAATGAAAATATTTATTATACCATTATTAAGAAATGTACATTTTAAATTAGTATGTAATTAGCATTTTATTGATAATATATTTTATCATATTAATTTATTAAACAAATAGGAAATAAGTATAGGTATATTAACGATTAATGAAAAAATATTAAGTGACTTAATACAAAAAAATATTGATATTAATGATGAAAAATATATTACAATAATATATAACAATATATTAAATAATATAAACCAAATTAAAACTATTAATAATAGCGTTTATTTAAATAGTGAAAATATTTAAGTTTTTATAACCTATTTTATTTTTAAATTTTAATGATTCCAGTATACCACTACTGGAATCATTTTTTATTGATTTTTTCTAATAAAAATAGATGTTTTTAATCAACTTTTTATATGTTTTTCTATATAATTTTTAAGAAAAAGATTAAATAGTATGAATTTATTTGATAACGAATTTGATGATATAATTGATTCAGAAACTACATCTTCATCTGTTTCTACAGAGATGAGAGTTAATGAATTTAAAAAATGGAAACAAGAAGTATTAAGTTTAAAAAAGAGAAAAGATGATATATATAATCGTAGAAATATAGTTCATAATATAGATGATATAATATTAGAAGGAAATTCAGTTACTTTGATTTTTGACTCCAATGTTGAGAAAAATGTTATATTATGTCCTATTAATTATATTATATCATGTCCTCTACCAATTAGTAATATTAATATAGAAAATAATACAGAAAATGATATACGATTAATCTTATATTCACCAAGAAAATATAATGATTCAAAATTAGAAGAGGATATTGTGAATAAGGATGATTTAGAATTGCTATCTCTTATTAACTTTAATAATATGAATATAACAGATATATTATTTAGAGGTACATTTTCTACATTTGATGATTATCATAAGTATATAGATATTGTAAAGAACAAATTTAATTATGCTACAATATGGATGAATTATGAAACACGTATAGAACATCCTGATACTACTATAAAACCATTAAAAAGAAATAACTGTCATATATCAGCATTATTGAGATATGATGAATTAATAGATACTATTATTTACAATGATACTGTTAATATATCATATTGTAATTTTATTAATAGTGGAATATTGCAAAATTAATTAGTTAAGAATGGAAAATAAAAGAAATAAGTTATTTTACGTTATTATTATTGTACTTATAGGTGCTTGCATATATTTTGCAAGTGAAAAAACATATTATGAAATGAAGGTACATCAATTGCAAGAAACAGTAGATAGACAAGCTGGTGCAATAGAAAGTTTAGAAAGACAAAAGATTAATTATTAAAATAAAATATATGGATGACAAATATTTAATTATATATCATAAAGAAGATAATGATGGCTTATTTTCAATGGCTATCATTTATAATTATTTAACAGAAGAAAAACATATAAACAGAAATATGATTTCTTTATTTGGTGCAGATTATAATATGATGGAGAATATAAATATTCATACAGATATTATAAATCAATATGATTATGTATATATTACTGATATTTCATTTGATACTGCAGAAACAATGAGAGAACTTAAGAAAACATATGGCAATAAGCTTACATGGTTTGATCATCATGCACCTATGATTAATAAATCAGAAGAGTTACATTTTGATGATATTCCTGGTACAAGAACAACAAAACATTCAGCATTGTATAATGCATTTACATATCTATATAATTTTGTTGGTCGAATTCCTGATTTATTTAAGGTATTATCTGCATGGGATAGTTGGAGTTATGAAGCAGAAAATATTAATTTTGATTTTTGTAGATATGTAAATATTGGTGTAAATAACAAATATGATTTGAATACTAATAAAATTATTAATTATGTATATGATATTATATATACATATGAACCTATTGAATTATCAGCTCAAATTAATGAACTTAAGGATTTAGGTAAACTTGAATGTAATATTATAGATAGAAATAATAAGAATCTTATTAAAACATATGGTGATTTTACATGGACAGTTGGACCTGATAATAGAAGTGCATGTGCATTGTTTATTCAGAAACCTACAAATTCACAAATATTTTCTTCATGTAAAGAGAGAGTTCAGAATGGTATTGTATTTAAGCGTCTAACTGATGGTATGTGGGCAATATCATTATATAATCCTATTGATACGCATGAATTTCATTGTGGTAAATTTTTACAGGAATATTATCATGGTGGTGGACATGAAGGTGCAGCAGGCGCACAAATAACAGAAGATGAATTTATTAAAATTTTAAAAGCTAAACATATTTAAATTAAATAGGAGAATAGTTTTTCGTATACTATTCTCCTATTTTTTATTTGTCATTATTACTATTTGTATCTAATGTATTTTCATCTATATCATTATTATTCGAAAATTCTACTTGCTAATTTGTATTTTTAGTCATGTAATTTGTAAATGTTATTAATGTACCTGGTATTCTATCTGAACCTAATATCGCTTTTACAGATTCCCAGAATTCTCTTTGTTTTATTGTATCTGTTCCTATATGATAATGTTTTGTTGTTGCACCTGTATCATCTCGCGCCTGTTCTATATAAGCAGATACACCATAATCATAGAATAATTTTAATATAGTAGGACTTTTCATTATAATATTTGTCATAAGTTCAGTAAAATCCATACCGTTATTAATAATATCTATAGCTTCGCCATATAAATGTCGTGAATTATTCTTTTTAAAATACATTACTTCACCAATAGCATTCATACATTTATAATAATCATATTTTTTTATAAATGCATTCCCATCAACTTTATTACCATATTCATCTACTGCCCATCTTCTTCCAGATACTAATTTACATTTATTATCAGATTCAGATAAAATAGTTTTATAAATATCCTTCATAAACTATTTTAAACCAGTTAACGGTATAGTAGAACCAGCTACATAATCAGATTTCTTTACATATTGATCTATCATATCCATATTAAAATTAACCGCCTCTACTGTTTCTTTACCGTGCGCATTATATATAGTACCAGCTTCTTCTTGCTCTTGCTATTGTTCATCAGTCGTAGAACTTATATTCTATTTTTTCTATGCTGATACAACAACATCTTCAGATGTTGTTGCACCTTTAATATGTTCTGCTCCATATCGTTTTAATGCATCATAATATGCCATTCTAGCAAGTTTACCATTTCCAATATCTACTAATACAATAGTATTTGCTGTTTTTTTATCTATTGTTTTACCTGATTTATCTTTAATTTTAGATGGTACTGGCCATTCTCTTCTAACTAATTTAACATTTGTTCTCCAATTTGTACCCTAACCCTAATCATTTTCAGTATCAAATACCCATTCAATACCATCTATAATATACCAACCAGATTCTGCTTCATACATACATTCTTCTATTTTTGTACGTGCTTGACCAGTTCTAATAGCTTGTTCTGCTCTATTTAAATCCATTAAAACAATAGGCATTTTTTCACCACGAACAATACTTAAGTTTGCACCATTTAATTCAACAAGTAAATATTGTTTTTGTAACTATAATAAATTTCTCATATTATGTTCATATGCAACTTCATAAAATCTATGAGTATTTCCAGATGACATCATATTATTTCCAGTTCCTTCAAGATTTGCTGCATCTCCATCAGATTGTTGATTTGTAATTTTCTCTGGTTCATTTTTATTTGATGATTGAGTTTCTGAAGTAGCCATTGCAGAATCACCACTTGCATATGTCATATTTCTTCCAGGTCCTAATAATACGAAGAAATCGTTATCTGCTCGTGTTGGATCAAATTTTGTTCTATTTAAACATAATGAAAATTCAACACTATAATTAGGATTATTTGGATCTATTAAACCTGTGTTAACTGATGAATATTGCATTTTACAATTTAATCCAACAAAATCCTATATTTCCTGTGCATTATTAAGTAATCTCCAATTATTAACATGATATACTGTTGCTGCTTCATTATCATCTGTAATATTAGTAAATATCTTTGTCTATATATGTGGTTTTACTTTCTATTCTTCATCTGTTTTATTTGCAGCTTTACCATCAATAGCTCTATTATTAATAAATGTATTTGTCCAAAATGTCATATCTATTGATTCATCATAACCGCTTTCACCTAATAATCTATTAATATTCATGAAAGCTAAACCATATCTCGGGTCTATCCATGATTCAAAAAATGAATTAGAATCTTTCCATGCATGTGTTGTCAAATCATGTAAAAACATTTCAGGCGATTTACAATTACACCAAACCATTACATCGTTTGTATCATCTGGATCACAAAAGAAGAAACTTAATCTTAAACGTTTTGCAAGATCCATCATAGCATCTCGTGATGAACCATTAAAATTATATCTAGATTCTTCATTTCTTAAATCTGGTACATATAATTCTCCGGTTATAATCTATGTCTAATATTTCTGATATTGCGTCTAATCCATCTAATCAGAAACAACATTTGTAATTCTGAAATCACATCTCATAGACTTAATCATTGCATGTCCACTCTGAAAAAATACACTGCATCTATCACCTTGCTTTACAAAATCCTTTTTTAATAAACCAGGGTCTGATGTAGTTACTATAAGTCTCATCGTAGGTAAAACACCTGTTAATGGCATTTGATAAATTTCATACTCATTATAATTCTTATAATAACCGGTTTCCATAGAAAAATGCTATATTTCTGTAGATTCAAAATAATGATCATTTATACGAATTATAGGATATACGGCACCTTTATTATACCATTGATTCTCTTTAATATTAGGACTTGTTACATCCGGTACTGAAATACCAATTACATCAGGATTATTAATATCAGCACCTAATGGTAATGAACTACGAGGATTATCTTTATCTTTATTTCCCATTGAATCCTCAAATATACCTTTATTTGAAGAATCTTTAGAACCTTTACCATTGCCATCAGAATCATTTGCGTTATCTCCAGTATTTGATGTATTCTTATTTGTTCCTGAAGAATCATTCTCTGAGCCATCATTTGTATTAGAATTATCATCATTACTTCCATCAGAATTAGATGTATCTTTATTAGAAGAACCAACCATATCTAATATTTTATCTTCATCTGATTTTGAATAACAAACACCACCATATTTTCCTGAACCATAATCAATAGTATAATTAAAAAAATCTTTCTTAATTATCTAATTTGTAGTTACATCTTTATATACTTTTGTTTCTGTATATAATTTTGCATTCTTACCTTTAAATATGATATTATAAGTATTATTTATTGTGTCAGTATAATAATAATGTGTTATAGTTTTATCTGATGATACTTCTCCTTTTTTTAAATATTTAATACCATTTATCGTTAACATAATTATTTAGATTTCTTTGTATTTTTATTTGTATTAGATTTATCTGTACTATTAGTTTTCTTATCTGCTTTACCGGTAGATGTATCTTTTTTACCAGTGGATGTATCTGCAGTTTTTTTTGCTACGTCCTCTTTAGTAATACCTTGATTTGCATATTCTATAGCTGGATCATTTGAATTATATGGTATTTTTAATTCATCTAACACAATACAAGAATCATTTGTAGAATATATACGTGTATGACTACTTGCAAATTTATCTTTTGATGAAAACATTGTTTGTTTAGATGTAGCAGAAGCCATTTGAAATGCATTATCTTTTGAATTTTCAAATATATTACCACCTTGACCGGTAAATGTTTGATATTCATCATGTACAGGATATGCATTAGAATTTCCCATACCTGTACCACCAGTATCACCAAAACCACCACCGTCTAAACCACCGCCAGAAACTTCAGTACCTAATCCTGATAAATCAGCTAAGTTTACAGAACCCATTTTACTTAATACTGCATTTGCCCATGATGTTCTGCATGTTAGTGCACCAATATATCCATCTTTAAATGTACGTCTGCTACCATCTGCCATATATGATGTTTTACACCATGTATATGATTTCATAGATTGCTATGAACGTAATCTTGTTCCTTTACCTGCAGAACCATTTTCATAACCGCGTAGCACAATATCAGTTGATTGTCCAACTGATGTAGTTTTTCTTAACAAATTAATAAATGATTCAGAGCATCCTTTTGTTACAATAGCTATTTGCTAATCTAATGACCAATTTTCTATAGGTCTAGAATTATTGAATTGTCTCTATATTTGACGTTTCCATGCATTAGACCATTGTGCAAGTCCGGCACCATATCCGGAACCATTTGCAGATGAACCTTTAAATCTTCCAGATTTTTCAGCAGCGTTATATGCTCCAGGATCACAACCAGATTCTTCCATAAAACATCCTGCAAATCCAGCAGCCTAGAAATCTTTAAGATGCCATGTATCCATTATTTTCTTTGTTATATAAACACCATTTAATAATTTTTTACCTGCCATAAATCATTAACCATTAGTTTTAACTGAACTATTTACTATATTTAATGTTGTCGTATTTGATGAAACACTAGAATCCCAAGGATTTATTGGAATTGATAATTCGTCTAATACGATAGAAGAATCATTTGTTGAATATATACGAGTTGTTTTTAAATTCATTACTGAAGAATCATTCATCTATTTATATGCTGTAGAATCTGTATATGTTAATCTTAATTTATTTTCACCAACTATTTCAAATACAGATTTTGAACCATTACCTGATGCAATAGTTTCATATTCATCATGTACAGGATATGTATTTGAAGTATAATTAAATTGTGAACCTGCACGACCATTAAATGTACCACCAATACCATATCCTGTATTCATTTGTTGTTGCATTGTATTTCCATTAACAGAAGAAAAATCTAATGGTGTATCAATGCTTACACCAGAATTTCGCCATATAATAGAATATCCTGGTTTAATTGATGTATAACATGGCATACCTGCTCGTTTTTTTCCATTTGGACCTGGTCGTCCATCATGTATATTTCCCCATGCGTATGACATAAAAGAAGATCCGTTTTTTCCATAAAATACTTCAACATGACCATTTCTTGCAATTATATCGAATGGCTATAATAGTGTAAATCCTGAAAATCGTAATGGAGAGAAACCTGCTTTTTTAAGATACCTTGCAGTTGTACTTGTAGTAGATGTAAATTCATGTGAAGATACAAGATAAGATTTTGGAAACGCACCAAATAACTATAAACATGCTGATGTAAAGCCTGAACAATCATCTCCTACACTATTACCTAATAAAGGACATGAATACATACGTCTTGATCCTGTTGCATGTCCAGAAACACCACCCTAATATGTATGAATATTATGAAAGTAAAAAGTACCCATAGATTGAACAGCTTGATTCCATGTTGCCATATATTATTAATTCAGTTAAATAAATTTTAAATATTTATTAAATAAAAAGGAGTATATCAAATAAACTGAATATTTGATACACTCCTAAAATTAGTTTAATATAAACCAATATATGTTTATATTTTTAAATTACACAAAATTCTCATTTAAAGTTTGTCTTATAAATTACATAGGACAAACTGTAGAATCTGCTGCTGTAGAATCAGCAGCTACTGAATCAACAACTGTAGTATCTGTTGCTGTAGAATCAGCACCAGCACCATAACCAACAGTCTTGTTACCGCATGATGCAAAACTCAATGTTACAACAGCAGCAAGTACGAATAAAATCTTTTTCATATTCTTCTTTACTTAAAATTTATTTTTTAAACTTTATTATTTATCTCAATTATTTAAAAAGTTCTTATATTATAGTGAAAAAATATATTTTTGTCTATAATTTATTATCTATAATTTTGAAGATAAATAAATAAAATATAAACAAAATATACTTTGATAATAATATGGCAGTAACAAATGGACCTACATTACCTAAGAAATCCCCAGGTTTGTTAGGATTATCACATTTTAGAAATAGCCGTGTAGCAACATCTCTTTGGGAACCAATATATTTGAATTTATTTACTGTTCAATTAACATGTCCTCAAGGTATGGTAGATACTACAGATGATGAGCGCTTAAATATTATTCTTGAAGGTGTATCGTCAGTTGGTTAGATTTCTACTTCATTTGGTGCAAATGCAACAGAGCAGAAGTATAAATTTGCACAGCGTTCATTCGCAGGCGCAAAACCTGATAGAACAAACGTTGATTTGACATTACACTTTAATCTTAACCTTTCTTATGATAACGGTTCACCAGAGAACTATACATATAAGTTCCTTCGTGAATGGGTTGACCTTATTTATGATCCTCTTACAGGTCGTGAAGGTCTTAAGAAAGATTATGTTGCGCCTTCTATGACTATTACTATGCAAGACCGTGCAGGTAATCCTTATTGGCAATGGGTATTCTATTACATTTTCCCTACAACCGGTGTACCTGGTCCTACACTTAATTATGATAGTACAGACCTTATGTCATGTGATATGACATTCCGTGCTGACTGGTGGGATGAATGTATGCTTTAATATTCATATATTTTATAGTAATATGAAGTTAAAAAGTTTATATAAAATAAAGAGACTTAGAATTAAAAATTATTCTAAGTCTCTTTTACATTATAAAATATATTTAATCTTCTTTCTTTCTACGTCCACCTCTATTAACACGTCTACGTCCGCGTGTAGGTTTTTCTTCTTCAATTACTGGTTCGACTTCTTTTAATTCAGGTTCTTCAACTGGTGATTCTGCAATAATTTCATGTGAATCTGTATTCATAAGTTTTGCATTTGACCATGTATCATCATCTGAATCATATGTGTCTATTAATTCATTTACAGCATTATCAGAATCTTCATTCTATTTTTCAAAAATATCATTAGATTCTGTATTTAAATTTGAATCATCTACATCATTTAATATAGAATCTACATCATCTGATGTTTCCACTGGTTCAATTTCATCAGGAATACTATCTACTAATGGCATACCATAACAAGATGTCGTTTCTATTGATGAATCTTCATTTTTATCTGTATTATTTCCAATATTATCTGGAATTGGATTTGGTATATAATTTTCTGGTACTTTATGTATTAAATCACCTTCTACAAAGCCATCTCCATCTGTATCTATTGGAAATAAATGTGGATCATGACAATCGCAATGATGATGCGGTGGACATGGTGGTACTGGTTGACAACAATGATCATGTTTACAATCACAATGATGACAATCACAATCACAATGATGACAATCACAACGATGCTCACAGCAATCACAATGGTCACATTTTACACATGAATCTGTAAATTCGCAATCAACACAATGATGATGGTGATGACAATGATGACAATGGCAGAAACAATAAGTTCCAACTGGTCTAATATTCATAATTTTATCACCTAAATTCCAATCACTCCAATTATCATATGATACTTTACTTGATGTTTGCATATATCTATTTTATTATTAATTAATTTTCATTTTATAGTGTTACTTCATCCTCAATTTCATCCTTAGAATCATCTGCAGGTTCTACAGGTCTAACATTAATAGTTCCATGAGGACCATGTGAACAACCGTTTTCATCAATAACTTCTTCAAACATCATAGGTTTACGATTTTTTGAATGGAATTTATGCCAATCTGGTCTATCATCATCTTCGAATGGTGGTATAAGTCTTGTTGTTGCAATACCATATGGTTTATGCTAATTAAAACAAGGCATATTCATATGACTATATTTATTAGGATGACATGGATCACATATATTACAACCATCTGCAGGACATGTATACATTGATGGATTCTTATGTTTAATAATAAACTGTGTTTTATGAGGTCCACAAGGACGCATAATAGGTTCTGGACAAACAGGAGGTCTCCAAGGTTTACTAACTTCTACAGAAGGCGTGTATTTGTTAACTTGCTATTCAAAATAACCAACCCATGCATCTGGGATATTACTTATATTTGTAGTTATCATTTGTTATATTAATTTATTTTTATTTTATTTGATTATCTAAGATAATTTCTAAACTTCTTTAACATCGCCTTCCAATTAACTTGAGGATTGTTTTTATTAGATGTTATCTTCAAAACATTTTTCTGAATTATCATTAGGAAATCAATTATATTATCTAATCTTTTAAATACAAGATTTGAACTGACGGTATAAGATACACCATTATCTAATAATTTTATACCATTATTAGGATATTCTTTATTAATACGAGAAATAAGTTTCTATACTTTTTCAATACCAACTTCATTATCCATTGGCCTCATTTTAATATTATTTTCAGGAAACAAATAATAAAAGTCTTCAAATGTTAAATGTAATGCAGAAAGTGGAATAGGTGCAAACATTCCCTTATTTGTATACTTATTATATGTTACTTTACCTAATATTGATTTTAAAAATTCTTGTCTTTGATCATATGCTTTACTTGCTTTCTTCTACTCTTTAGAATAATTTTTTAATAACATATCCATTTGTTCAGTATTATTAAAATAATCTTCAAGCAAAACTTTTATTGAATTTACCATCCTATCTTTTCGCTTTAATTTATTATATTTATCATTAAAGATAGTTTCATATAATTTTATAGCTACATCAAAACCATATGATTCATTAATATTCTTATTATATTTTAATGAATTATAATTTAATGTTAATTTATTTCGAGTCTTATTATCAATAACATAAACTAAATATGGGACTTGTGTGGTAGAACTAAATAAAATATTTGTAATTCTACCTGAATGATATTTCTAATCATCTATACATAAACCTTTTACATTATCGCCGATATTAAATTTACATTTATTATATTTCTTTGTCTTCACATCATTTCCTCTCTATTGTAAATTAAAAGATAAAGGCATGATTTTATATAAGAATCCATTATTTCTCGTACTACCATTAATATTATAATTTCTCTAAGATGGTTGATTTATTGGATTCATAATTTATAGTATATTAAAATTTTACTGCATATGCATTATTTACTCCGCAAAGACCAGCATCAGGATTAGGTAATTTCTAATCTTGACCATAATCAGCAGTAGAGCATTTATCTAATCTAAAAAGGTATACATATTTATGAATAACAGAAAGAAAACTACTTGTTAATGAGCGAGCACCTTCATATTCAATATCATCTACATGTAATGTAAACCAATTTTGTACACATTGTTTTAACTCATTAATAATTTCAAGAGGATTATCACTAATAGGTAATTCAATTTTAGTAATATCAGAACCTTGTAATACTCCAATTATTGACTACACTACTTCAAATATATCTTCTTTATATTGTTGTAGTCTCCACATAAAATCTTGAATATGCATCTTATATTGATTATTAGGTGTTACACTTGCTAAATTATTAAATTTGGTATAAAATGCGATAATTTTTGTTAAATAAATAACATCATCACATTTCTATGGTTCACACTTTGAATCATCAATAGTAGATTTAATTCCTGCTACATATTCTGTTTCTTCTGGTGTAATATTCTGTGTAATATATCTTACTGTATCTTTGTCCATTAACGGTAACATTGTTGGCATAATATAATATGTTTATTTTCATATTTATTCAACATTTATTTCTTGTTTCACAGACACGCTACTTTTTAGTATAGTTAAATAATTTAACTTCTTTCATCCATAGTTGGTATCTCCGCAAGCGTAAATTCGGGTATGTTCATCCCTATTTAATATCTTATATTAATATTTGTTTTAAACCATTATCTAATATATTTAATGATGCATTATAATCTCTATCAATTTCTTTACCACAATGAGGACATATCCATTCACGTTCACTTAATTTTAAGTCTTTATAAATATAACCACAATTATGACATGTTTTAGATGATGGATAGAATCTATCTATTATAATTAACTATCTTCCATACCATCTACATTTATATTCTAACTAACGTCTAAATTCATATAAAGATAATTCTTGAATAGATTTTGCTAATTTATGATTAGACATCATACCTTTCACATTCAAATCTTCAATACAGATAATTTGGTTTTCATTAACTAATTTTGAAGTGATTTGATGTAAATACGTATTACGTTGATTACTTATCTTTTCATGAACTTTTGCTAATTTAATTTTTAATTTATTTCTATTGTTACTTCCTTTTTGCTTTTTACTTAATTGCCGTTGTAGTTTCTTTAATTTCTTTTCTTGATTTTTATAGAAATGCTTATTCTCATATCTATTTCTATTAGAATCTACAATAAAATCTTTAATTCCTAAATCCAACCCTATTACTGTATCTAATTTTTCTTTCTAAATTATATTATAATCAATAAGAATCGATAAGTAATATTTGTTTGTAGATGTTTTAGTAAGAGTAACAGAATGAATATATTTTTCATTATGATTTAAATAGATTTCCTCTTTTCTTGAACATTTAAATAATATATTTGTTAACTATTTTATTAAAGTTATTCTATTACCATTAATTTTCTTCTTCCCTCTAAAAATTAAATTTGTAAATCTACAACTCTATTTTGTATATTTTTTAGATTTAAATTTAGGATAACCTTTATGTAATTTAAAGAAATTATCATATGCTTTTAATAAATCCTGCATCGTTTGTGCTAAACACATTGCATATACATCATTAAGAAATAGATATTCATATTGTTTCTTTAAATTAGTTAAATATTTACCTAACTAAGATAAAGATGTATTTTGCTTATATTCTTTATACTATGTTTTCTTATAATCTAATAATTTATTATATATAAGTCTACAACAACCTAACTGTTTAGAAATAAAATCTTTCTAAACAGAATCAGGATATATTCTTATTTTAATTGCTTTTAACATAATATAATAAAAAATCGTTTATATTTTTAATTTGTATAAAAATTGGCCGGTTAATACAAATTATTAATATAAACGATCTATAAATATCTTTAATTATATAGTATATTCAAAATTATAAAAATAGTCTAAATTAACCGGCCAAAGTTTTTAAACATATTTCTTATATTATTTATCTAAATTATTTTAAAAATTATTGTAAATTAATAAATATTTTTATATTTATTTAAAATAAAAAAGAGACTTGTAAACTAAATACAAGTCTCTTTTATTATTAAATCTTTTTCTTCAAAATAGAATCTCTATATTTAACAGCCTCATCTTTTGTATAAAAAAGATTATTTGTTAATGCTCTCCATGAATCAGCTGCTGGATCTTTTCCAATATAAGATGATGAAGTCTGACCAGATGAATTAATAAAATAATAGAATGTTACTGGTTTCAAACGATGATACCCAACTCTGGAAATCTCCTTATTTGCATATACCTCATGAAGGCTGCAGATACCTGTGATATAATTAATATCTGTGATTCTATACAATCTTGTCTCATATAATACAATATCATCTATCTTAAAAGAAATATCTACACATTTCTTTACAAACTTTGAATTTGAAATATCAAAATCAGAAATTTGTACACCATTTGGAAATGACGCAACTTTAGTTATTGCATTATAAGTAAAGATTGTATCCTTTTTCAGATTACCGAATGGAAGATCAGCACTAAGGATATATTTCTTCTCTGTTGTCTTATTTTTCTTTGTATTCATAATCTTTATTTTTTAATTGTTTATTATTTCATTAACAATACAAAGATACATATTTTATTTGAAATAAAAAAATTAATTAGGTAATTTCATAGGTAATTGTATAGCAGATGGGATATTCCATGCATTTGCTTTAATACCATTTGAATAACCAAATTTTATAATTCTATCATTTGCAATCTGCTCTTGTAATGATGATGATATATATCCATCTTTTGTTATATAATAAAGAAATGACCTATTATCAGATATAACTACATCTTTTTTATTGGATATTGCTTTATCTAATTCACCATGTTCAGATTGATTTGGAAATTCTTGTGATTTAGAAATTAGTAATTGTGGATGTCCCGGATCACATATTTTCTTATAACCTGTATTTATATTAATTTCCATAAAATCATACATATATGGTAAATAAGACGGTAACCACAATTTCCAAGCAGCATTTTCATTAATAAGCATAATAAAATCTTGTATCAATACAGATTTACCATCAGGTGATATGATCGATTTCAATGCTCTAACATTATTATTAATTATATCAGATTTACTATATGAATCAGGAAGTTCATTAAACCATTCTGGCACAATTTTTAATCTATCATACCTTGTACCTTCATACCTAAATGTATCTTTAACTATAAATTTTCCATTTTCATCTTTATCAGATAAATCATATGAAATAGTATAAGGTGATTTATAATTATTTTTTATACATTCATGATCAGGTACAAATTTATCTACAATATTTGTCAAATTATGCCAGAAATCAGATGAGTATGAAGATAAACTAAATCTATGTAAATACTCATTTACTTTTTCTTTTGAAAAATAATCTTGCTGTATTTCTGCAATTATACTAGATACTGATTTAAATACAAAACAATCACTATAATCTCGATTGTTATCATTATCATTATTAGCTATATAATTATGACAATTATATAACCATGCATCTTCATCAACAGAAACAAATGCAAGTTTACTTACATATTTCTTATCAAACTCAGTGGATAATTTTACTTTACCAATATATACGACATTACTATTACCTTTACATCTATATAACGTACCTGGTACTAAATCTTTTTCTTTAAATGAATTCTTAGTAAACATCTTTTCAGACATTTCATTTGATTCAATATAATCTGTAGAATTTACAGGAAGCAGTACAAGTTCAGTACCATAATAACTATATACTAATTTACCTTTAATTTCTTTTTTATCAGTATTACACCAATTTAATATATACAGTAAATTATCTATTGATATTTCAATTTCAAATCCACGCGGATCAAATATACGTGCGAATGTCATACGTTGTGACCATCTTTCACCACCTACTCGCTTATTTAATACAAAACCATCAATAGGTTCATTATCTATATATAACGGATCTATTTTCTGATCTCTCCATGAATTCCATGAAGCTTCTTTACGTAATTTATTCATTGCATCATAATAAATTACATAACCAATTTTTCCTGTATATGTATCAGATCTTTTATTAAATCCAACTGCTAGTTTTTTAGGAATAAAAAAACTATCTTCTTTTTTACCATTCATATCTAATTAAATTTTATTCTGTTCTCGTAATCGGTCTAATTGCTTATATGGTGAATCTGTTGAATATGATGTACCATGCATTTGTATTTTAAAACATTTACAATCTAATGATGGTGTATATACGTAATTTTTCTTTATACTTTTTTCTATATTATATAAATCACAATTACTTTCATAAATTTTTCGTCTACAAAATATAATATCAGTTACAACAAATAATTTTGGAGATAATCCAAAATTATTTGGATACTTATCTAAATGTAAATACCATGGCTGACCATAAAATGTTATTCGTTTAAAATCATCATACCATAAACCAGTATTTGTATCATAATTTGCATCAAATTCAGTTCTACATATTAACATTAAAAAATACCTATCGTACTTATCAACCATAACAATGCCATTTGCAAAACGATATTCGGAATTGTTACTAGTACAACTTGTTAATACTTTACATTTAAATAACATCCCTGGATGAATATCAATTTTTTTAATATCCGGTAATATCGTTTCTGTATAATTACTCATAATCATATTTAAATTCTCTAAGAAAAATAGGAGTTAATTCATACTTTTTCCATCCATATAATTTATATTGATTACATCGTTTTTTGTTATCTAATGTAGTAATAGGTCTATCATATATAGCAACAATTTCTAAATATTTTTTATCAAACCCGAAGTTTAACGTTGTTATATCAAGATTATTAGGATTATAATGGTGCCATATACTTTCTTTATTTACATCAATTATAAATGATCTACCCATTACCGGATCTGTAACAGATGTAAAACATATAAGAACTGCACCATTTTTATCTGTATACTTACTTATTATAAAAGTTTCAAAAGAAATATATATATTACTAAATCGTTCTGTTAAAAATTTTATAACAATAATAGAACCATTAGGTATATGACATAATGTAAATGTCCGTCCATCATGAATAGCAACATAACTATCAATAATTTTCCTATTTGTTTTGTCCATAATTTTATATATAAAAATAATGCAAAATATAACAAATTTAAATCCACATCATCTTATATTCACTTCAATCCATGTTTCAATCTATAGGGACATTTGTTACATTTTTGAACGCAACAGGTATGATAAACATCCGCACTTCAATCAGATCCTATAAAACTTCGACGATAAACGTTATATCTTGCATTTATAACTATTCAACTTTTCATAATATAGTTTAAAGGATTCGAACCTTTTTCTCTGCTCTCACAGTGTGTTGCCACATACACCATTAAACTATACATTATAAATGTCATTGATATAGTTATATAAACATTAATTCTTAATGTTATTAAAGTCAGATTCGAACTGACACCTCAGCAAGGAGATAATACCACTATGGGGTAACAGAGCATCCCAAGGCACTGACCAACAAATTATGCCTATTTAACAACAAACTAATGTATTAATTAATAATTATATATTTTATATGTATATTACTACATAAAGTTTTAATGCTTCAAGTTAAATTTTTCAAATATAGGCAATAAATCATCACTGAAATCAGTAAATAACTTCTGATATGTTTCCCATGCATCCATGGGTTTATCAGGTTTCGTAAATCTTGCAGATTCCCAATCGAGAATCGCCTCGTCAAAATGCATATGTTTTTTATATTTACGCAAATGATGTTTTGCAAATCTTGTATGTATTTTTTGTATTACTTTAGTTCCTAAAAATGGGAAAAATATATACATAAAAATTTTATCCAAATCATGAAAAGGATATTTATAATAACCTATATATTTCTTTTCTAATTTCATTACCATAATATAATGTTTAAAACTATATGGTATATGTTTATATGATTTTTTTATATTTGTTATAATGTTCATTGTTAATTAAATTATTAATTACTTATTAAATTGTTATATACAAAGATACATATTTTATTCAAAATAAAAAAGTCACCAATAGGAATTTGACTTCTTATTAGTGACTTTATTTTTATTTCAAATATTTAAATATCTCGTGATATTTCTTTATATTTTCTTTAAAATGTTCAGTCGATATATTAGAATAATCTACATAATCACCTTCTACGTAATAAAGATTATCATCAGATGAAAAATGTTTAAATCCATATTTATTAGCTTCATTTAAGGCTTCATCATCATCTTTTGCTTCAAATCTATGATGGAAAAAGTGTCCATGATAATCTTCTAACTCTACTTCATATTTTCTCATAATAAAAATTATTATTGTGTAATCATTTTATAAAGTAAATTCCACTTTTCCAATACTTGATCTGATGAACCTCCTGCACGCCATACATCTTTATCAAGACTTCCAAGATCATAATGTCTATATCGTCCGCAATCTGGTGAAATTTCGCCATATACAGTTTTACCATCTTCTGATATAAACAAACATAAGTCATATATTACAATATCTTTTTCTGCAAGAAAATCAGATAATACAGAAAATGTCATAGCTGCTGTTTTTCTTGCTTCTTTTACATCAATATAATAATCTGCTTGAGCATCACACATAACTTCATCTGCTAACATCTTATGTGTATCTGGTTCCCAAAATGGATTTCTCCAATCAAAACGTACAATTGGTTCAGGATATGGTTCCATATCTTTAATTTCCATACCTGCATAATAAGGATGTGTTTTTCTTACGTGTGATTTACCCATACCAAAATATCGGTGTTTACTTGTACCTGTATGATTTGCTTTAACTACAACTTCAATATTTGGTGCATCTTTAATTATACGAGCTAATACAAATTCATCGCCATAATCAAGATATGCATGTTTAATACCATGTTCTTTAAGCAATTCACATAATACTTTACTTACATGTACACGAGGAATATTACTACCTTCTACAATACCTGTTCTATTATATGTAAATGAATAAATTGTAGGTTTAAAATAGATAATACAATATTCGTCATCTAATGCACGTATTTCTTTACTTTCACCTTCTACAACTAAAGGCATTTTTCTAAATGTTTCAAAATCAATAGAAAATAAGTCTTTAATATTCCATTTAGGATATAATACTGTTTTACAATATTCTATTGATTTCAAATCTTCTTCTTGTATCTTATTCATAAATTATTACCAAGTTAAATTATTATCCTTAATATATTTCTCAACAACAGGAGGTACAAACTCTCCAATAGGAAGTTTATAATGTACTAACTCTCTTACAAATGTAGATGAAATATCAATATTATAAGGTTCACAAAAGCCCATTACCAACATTGTTTCTACACCTGCTAAATAATGATTAGTTGCTGCCAAAGACTTTTCATATGTAAAATCTTCTGAATTTCTAATACCTCTAACAATATATGAAACATTATTTTTCTTACAATAATCAGAAATTAATGTATCAGTCATATCAATTACTGTTACATTAGGATAATCCTTGAAAATTTCTTTAATTAACTTAATTCGCTCTGAACGTTTAATAAGCCCTTCACCTTTCTTTAAATTTGTTGCTAATGCAATAATAAATTCATCACATAATTTATATGTCTGATCTACAATTGCCTTATGCCCATTTGTAAATGGATCAAATGATCCAGGAAATATAAATTTCTTCATCTTTTAATTTTCAATATTTTGTGAAACCCAAAGTCCTAATTGCTTTAATGCTTGCTTTCGATGACTCTTCAAATTTTTTCTTGCTGAATCTAATTCAGCATATGTTTTACCAAATGTATTATCTCCTACAAATATAGGATCATATCCAAATCCATTTGTACCTCTTAATTCATCTAATATATATCCATATGAATATCCGCTAAACGTTTTTTCGATAATACCATTTTTTGCTATTGCAAAACATACTTCAAAATATGCAGATCGTTCATTAAATGGAATCTTTTTGATATATTGTAACAATTTCTCATTGTTAAGTCTATCATGTTCTGACTTATCTGTTGTAAACTCTTCATGCGGTACATTAGTAACATTTAATTCATTATCTATTGTAACTTCATGAAAACGAGCTGAATATGGTCCCGGTAAATTATTCAATCCAGGAACAACTAAACCACTATCTTCTGCAATAACATATGTATCAGGATATTCTTTACTATATGCAGTTGCTTTAAGTATAGCATTATCTTTAATTGTTTTACCAGTCTCTTGAACATCTAATGCATGTGGTTCAATTTCATATCCTAATGGACTTAAAATTGATGCAATCTCTCTAATTTTACCAGGATTACTTGTACCTACAATAATTTTACTCATGATTTATTCATTATTTGTTTCTTAATAAAATCTCTTATAATTTCTATAATAGTTCCTGTACTATCATATGGTATTCTTGAAACTAAATATACATTACTATATTTTTTTTCTTTACAATGATTATATAGTAACATAAATGATTTTCTATAATACTCTAAATCTTCTAATGTATGAAATTCTTCATCTAATGAATCTCCTCTTTTTTGTATTCTTTGTTGACAATGTTCTGGAAAATCATCTAAAATAATATATAAAGTATCATTATCAATATTATTATCGATGTAATCATACATTTTTTCTTCTGAATCTTTATTTAGTAATGTAGCTTTACTGAAAATACCTCTATCTTTAAATATACAATTATTAAAAAATTGTTTAATAAGATTAATTATATAAGTTTTACCAGTACCATCATTACCGTCAAATTCAATATTAAACGTTAATTGTTTTTCTGTTTGCATAAATTATAAACTTTTTGTATATTTGTTGGTAACCAGCAATCCATTAAACTAGCATGCTCAAATATACATGTATCAGTATTAATAATATTACTTAATATCTTTATGCCATTTGCTTTTAATGTTGCACCTGTTTCAACAACATCTATAATACAATCAGCACCAATATCGATATATCCTTCTGTTGAACCTGATGTATTCAATGTATAATATGGACAATGCATTTTATTTGTAAAATAATGCTTTGCTATTGTTTCAAATTCAGTTGCACATATGATAGGATGTTTCAATGATGTTAATTCATCTAATGTCATTTTTGATGCTAAACATATTTGTACCTTATTTAAACCTGTATGTGATACTAATTCTAATTCATTTTCATACTCGCTATTATTAACCATATCATAACCACATATACCAAATTCACAAAACTTACTTGCAATTAATTCTGGTATTGCTTTTGGTTTAGCTATAAATAATGCACAGTCATCTGACCAATCAGGAAAATAATATTTACGAGTATTTTCATCTGGCATATCAATATTACATTCATTAAATAATGATTTAACTCCTGTATATAATCTACCTTTTGGTACAACTAATATTGGTTTATTATTCATAATTATTTTTCTTTAAAATTCTTAGATTATCTCTATCTTTTAAAATAAAATTTGTAATCTCTTCAATTAAATATTTGTTATTAGTAGTCATATAGAAACATGTAGTTGAATCATCTCCTCTATGTTTATCCCAACCCTTTCTACCAAATTCAATTTTCAAATTATCTTTCTTAAATAAAAATCCAGGAAACCAATAATATACAAAACCTGAAAATGAATTTGTTTTCTTTACTTCACCATTAGTTAACAATGCTAATTCATTTAAAAATTTTCTATATTGATAACTAAACATTCTCGCTGTATATGATGTAGTATTCCTAAAAATTAAATCATAATAATTTTCATGACCAGTTGCATAAGATTTTCCTGATAAACTTACACATTCTATATGTTTCCCAAATATATTAATAATTTGCTTTACTATTTCATCTAATTCTGCATTTACCATAATTACTCTAATATTTTACATTCCTCTTCTGTATATCTCTTATGTAATTCAGTTAACCACCATTTTGTTTTAACTTTTACTTTAGGCATTCGTTGTCCCTTTAATAATGTTGATCGCCTAATTACTACACCTTCTTTTATATATGGATATTTACAATTAGTTTCAGTCCAATCATTATTTTGTATATCTTTAATAAAGTCATTAACTAATGGTCCTGTATAAACTAATTGAGGTAATTCAATACCACAATCTTTAAATAAATCCATATAAATTTTTGGTTCAATATATCCTTTCTTTTTTATAAATACATCAATTAATGCAAGATGCATATTATCTTTATCTTCTAATGAATGAAATCCTGCGAAACTATGTTCTCCATACCATTCAAAGAAAAATGTAATTTCATCAACACCAGAGAATACATCTTTTTTACATCTATGTTGTTCAACAATATTAGATAATATAGTTTCATAATTATGTGATTTAAAATAACGTACAGCATCACCAAATTGTTCAGATGACTCATCTACCATACATTTTCTTGAACCAAAATTTGTGAACATCTTTTTCTTAACAGAATATTTAGCGCAGAAATTTTGTCCATCTAATTTATTAAATGCCCATACTTGTTCACCTAGTAATTCAGTATTATATTTTATATTATCTATTGAATCGTAATGTTTCATGTAATTATTTTAGTTTAACTTATTTTAGCAGAAGCATTTTTACATATATCAATGTGTTCTCCTTTATTATCTGTTATTAAATTTAAAATATATGACCACATCTCTTTATCTTCTAACCCATCTGTAATTATATCTATATCATAATTATCTGGTAATTCAAACTGTAAATGAATATCTAATTTTCTTTTCATAATTAACTCATTATTAAATATTATCTAATTTACGACAATTATAACCTTGATCGTATGATAATTTTAAAAGTTCTGTAACTAACTTAATATCTTTTGTATTAGAATCTCTATATTTCTTAATTATTTGTTCAATGAAATAATTTCGTTTATTTGTATATTCAAGTAATTGTCTTGCATCATCAATTACTTCTTTCATACTTTCTAACTGATTTTCATCTGTATAAACATTATTATACTCTTTACATTCTATAATACTACAATTTTCATCTTCATCTATATTATCTATATCATAATCTCCAATTACTGGAACCTTATAACATGTATAAAATATAGTATGATTAAAAAGAGTTATTTCATACAAATATGAAATATCTCTTGCAACTTTATCATCTTCTTGTATATCATCATATGAATCAAGAATTTGTTTTGTTAATGATTCATAATCATATTCTTCTACATTTTTTGAATATTTTTCTAATACTGCTTTTAAATCATCACCAGTACCACTGTCTGGATAACCATCACAATGTCTATATAAAATATTGCGTCCTGTTATACCACTTTGAACTATAATATTACAACGTGTAGGCATAATTTTATAATACTTCTATTTTTAATCTATCTGTTATATAACTTTTATTTTAAAATGTTTATAAAACAAATAAATAATAAAAATAAAATTTTAATTTTTTAACATGAATAAAAAGGCATTATATGAAGCTATAATGAGAGATATTAGCAAAATCGTTAAGAAAAAAATTAACGAAAATATGGAAGAAAATACAATTAATATTCCATCTCAATATTATGATGAAGATGGTGATATTGATTTAAGTGATCTTTCGGTATTACCACAAAATATTATCAATGCATTGGCAAAGGATCTTCTTACTAATGGAGATTTTCAAGAAGACGATAGAGATGATGATTGTCTCATGTGTAGTATATTACCATATATTGATTCAAAAAATGAAAATGCTACTATTTTAACACGTTCATTAGAAGATTATGGTATGTGTTTATCATTCAATGCAACAGTCGATTATGAAAATATTGATCATGCAGCATATCCATCAAATGATAGAGACGTTCCTGATGATCCGGCATATAGAGAATGTGATATTAAAGATGTTGTAATTTCTGGTTTAATGTTAACTGACGGTGACCAAGAAATTATGATTAATGACCCAGATATTATTGAAAAGGTAAAGGATGAAACATTATCATCTAATGTTATTGATAATTTCAGAATTGAATAGGAAGAGTCATATGATCCATATGAAATGGATGATTATTATGAAGACTAATAATTAAAAACAATAAAGGTTAATAAGCATAAACACTTATTAACCTTTAATTTTTTATATGATAATAAAAATGAAAAAAATGTTGGGATAACAGGATTCGAACCTATGATTACTGATCCAGAGTCAGTCGTATTACCACTATACTATATCCCAATAAAATCTATAAGCTTACTATACTATATATTTATTATATATCGTTTTGGATTTATGAGTTAATAAGATTTATTATACCAAAAACATTATTTTCATAAACAACCACATTTATTATTTACCGGTATGTGTTTCATTCACCTATTAATATATACGTAATATATTAATAACATCTGGGTACTCTTTATTACTAATAAACAATGTTCCTATTTTATCATCTTAATAGAAGTAAATATGAAATTATTTTAATTATCTTCATATAACAATAAAACAGAAGATATTTTCAAATCATTAAAATAATCTATTTACTAATGTCAATTGCATTCTTTATTTGTGCACTATTTATAATGCAATAATCTCTCATTAAGGAACGAACTTATAGACCACTACATCTTTAAATCTGTTGTGGATTTTTGCGGAGAGCAGTGGTCCCGACCCACATTCACATACATGAACAAGCAATTTAGCAGATTGTCCCTAACCCCGTTAGGTTTACTCTCCAAATTGATTAATAAATTATATCAATCAATTTTATTTACTATATTTATAGTATATTATAATCAAAAAGTTTACTTTTTATCACTAAAAATATAATATAATTTTATTATCAGTTGATTCTTGCCGATATTCACATCTATAACCATATGTGTAAATAAGTAATGATATAAATTGTTGAATCCATTGTTTATAACAATCTTCTGCTGGTATACTATGTTTTTTTGTTAACATTGCAACCATAGTTAATTCTGATATGATACAATACGTACTTCCTTTTGCTACAGCATCTTTAAGTTTTTCATTTACATAATCAATAATAACATCACCACGTCTTAAAAATGATTGATTTGCTTCATATGCAATAGAATTACGTAATTCTGTAGCTTTTGGAATTATAATATCACTTTTCTTCTGTTTAAATTTTATCATTGAAAATTTTCATATTTATCCTTTAATTGTTGAAGTCTTCTATAATTCGTATACAATACATTTGCATCACCACTAGTAGGATTATTTACTAATTTATAATAATCTAACTCTGCCTGTAAATATTCAGATTTTGCTATTTGATAATCTGCTTCTTTATAAGCATTGAATAAATCTGGTTCATATTGTTCAAGTGAATCACCATATTTTTCTTCTGTTACATTATTAATTAATGAAACTCTCGAATCATTAAATATATGGTGTTGAAAATCTTCAGTTATATTTGAAGATTCTTTTTTTATTATTTCATCCTTTTTATTAATTACATATATAACATACTATTTAGATGAAAAAAGTAATTTAATTAATTTAAAAATGTTCATCTTCATTTAAAATAAATTTCGTACAATCTCGCGTTTTATATAGAAATTCTTTTGCCGCTTCATATGATAAAAAATAATTTGAAACTAATTCTTTGTCAATTCCAGTACATACTATCTGGTTATCAGTTTTCATTAAAAAATCGCGAAAAAATGGTAAAATACTGAAGTAATTCCAGTAAATTTTGTAATATTTTATATGTTTTCCTAAACCTATATCAAATTCATCAACATATTTAATAGTATACTCAATTGGACCAAAAATATTAAATATTTTCTTAATTTGTATATCTCTATCATATGTTAATGATATTAGGTACATATAAAAAAATGTGAATATTAATATATTTGTAATCATCACAATTCATTTTCTAAATTTTCTAATTTTATCTCTAACAACCTTATCCTGTTTTCTTGTGTTAAAATAATAGTTTTTAACTTATTAATAGAATCAATAATTTCATTTATCTTATCATATAATTGTTTTTCTTGCTCATTACTCATATTATTATCTTATCATTTAAAATATCATCAACTATATTAACTAATATAGGGCAAACACAATTATAATAATCAAAGTCTTTTTCAAAAGAAATATCATTATTAGAAAAATCCTTATATAATTGTAAAAGAATAAATGCAACATATTTATTAAATGGACGATCAGTGATATTATATGATGAAATATTACGTAATATTTCATATACACTTTCTGCATCCATATAAGTATCCAACTCTTTTACATATTTAACTATATTATTTTGAATCTGAATAATATAATTATTTATATTTGAATTATTTATAGTTATCATATTTCTTACTCTTCAATAAATTTTTTAATTGTTTTTGCCATATCAATAATTCTATCAAATTCATATCGGTCTCTATTAGCCTTCTCTGAATTTGCCCAATACATTGTATAAATCAATGCACGATCAGCTGCAGGTAACTTACCAAAGTTATCGTCATTGATTAAATCATCAAATTTATTGTTCTTAAACTTAATATTTTTAGTTTCATTTGTATTCATATAATTTATATATCAATTTATATTATTTGTTTTCATTATTATTAATAACTTTAAACTTATCAGTATCAGGAATAATGGCTAAACTACCCCATGTTCCATGAAGCTGTCCAATACTATCGATAAATTGAACAACACCTTCACGTCCAATATATGAGTTTACAACTGTATCATAACCACAATCATCAACCCATAAAATTTTAATAGTATCTCCTATCTTTACGTTTTCTTGTTCCATAACAAATCTTATTTAAACATTATATAACGAAGATACATATTTTATATTAAAAAAGAAAGGATACTAACTTAAATTAGTATCCTTAATATATTTTCCACTATTCAAAATGATTTCTTGTATCTAAATAAAATAAATTAGTTTCATTCTTATATGCTTCCTGTTCAAATGATATATTTCTATATGCTTTATGCGAAAATCTATCTTTTGTAAATAATACACGCCATAACCATTCAAAGAAATATATTATATAGAATATAATACCACCTATATACTATTGAAGACACAATGGTAAAAAACATGCAAAATCTTTCATTTGTTCAGTATGTATAGACTCATGATTTAATATTTTTTCTTTATATCTAAGAATCTATAATTTATATGCATATTCTTTTCTGACAAATAATGTACCGAAAAGATTAATAGCAATAAAACCCTATACCGGTATAATACTATTATAAACAATTTTCATTTTATTAAATTATCCTTTTAATTATTTATTACTTGTTCTGTTTTTAACTCAATAATTATATCTTCTTTTATAAATAAAACATTATTATCATCTATATCTAAATATTCAATATTTTTAATAGTATTCACAAAATTATGAACAAACGTATTTAATATAGATATATCTGTATCTTCTATTCTAAATAGAAATTTAGATAATTCTGGATATGCTAATGATATTTCTTTCTTTGTAAAATATTCATCACCATTTATTAAGCCTAAACATTGTCCAGATTGAAATGCAATTAATTTTAATATATCTTCTTTTGACATATTATTATTTAATGTTGTGAAATCTATTGTTGTTAAATCAATATTTAATAATGTATTTAATCTACAATCAAAGTCACTACGTAATGCGAGTTTTACTTCTGATCTATATTGAGATCTAGATAAATGAGATAAAATAGAACGTATAGAGCGTACTATCTTTAATGGTATATTGCGTTTTACATTTTTTGTAATTAATAAAGGAGTAGTCTGATGATGTAAAGAATATGTATTTTTAATAGCATTATTTAATTCATCTTTTGTTCCTTTATAACAATTAGAAATAATACCATCATCAATAGTTATTAAATTTCTATTTTCATTTTTATCAGATGAACAAAATATCTTACATTCATTTAATGACGATAATTTATCTACAATATATGCTATGTCTATATCAGTTGAATCAGATGAACCATATATATAATTTCCATATATTTCCATTTTAATTATTCTAAATTAATTTGCTTAAATATTAAATAATTCTCTAAATCTATAAGAGTCTGTAACGATTCATCAAAGTATTGATGATCATAATTTTCATCATTTCTTGCATGCAAATCTATTAAAGCTTCATGAAATCTTGAATCCGGATATTTCTCAAAATACTTCTTCAAAATTTCCAAAATTTTCATATTACTTTCATAACGTTTACTTCTGTAATATTCAAACATCTTCTGCTCTGACTCATTTCTTTTTATATCATTCTCTACCATAATTATAATTTATAAAATTAAATTATTAGTTATATACTTATATCTTTTATTTCTCTATCTAATGATATACATTTAGGATCTATATTTTCATATGTAAAAACACTATTCTATCCTTTTGGATCATCAAAGAATCTATACATAGTTGCTTTATTTCCTTCAATATAAGAACCTCTTGTTTTTAAATCTATCTTTAATATTACTGCATTATTTATATTTTGTTTATTCTTAAATAAATCTTTTGCATAACTTTCCAATTTATTATAATTATATTTTAAATAAAAATAAACTCTATCTGGATAATTATCACCATTAAATTGTTTAGATCTCGGTATTAACCCATTTTTCTATATTTTCTAATATGTTTTATAATCAGTTATATGGTATAAAATACCATCACATTCCTTATATACATAATCAGTTAATTCATATATAAATTTTGGATGTAACATAAATACATAGTTATCATTCTATCGTTCTTTTACCGCAATAAAATATCCTAAATTATAAATAATAGATTCTAGATTTATTAATGCATCTTTATTATATTCATCATCATAATCATCACAATATATATAAAAATATAATAATGGCGTTTTATCTTTCTATAATGGATTATAATCAATTCCAGCATGATGAATAAAACCATCAAAATATTTTTTTAGTTTAGATAATGCTTTATTCGGATCCATTGTATGTAATAAACCTTCATACAAATAATTTTGTTCACATTTTTTTAAGTAACTATATTGACATGTATCTTCTATACCATATTTTAGTTGATTATATGGCTAAAACCATATATTATCTTTTGAATATTCTCTTAATGCATTATCATAATAATTAAATTTCATTTCAAATAAGGTTTTACCTATCAATCTATCATAACTATCCATATTATTTGTGAAATTTATTATATATTATTTTCTATATATTCTACTTGAACTTCTTATAATTAGTCTATAATTCAAATATCATCGCTTGAAATTTATCTTTATCATCCTATGTATATTCAGAAAATCTAGGTCTATAATCAAAATGATATTCGTTAATCTTATATTTTACTAAATGATATTTATAACATGAATAATTAAATATTTCCATAGGACCAAAATTATTTGAAACATATATAGTTCTTAACATATTAATATATTTTTTCATTTCTGATAATAATGTTATATCATTCAATGAATCAATATCTTCATCTTCAGATTTAACATGTTCATATACAGCATTTAATCTTGCACGCTCTTCCGATTTATTAAATATATAACATAATCTCTAACTTTTTTCAAAATACATATTATCCCATATAAATGGATTCGTTTCATCATCCGGTAATCTATTTTTCTCTGATTTTAAAACGTCTTTATCTTCCAATGCATACATTTCTCTTATATGTAAAAATTCATGCTTACATGAATCTCGCAATAACTATATATTATTCTATATCATATATGAATTTAGATAAATAACTATTTCATTATCATCTTTATCTTCACTTTTTATATATGAATAAGAAGTTGATTTTATATCATTTAATATATAAACATATATAGGATATTTTATATTTTCATTATCTACTTTTTTACATAAAGAATTTTTAATATTATAGTTATATCCTGTATATACTTTTATATCTCTACTTATATCTATATTATCTTTATAAATATCTTCTATAACATCTATAACTTCATCAAATACATCACTTATATGGTATTCTTCATTTATGATATTAAGCATGTCGTCATCATCATTATATTGATATTGTAATCTTCTTTCATACGACCAATTAAAATTACCACGTAAATGTCTATAATTATTTTCATATAATTTTTTTTCATTATGAAAATAATATTCAACTAATTCCTTTACATATTTGTTCATATTAAAACAAAATTAATTTCAATATTTATAAAAAATAAAATAAGTTATAAAATTACAGGATAATTTTATAACTTATTGATAATTAGAGGAAGAAGTGGGATTCGAACCCACGAACCGATATTAAACGATTTCGGGTTTTCAAGACCCGCGCATTCGACCAGCTCTGCCATCCTTCCAAATAAAAAATTAGGATTTATATTCTGTGAGAATCCTTTAACTCAATACCAATACGATGGTCTCCAAGACTTTCCATTAAATAAATTTAATGTTCTTGTAGTTACGATTCTATATCATAGTAATATAGACTATTAATAATTGTTGCAACTAACGGAATCGAACCGCTTACTCTCTCGCATGATGAGAATGTGTTGCCATTACACCAAGATGCATGCAGAGTTTTATCGACCGCTTATTATCTCTGTCATTCATATTTCCCCATTTATAATATTACTTTATAGATACACAATCGCGAACAGTTATCTATATTCATAAAATAAACGTATCATACTAGTTGCGCACTCCTGAACTCGAATCAGGGACCTCCAGGTTATGAGCCTGGCGAGCTACCAACTGCTCCAAGGCGCGATATATAAAAACATAAAAATAATAATGAATTCATAGATGGATTCCTGACTACCATCAAACCTCATTACATATTAAGCACATTATTCAGTCACTACAAGTTAGTTCATGACGCTAACTTTTTATGTAGGAAGGATTGATTACCTTCAAAGGCTACAGACATCATTCCATTAAAACGATTTGACCTTTCTTACGTCACTCACAGTTGGCCAACTGTGGTTATTTTAACCTTATGCTTCTTAATATTGATTACTCTAAATCATATCTTTTCAGATATAACCTAAATGCCTTATTTACTGTCCACAAATTATTCAGCAATATAAAAACATTATTAAGTTATGTTATTGAGCTCCGAGTCGGATTCGAACCAACGACCTGCTCATTACAAGTGAGCTGCACTACCACTGTGCTATCGGAGCATAAATTTTATTAACTTATTATTTATCTAATTTACTTTAAAAATTAATAATAAATCAAAAAAATATTTCATAATTATTTGTACCTTCACTCGGACTCGAACCGAGACGTAATTAAACCTAGCTCCTTAGGCTAGTGACTATACCAATTCGTCTATGAAGGTATTAAAATTAGTTTCATAAAGAAACTTTTTATTTAATAACGTAAATTTAAAATAATTTATTTTTAACTATTTTAGTAGTGCGTACCGGGATCGAACCGGTGAAATACCAGCGTGAAAAACTGGCGACTTAACCACTTGTCAAACGCACCAAATTTTTTTAAAATACATTATATTATATATAACTTTTTAAATAAAGTCTATATATTTATTAAAAATATTTTCAAAATATTTGTGGGAACAACAGGATTCGAACACTGTGACGTAAGATCATTTCAACCGGTTTGTAAATACAACCCACTTACCATGGGTCTCTCACACCAACGAGAAGGTATTCCCAAATATTATAATTTATTTATATATTCCTTTAATTCTTTCGCTTTATATGGTAATTCATATTTTTTACACCATTTCTTTATAGCATTACCAGAAATACCATATAATCTTCCAATATTTTCAAATGTAATATATTTCCTAAATAATTCTATTAACTCTTCTTTTGAAGGAATAATATAATTTTTATTGGTTTTTATATTATCAGATATTTTATTATACTAACTAATTATAGAATTGTCTTTAAATTTATATATTAAATTATTAACAGCATTATCATCTTTTATAATTTCTGTTGGACATTCTAGTAAATTACTATGTATTTCTCGATGACAATTAGAACATACTAATACACATTTATCTAATTCAGTTTTTACTTTATTCCAACTTCTAGTATAACCTCTACTTCCTATTGCAAAATCTTTCTATTCAGGATTAATATGATGAAATTCTAATGCTGAAATACATTTATTATAACCACAACATTGACATCTATTCCCTTTATATGCTAATGCTAATAGTTTTATATGATCTCTTCGTTTCTAAACATATTCAGACTAACATTTCATGCATTTCCAATGAATTGAATTATCATAAAAATACTATTTAAATAAAGTATTCCCATGCTTTTTGCATATACGATATTCTTTTATATCACTCATATTGCGCTTCGGAATGGACTCGAACCATTGACTTTCTGATTAACAGTCAGACGTTCTAACCAACTGAACTACCGAAGCAAATATTGAATAGTTTATCTTCGGACACTATTCATAATTATTAAAATTCAGTCATATACTTACCGAGAATTATATATGCACTATATCATGAAAGTTTATTCATAATGGCACTACTTATCATGATTAAAACCATATTCAACTTTGGTAACTAATATTCATATAGGAAAAATATCTTACCATCTCATCTTAAATATATGGTTGAATAACATATATTCATAATTATTTTTTAGAACCTATATTAAAATCAAAAAATGCATATCATTATTATAAGAAATAATTAAAACTTATAATAAAGTCTCGAGCTATGCGCAATATCTTTATAAAAAATGTAAATATAAAACAGATAATACTGAATAACATATACATTTTATAACTGTTTCATACATTTATAACCATTGTAATTGTGATCCCACCAGGACTCGAACCTGGAAGTCCTTTTACGGAACACAGTTTAGAAGACTGTTGAGGTCATCCATTACTCTTTATGGGACCTAAATATCAACATAGATATGTTAAATAAGTTGCGGTACGTACGAGATTCGAACTCGTGACTTCTACAGTGACAGTGTAGCGCTCTGACCAACTGAACTAACGCACCAAATTAAATATTTTTATTTAAATATTGTTCAATTTTTTCTTTATTATTTTCATACCATCCTAACTATCTATTACATACAGAACATAATAAACCTCTAAATTTTAATGTTTCATGATTATGATCAATACATAAATGCTTAGGTGCACTTTTTGATTTCCACTTTACACAATCATCTATTGTTCTTCCACAAATTTCACATGTTTTATGTTCTTCTCTATATTTTTCTAATTCATATTTAGTAATATCTAATATATCTCCATTTCGCATTTTTACTTTATCTGTAAACTATTTTGATATATATACCGGTTTATTACCATTATTACAAATAGAATTATATCTATTAGGATTTTCTTTACAATACATCATATGATATTTAAGGCCATATTCAGTATATTCTTTACCACAAAATTCACATTTTACAAGTTTCTAATTACTAAAACGACCATCCTAATCTTCTTTAAATTTAATAGAATTTTTTAAACTAGTAGATATTTTATCTTTCGTTTCTTGCGTCACTATATGAGAATTTGCACATGAACGAGAACAATATTTTTTATATTTTCCTTTTTGATAATTATTTTCTGTACATTCTATCTCAAACTATTTTCCACATTTTTTACATTCTATTACATATTTTTTTAATTCCATAAAAGATTCACTATTTTTTCAGAAGTCATTTATATATTAAGTATTTGAGTTATTAAATATATTCCAAAAATATATTAATCACTTTGTAAACATTATTATTATAAAAATAAGTTTGCTGTATTGACTTCCATATTCATAAACAAATCTCATTAAACACTTACATTTCTTACTAATAAAAGTCTCATTGTAAGTCAAATACTTCAATTATTATTTATGAATTATTATATTATTTAAATTTGTGTGGGCCCAGTAGGACTTGAACCTACGACCTTCAGATTATGAGTCTGCTGCTGCTAACCGTCTGAGCTATAGGCCCAAATAATATATTTTTATATTATGTAATTAAAATATCTATATTATTAATATTAAAATTTAATTTATAGTGTTCCGTACGAGACTCGAACTCGTTACCCCGATATTAAAAGTATCGTGCTCTGCCAGATGAGCTAACGGAACCGCATATTAATTACATAACCTAATATAATTTATCTAATCGTTCATTATATCTCCAAAATTGACAATGTAATTTATTTATAATATTATTCTAACGAATTATATCTTTATCTGATAAAATATTATTATATACATCTTTATAATGTTTAGGTTCATCATATTCAAATACAATATTTTTTTCTTTATCATATCCATCAAGAAAATAACCTAAAATCTCACATTCACCACCATTTCCGTAATACTATAAATTCCAGTTATTTTCTTTATTTAATTTTTCTATATATTCTCCAGAATTTTTATTAAATCGTGGATTGTGAAATCCTTTATTCTTTTTCAAATATTCAATTGCACCTAATCGCTATTTATATTTATGATCTTCTGTATGATGTGTACCTAAATTATAGGGTATATTTTTACCAGACATATAATTCTATCTAATTGTAATTGATTGCTATTTTACGCTATCACTTGTTTTTATAGTTAAACCTTTATTCCATGCAATATGTCCTTTTGTTGCTCCATTATTGCCATGATGTATTTCTCTATTAGGATTCATATGACAATATCTTTCATGATATTTTATACCATAAATTGAATATAAATTATTACAAAACTAACAATTAACTTTCTAACAATTAATTTTCTTTATCTTAAAATCTTTCTATTTAAACTATAAATCAATATTATATTTTTCAACTATTATTTTTAAATAATTTATATTTCCTGAATTCTAATAACAATTTAACTATCGCAAACAATCATTATATGATGTACAATTATTTAATTTCTAAATAATTTCATTATCACTAATCTATTTAATATTATTTTTCATGTTTTCAAAGAACTAAATACATAATATTATATGTAAAACTTAAAATAAAGTCTATTTTTAATAGATTATTTTTTAAATTATTTTGTTGGGTGAGTGAGACTTGAACTCACGACCTCTTGCTTATCAGGCAAGCTATCTAACCAGCTGATATACCACCCAAAATTAAAACAAGTAGATTTACGAGACACAGCTTCTTCACCCTTTATAAAGGAAACTCGCTATTAGGCACTTGCGCTGTTTTACGAAGTTGTTGTGTGTCAACTTATGGCTTCTCACGAAATTTGCTGCTCTTCACATCTATGATCGAAATCAAACCAATTCTTTTCAATAATTGACCTGTAACCCTTATCAGTTCTTCAGTATATAACATAAGCTAGCATTACTATACACTTACTCATTATTATAATCAGAAGTCTATACTTGTTTTTAGTAGAGATAAAGGGACTCGAACCCTTACACTTCAACAGTATATGCTCCTAAGGCATACGTGGCTACCAATTACACCATATCTCTAAAATGTGGACCCTCGTGGAATCGAACCACGACCTCTGGATTGTCTCTATAAATGGGATCGAACCATTAATAATAACCATTAATATTATAGAGATTGATTTAATACAGTTTACTCTGTTAATTCAGTCCAGCGTACAGGCACCAGCCATACGCAAGGTCCATTTATGTGTTGCGGGTCTTAGAGTCGCACTAAGTATCGCATAGCTTATGAGACTAGCATGATTTATATATCTGTTTCACTCCCCCGCAATATTATATTGTTATTTTTTAAATAATTTATAAAAATATTAAACTATTCATTTACAAATGCTTTATTATATTTTCCCATATCTTTTATTACATATGGTATCCATCCACATTTTTTTATTTCATTTATTTTTATATTATCTCTATTCTATACTTGTTTTACTGAATGCTATTTTTTTATTTGCTCATAATGCCATTTACCATTCCATAAAATTGCATATTTTATTTTTGGTAAAATTATATCTGCATCCCAACCATTAAAAATTGGTTTATTATGAAAAACATTTTCTATATTAAAAAAATTTTCGCATAATGTACAAAATAATTTTTCATTTTTTGAACGACGCTATTCACTTTGAATATTGCAACTATGCTTACCGCCATTAGATATTTTTTTAAGTGCATCTTGTGATAAAAAATCTCGAAAATGTAACTAATAATATTCTCTACATTTTTCTGAACACATTTTTCTTGTGCATCCTATAATATCTTTAAAATAAAAATACTATTTATTACAAACTATACATGTATATAATTTTCTATTAGAATTATGATTCTTTTTAACACTAATAGATGTTTTCTTTTTTGATTCTTCTGACCGCGGAGCTCTATGTAAATTTCCATATGCAGTAGCACATTGTTTATTACAAAATCTACCTGAGCCGTAAGAACCATCTATTACTTTACCACAATTTTCACAATATAAAATTTTACTTTCTTCTAATTGTTTCTGTTGTAATAAATATTCATTCTTTATCTTATTATAATCGATATTTCTTTTCTATAATAATCGTCTAAATGTATTATTAGTTAAATTATATTTTTTATCTACATATCTTAATGAATAATTACAATCCTTATATATCTATATTAATTCATTATTTGTTAATCCTTTAATATTCATAACTAAATTAATTAATAATTTATTGGACTAAAAACATACTCAAATAGTTACAAAAACTATTATGTTAATAATCTATTTAAATAATAGGTAATTTTCACTGGTTATATTTAAACTATTCCATTGTCCTCAGCTATCTAACGTTCTTTTTCTTTCTAACCCAAATGATTAATTTTAAGGTAATTACGCTATTTAATAGCGTCACTGAGAGTTGTTTAGAACCTATACTTTATTTGTCAGATTTAGAGATTCGAACTCCTTAGACTTATTCCCGCGCGTCCTATTCGTCAATCTACCCATCTGTAGAAATACAGTTCCCACACTGTAAGTCACCTGTAATTGTTGGACTAGTAGGACTCGAACCTACTCAAATAGCGTCAAAGGCTATTGTGCTGCCATTACACCATAGTCCAGTATTTATATCACATAGCGGTTGTAATTGGATTCGAACCAATAATCTACCCACGACCTTGGGTCATTCTACGAGTAAACGATAATTTTTTTATTCATTATAAGCAAATAATTATAAAATCAATAACGGTATAAGAGCTTAAGATTAATACCATTCGATCCGCAAACATCTCATATTAATTATTATAATATTCGAAATAAATATTCATTTTAATTACCAGTTTTAACTACTCCACCTGTTTTGAACTATACAACCATATTATTAAAAATAGACGTTCCTATCTGATTTGCACAGCACCCTATACCATAATGATATAGATTCTAACTATTAAACTATCAGAACATTAAATATACTTAATAACTAGTATATAAAAATATATCCTCTATTTTTATTTCTTAATTTGATGGATGATAATAATCTTTCCAATTATTAAATGTATTCTTTATTGATAAATTTTGTAAATATTCAACAGAATAACATTTATTAGTATGTATTATTCTATGATGATTTGGACATACAATAATTAAATTTGAAACATCATCAGTTCCACCATTACATTTCTCAATTATATGATGAATATCACATGTTGATTCATTCCAACCACATATTGCACAACCTATTTTAGAACGATTTAAAATCTTTGATATTGTTCTTTTTGAACAATCTAATATAGAATTTATTTCTTGTTCTTTTGAATGTTTTCTATGTTGTTTACATTCATCACATCTTATATGCCTATCTTTACGGATTGCCTTATTAGTTAAAAAAGATTTTCCACATATTTCACATATATACTAATATTCCATAATAATGTGGGTGAGGCAGGACTCGAACCTGCGAAGTCAAATGACAGCTGATTTACAGTCAGCCCCCTTTGCCACTCGGGACACTCACCCAAATTAATGAAATATTTCGAAGAAATTGCATCTTCTAATAATCTTACAGCTTACCTTTTAGGTTTTTTAATAGCATGCCTGTTACTTCACAGGAACAAAATATTTCATTAAAAATTACCCGAAACATTCAATGTCGTCACAGTCACATCTATAGGATTTAAAAATAGATTCTAACCAGAAAGAGTTTGCTCTACATCATCAGATTTATTTTATATTTAGACTTAATAATAAATCCTACATACTTACCATATAACTCTTTTATTTAATAGTCATATAAATACACTGCCTAATAATATAAGTATACAACTATTACTGTAATGTTTCACACAAGACGTTCCTTTTATATTATTTTTTAAATATTATATCAAATTTTGAAAATATATCATAATTTATTTTATTTGGATATTCTCCATATTTCTATGTCCATATATTAATCTTATTTTTTAATTCATCTAATGATATATCACATTTTATACTTTTTGATGCATTTAAGCTATGCTACATTAACTAACAATTTGCTGGATGTGATATTAAATAAGGATCTATTAATTCTTTATATCCTTCATTACGTGAAAATATATGATCTCTAGAAACACCATTTAAATTATTACCTGCATTTTTTGGTTTATACCAGCCATATAATGTTATTTGATTAAAATCAAATTCTTTTGGATAACTATTTAATGCAAATTTAAATTTACACTAATTATTATATAACTATTTTAAAGTTTTATTTTCAACACGATAACGGCTATTATGTGCACATGAATTACTACAAAATTTCTATTTTCTTCTCTTACTTTCAAATACTTTTCCGCAATATTCACATATATGAATATGTGTTGCATGTATTGCACATGTTGTATTTGTTACATGTTTTGTATATTTTATATTATTACATTTATTTGATAATGTTTTAGAAATTTTCTAATTTTTCTAATTTAAATTTGTATGTGCATTCGTTAATTTTCTTGCGCACTATGTTGAACATGTCTACTTATACTTATTTAATGCATACATATTTGGAGTAACATATACTTTATATTCATTATTACATATAACACAATTACATGTATATTCTTTACGTTTACGGTGATTATGCATTTTTTCTTTTGTATTCTAAAGTATTTCTTCATACTTTGGATTTTTATTACACCAACGTACATGATTTGCATATGACTTTATATTCATATACTAAGTTTCTCCACAATAAGGACACTTCTTTTCAATTTTTAATAATTCCATATTTTTTAACTTTATTTTTAAAAGGTGACTGGAATCACCTTTATATTATATTATTTATTAATAATTAAATAAAGTTAGATAAACCTGGAATTCGTTTATCAAATGGTTCCAGCCATCTGTCCTTTATTTAATGTATTAAATATTTCTCTGTTTTAAGAGTAATATTTATATTTGAAAAACATTATATTGTCTATTCAAATAATAAAAAATTGTTCACATAGGTAAATTTGAAACACTAATTTTTAGATTTAACTTTACCATAACTAAACTATATGTGAACACATGGTAGGTTATGAGGAACTCGAATCCCCGACCCTCTCCTTGTAAGGGAGATGCTCTAAACCGACTGAGCTAATAACCTAAACTAGTATACTGCTTTCCCAAGTGGTATACTATGAAATAATTCACAAATCCGATTTT
>OASE01000042.1_pt1 | contig 42431 bp, 37 predicted proteins | sample 1494851 | NCBI WGS metagenome assembly OASE01 (sample SAMEA3360680, study PRJEB22359) | human gut metagenome | biome: ENVO:urban biome; feature: ENVO:human-associated habitat; material: ENVO:feces | place: Bangladesh | collected 2011 | reverse complement strand
ATTTGGCAACTTTGTGCAAATCTACTCATTCCCAACTGTTTACGTTCCAACCTCTTTTATTCTCCTTTGGCTGCTTTAGAGCTTTATGTTAATATTTGAAAATCATAGTCTTTCTATTCTTTTTCTGTCTAATATAGCCTTACTAAGGCGATTTATGGAAAGAAAAGGTATAATTGGTAACAATTTTCCGTTTTTGTCCTTAAAAATAGGGACTTTGTCAGCAGCCTCTCCTTGTGGCCGTCCGCACCCCGAATGGCCCAATGCCAATGAAAAGTGGGAGAGGGAAACGGCGACGCGGTTCAAGCATGAAGTCCGGCACCCAGCGTAATCGGCGTTTTTAGATGGAATTTAAGTAAAAAAGTGTGTATTGTGCGGTTATAACGTTAATAAACTTAAATAAAACACGAATATTAAGGAAAATATTTGGATGTTATAAATAAACGATATTATCTTTGCAGTGTATTACTTATGTAGTACACTAATATTGAAAACAATTAATCAGAAAACAGTAATATGATAGACATTAGAGATCTTGTATTTAGTTATCAAGGCAGCAAGCACCAAGTGTTCAGCCACTTCGACTTGAGTCTCAAGCCAGGTTGCGTTTACGGTCTCCTGGGCAAGAACGGCACGGGAAAGTCGACATTGCTTTACATCATAGCGGGTCTACTCTCGCCCAACCACGGCAGCGTGAAGGTAGACGGCATGGAAAGTCGCCTTCGCGACCCTGAACTGCTGAAGCGCGTTTTCATCGTCCCCGAGGAGTACGTGATGCCCGACATGACGTTCGACGCTTTCCGCTCCATGATGCGCTCGTTTTATCCCACGTTCAGCGACGAGTTGCTGGGCAAGTGCTTGGCCGACTTCGAGATGCCGGCAAGTCCCAACCTGAAAGAGCTCTCCATGGGCCAGAAGAAGAAGGTGTATATGAGCTTTGCCATCGCCACCGGCACCAGCCTGCTGATGATGGACGAGCCGACCAACGGTCTCGACATTCCCTCGAAGAGCCTCTTCCGCAGGGTGGTTGCCAACTACATGACCGACGACCGCACGCTAATAATATCTACCCATCAGGTCCACGACGTGGAGAACCTTCTCGACCACGTGGTCATAATGGACCAGAGCAAGGTACTGCTCGACAGCAGCATGGCCGACATATCCAAGAGATATGCCTTCCGCTACCTGTCCGCGCAGGAGATGGGCGACAGGGTGGTCTATTCGGAGCCGTCGCTGCAGGGCAACGCGTCAATGGTGTTGCGTGGCGACGACGAGGAGGAGACCCAAGTAGACCTCGAGCTGCTTTTCAACGCGGCCATGAGCGGAAAGAAACTATTTTAAGACAACTTACGTAAACAGAAAAACACACACATAACCATGAATAAAGACAGATTCCTGAACATTCTCCGTTGGCAGCTCACGCTCTCAAAGCGTCAGCTCCTCATCTTCGGCCTGGTGATTTTTGCCATCATATCCATTCCCCAAGCCTTCGGCCTCTTGATTTCGCGCCATGCCGATACCGCTTCGGTTACCAGTATCAATGCCATGGTTACCATTTCGGCCTATTTGGTTATGGGAGGCGTGAGCGTCTTCACCCATCTCAAGACACGCCAGCAACGCATCAATGAGTTCATGTTGCCGGCTTCCAACAAGGAGAAGTTCCTGGCGCGTTACCTTGTCATGGTGGTGGCGATGACCTTTGCCGCCATGGTGGGATTCCTCGCTGGCGACCTCGTGCAGTGGTTCCTAACGCTTGCGTTTGGCAGTGCGGCGCCCACTTCGGCCACAGGCTGTCTGATAGAGAGCATTAAAGGCATGACGTTCGCCTTTAGCGGTGACGCTTTTACTTATGTGGTGCCCATGACGCTGTCGCTCGTGTCGCTCCATGCCCTGTTCCTCCTCTTGGGCAGCTTGTTCAACAAGCATGCGCTCGTTTTGTCCGTCTTTTCCTTCTTCGGGTTGAACACCGTCATCATGATGCTTATCGGCTTGGTCACGAAGGTGATGTTCAGTCTTGGCGAGGCTGGTTATGTCATAACGATATACGACGATTGGTGCGCCGTGGTGGCAAGCCTTGTCAATGTGGCTTTCATCATCGTGTGCTTCAGGCTCGCCTATCGCAGGTACACGAGGTTGCAGGTCATAAACAACAAGTGGATAAACAAGTGAGCCGATTACACATTATTATATATACAGTAACACATACAGAAAGAAGAAATAATAGATTATGAAAAAGGCAATAATTCTTTTCGTGGCTTTCATGGCCATCGTCTCCATGTCGTCGTGCCGCATAGAGAAAGTGTACGGCAGCAGCGACGACGTGTTGACACATAAGCTCAACCTCAAGGGCTTTACGTCGGTGAGCAACGCGGGCAGTTGCGATGTCCACTTTACCCAGTCGCCCACATACAAGGTCACGCTCAAGGCCTCGCAGAGGTGGTACGACAGCCATGCCATAAGCGTGGAGGACGGCACGCTCGTGATTCGTGGCAAGGGCAGCGGCCAAAAGCAGAAAGGCGTCAGCGTAATCAACATGACCGGCCATGATGGTAGCGCGGAGATATGGATCAGCGCGCCAAGCCTTGAGGCAGTGTCGATGTCGGGCAGCGGCGACTTCACCCTCGACAGCGATTTCAAGGGCAAGGACCTGACGGTCAGCGTGCGTGGCAGCAGCGTCGTGAAGATGAAAGACATCACCCTCTCTGGCAATTTCGAATACACGGTTTCTGGCAGCGGCGACGTGGAGATGGGCACCGTCAAGGCAAACAACGCCAACATTGCCATCTTCGGCAGTGGCGACGTGGAAGGCAAGTTGGTCAACGTGGCGCAGACCAATGTGCACGTGTCAGGCTCTGGTGACGCCAATCTTGACTTCTCCGACTGTGGCGATGCTCAAGTGAGCGTGACTGGCAGTGGCGACATCACTCTTTCTGGGCAACTCCAGACTCTCTCTAAGCAGGTATCAGGCAGTGGCGACGTGAACACCATGAAACTGCGTTTGGGTAAATAATTAAACAACAATTAGACTATGGCATTCAGTAACGACAAGGCCATCTACCTGCAAATGGCCGACCGCCTGAGCGACGAGATCCTCGCCGGCACATACAAGGCGTTCGACCGCATACCAAGCGTGCGCGAGTATGCCGCGCGGCTTGGCGTGAACGCCAACACCGCTGTCAAGGCTTATGACCAGCTGTCGCAGGAAGGCGTGATATTCAACAAGCGCGGCCTCGGCTATTTCGTGGCGGAAGACGCACAACGAAATATCAAGGACACCAGGCGCATGGCCTTCATGAAGACGGTCATCCCGGAGATGGTTAGGCAGATGAAGCTGCTCGACATAAGCCTGGAAGATGTAAAGGAAGCCTTCGCAAAGGCATGATAATAGGATGACTAAGGTAAAATGAGAAAATCAGGTATAATGCTCTCCGGCGCTTTGCTCGCTTGCTCCCTGGGCGCGATGGCCCAAGTGGGCAACGCGGCAAGCGGCGCCGGCAAGGCCACCCAAGGCGGTGTGGCCCAGGGCGACTCGCTCAAAAACGATTCCATTTGGAAGGATGTTGACCTCGGCGCGGTGAGCGTGGTGGCGTCGAAGCCGCTCATCAAGATGGAGACCGACAAGATGACCTACAACGTGGCCGATGACGCCGAGGCGAAGGCCTCCACCGTGCTCGACATGCTGAGGAAGGTGCCAAGGGTGACCGTGGACGGACAGGACAACATCAGCGTGAACGGATCGTCGAGCTTCAAGGTCTATGTGGACGGCAAGCTCAACCCCATGTACACCAGCAACGCCTCGCAGATATTCAAGGCCATGCCCGCCACGATGGTGAAGAGCATTGAGGTCGTGACCAACCCCGGGGCGAAATACGACGCGGAAGGCACGGGTGGCGTGCTCAACATAGTGCTCAACAAGCGGCGCGGTGCCTCTGGTGGCGACGTGGCCAATGGCTACAACGGCAACGTGAGCGTGGCAGGCGGCAACCAGATACGGCGCGTGTCGGCGTTGGTAAACGGGCAGCAAGGCAAGCTGACCTACAGCGCCAACGGCATGCTCAACCACCAGCGCATGAACGGCACGACGATAGACTTCGACCGTGTGCAGAAGGTAAAGGCTGGTGCGGCGGAGGTCACGGGAGCCGATGCCGACAGCCACATGGCGTATCACCAAAAGTCGGACATGAAGCAGCCTTACGCCATGGGCAACATCAGCCTGAGCTATGACCTCGACTCGCTCAGCACCATTAGTGCCATGGCAGACTATGTCACTTTCAAGCAGAAGAGAAACGGCCAGCCTACCACGCGGATGTATGGCGGAATATACGGAAAGGGATTCTCTTACAGCAACGAGATGCGGCAGGAAACGGGCACGAAGGCGTTTTACGGCAGCGTGGACTACCAGCGGTTCTGGAACGACGACCGCAAGAGCTACATGATATTGAGCTATCTCTTCAACAACTCGCTCGCGCACACCAACAACTACACTTTCTACGACAAGGCGAGCGGGGTGACGGGCGTGCAGCTCAACGACTTGCGCTCCAACAACGCGACGCGCGCCACGGAGCACACCTTGCAAGCCGACTTCACGCAGGCGCTCGGCACTAAGCACACCCTCAACTTCGGAGCCAAGTTCATCAACAGGCTCAACAAGGCCGACTCGAAGTATTACGACGTGGCCGGCGACCGCACGGAGACGTTCAACCCTGGCAACAGCGTGGAATACGAGAACACGCAGGGCATACTCGCCGCTTACGCTGAGTGGAAGGCGCAATGGGGAAAGCTTGGTTCGGTGATGGGAGGCAGGTATGAATACACCTGGGAGGACGTGAAATACAAGCTGGGCAGCGGCGACGACTTCAAGAAACACTATGGCGTGCTCGTGCCAAGCGCGAGCCTGAGCTATGGGCTCGCGGCGGGCATGAACATAGGCATGAACTACAGCATGAGGATAGAGCGACCGGGCATAAGCTATCTCAACCCTTACGTGGACCGCAGCAACCCGACCGCGCTGTCGTATGGCAACTCCAACCTCGACACGGAGAAGTCGCACACCGTGAACATGGTGTACAACTACTATTCGGCAAAGTTCATGTTGAGCGCCACGGCGGGCTACACCTTCTGCGATAACCAGATAGAGCAATGCTCGTTTATCGACGACAACAACCTGCTGAACCGGACTTATGGCAACGTGGCCAAGAAGCGCGACGCGAGCCTAAACCTATTCGTCAACTGGATGCTGGCTAAGAAGACGCGCCTGATAATGAACGCGCAAGTGAGCTACGTGGACGTGAGAAGCCGTGCCGTGGGGCTGAAGAACAACGGGTGGAGCGGCAACGCGATGCTCAACTTGCAGCAGACCCTGCCATGGGACATACAGTGGACCCTTGGCGGCATTCTGACTGCCAAGACCTATAACCTGCAGGGCTATCAAGGCGGCATGACGATGGCTTATACCACGCTGTGGAAGCAACTCTTGAAAGACAAGCTCGACCTCAGCCTGACATTCCTCACGCCGATGAGCGACAAGCTCGACATAAAGACGAGGACACGCAGCTCCGATTACGTGCAGGACATGACCGTCAGGGTGCCCATCCGCCAAGCCATGCTCACATTGAACTGGAAGTTTGGCAACACGAAGAAGCAATTCAAGAAGGTGAAGACAAACATCACCAACGACTTCAAGGAAGACAAGGGCGGCATACAGACAGGCGGACTCACAGAACCGCACTGACATGCCGATGGCAAGGCATGATGCCCGAATGACAAGATAAAGAAAGTGGCGTTGCCCGGCTTGCGAGGCTTGTAGTCAATCCTCCAAGTTGGGCAACATCTGTTTTAAGTTATGTTAAAACTATATACGGGTCAAGAAAAAACAACTAACTTCGCAAACCCGATTTGTTTACGTGGATCAAGGTGCCAAGAAAAACAACATTTGGGAAATGTGGGGTGAATAAGCAATAGCACGACAAGGCAGCGGCTTTCGCTGGCATTAGCTGAAAGCCAAAGACCGAAAAGAGGCTGAACCGTCATGTATGGGTTCAGCCTCTTTTTCGTGTTTATGTATTGTGCCTAAACAGATAGTCAGAACATCCGGCGCATTGGTGGGCGTCCGCCGCCCATTGGTGGTCTGCCACCCATTGGCGGGCGACCTCCACGGAAGCCGGGACCACCGTCAGGGCCGTGACCGTCGCGCCGTGCCTGCTTGCCACCGAAGAGGTTGAGGCGATAGTTGACGTGCAGCGTCACGTAGCTGTTGATGGAGTTGTATTCCGTGTCGGAGCGCATCGACGCGGTGATGCTTCGGCTCAGGTTGCTCTGCTGGTGCAAGATGTCGTAGAACTGCAGCATGACCGTGAGCGGACGCCCCTTGAGGAAGCTCTGCGACACTTGCGCGTTCCATACCAGCTCGTTGGTGTTGAGCGAGTTGTCGGCATATCCACGGCGCGAGTTCATGTTGAGGTCGGTAGACAGCGTGGTGCCCCATGGGGCCGTGGCGCTGATGCTGCCGCCATAGCTGTACTGCCACACGTCGGAGTTGGAGGCGGGCTGCAGCTTGTTGTTGGAGTGGCGGTAGTTGAACGCGCCGTTGAGCTCCACCTCAAGCCAACTGTTGCGGTAGCTGCCGGCGAGACGGTCGCCGACGGTCATGTCGCGCGTGGTGTTCTTTATGGAGTTGGCGTCGCGACTGAGCGATATGTAGCCCACGTTGTTGGAGTAGTTGAGGTTGGCGAAAGTGTTAATGTTCCAGAATCCGGCAGAGTCGAGCGGCGTGTTGAACATCAGCGCGGTGTTCACGTTCCAGTTGCCGTTGATGTTTTCCGGCCTCGTTATGCGTCCGCCGGTCGTCTCGTTGTAGGTCACCTTGTTGCTGATGCTGTTTCGCGTGTTGTTGAAGTCGACGAAAGTCATCACCGACTGCTTGGTCTTCTCGAAGTAGCTGTTGTAGAACAGGCGGAAGTTCTGGTTGAACGACGGTTTCAAGCCAGGGTTACCCGTGGAGATGTTGAGAGGGTCGGAGTCGTCGTAGATGTCGAGCAGTTGCGAGATGCTGGGTTGCGTGGTCGTGGCACGATAGTTGACGCGCAAGTTGCTCACCTTGTTGAACTTGTATCTGAAGTCGAGGGTAGGGGTGAAGTTGGTGACGTTGCGAGTGGTGTCCACGCTCACTCCCTGGTAGTTTTGCACGTAGTGTGACCGTTGCGGCTGCATCATCACGCCGGCGTTGAGTTGCCACTTTGTCCGTAGCATCCTGAACATCAGCTTGATGTTGTGGGTGTAGTTCTTGTATTCGGAATAGCGGCTCAGGTTCTTGTCGAGATAGTCGGTGTAGGGGCGCTCCAGGCGGTTGAGGTAACCGTCCCAGCTGCGGTAGGTGGGGTTGATGCCAGAGAAGAACTCCTCGCCGAGGTTGGAAAAGTCGTAGGTTGAGCGGTCGCTCTTGCTGTAGCTGTACTTGAACTGGTAGCGCAGTTGCAGGAAGGTGCCCTTCCACAGAGGCTCGCTGTATGTCGTCTGCAAGGTGTAGCTCCAGCTCTTCGACGGCGCGAGGTTGTAGCGGTTGGTCTGGTAAGTGGAATCCTGGCCCAGGGCATCCTTTAGTTGATACAGGTGCACGTTGTTGGTTGACAGTGAGTTTGACTTGGAGTCGGTATAGCTCACGTCGCCGCGCAGCGTCACGTTGCGTCCGCGGCTGTTGAGCTTGCGGTTGACTTGGAGCATCGCCCCCGTGCTGCTGCTCTTGGAATAGGAAATGCTGTTTGAGGTGTTGTGGTTGACGATGACGCCGTTTTGCGCCAAGGTCTTTAACGCTTCGGCCGTGAGAGGGTCGGTGGTGTAGTCGTAGGGGTCCTCGTTGAACGAGGCCGACGAGCCGTGGCTCAGTCCGTCGCTGTTGCTCAATGAGAGCGTTGGGCGGAACATGATGTTTGTCATGGAGTCGGGAGTCCACTCCACGCGCGCCTGGGCGTTGAAGTTGTTGCCGCGCGAGAACGACTGGTTCACGCTGTTGGAGAACGACCCCACGGTGCTGACGTAGTTCTCGGAGCTCGACTTGCTCCACACGTCGCCGTCGCTATGGTTCCATCTCACGCTGCCGTCAATCTTCAGCGTGTCCTTCTTTTCGTAGTTGAGGTTCACGCCAGCCATCTTCGAGGCGTTGAGCCCGTTGCGCCCTCTGCCGAAGAATCCGCCACGACCGCCAAATCCCATGTCGTTGACGTTGTTGGCGTTGCCCATGCCGAAGAGCTTGAGGTTGCCTTTCATGTAGCCGCCGAAGGCGCGGGCGCTATACCTGTCCTTGGTGCCAACGCCAGCGTCGGCATTGGCCATGACGCCCTTGTCCATTCCGGCCTTCACGCCGAAGTCGAGCACCGTCTGCTCCTCGCCGTCGTCGATGCCCGTCACCCTCGACAGGTCGCTCTTCTGGTCGTAGGCCTTCACCTTGTTAATGATAGACGTGGGGATGTTTTTCATGGCCGTCTTGGTGTCGCCAGTCATGAACTCCTTGCCGTCGATAAGTATTTTCTTCACCTCCTTGCCGTTGATGGTAATCTTGCCGTCGTCGCCCACTTGCGCGCCAGGCAAGCGCTTGACCAGTTCCTCGATGGTGGAGCCCTCCGGCGTGCGGTAAGCGTTGGCGTTATACTCGAACGTGTCTTCCTTCACCACCACCTTCTGGGCCTGTGCCGTCACGGTGGCTTCCTTCAGCATGATGGCGTCGGCGGAGAAGCGCAACGTGCCGAGGTTGACATTGGCACTCTGCTTAACGCTGACGGCGCGGCTGAGGGGCTTGTAGCCCACGCTCGAAAGTTTGAGGATGTAGTTTCCGTCGGCGGGAGCCTTGATGGTGAAGTGGCCCTTGTTGTCGGACAAGGCACCACCAACGAAGGTGGAATCAGACTTTAACAGTTGGACCGTGACCATGGATACGGCCTCCTTGGTTTGGGAGTCGAGAACTGTGCCCGACACTTCTCGCTTCTGCGCAAAGCCGACGACCGTCGTCATCGCCAATAGCGCAAGCAACAGCAACTTTTTCATTCTACTTTTATATCTCTTGCAATATTAACCTCTTCTTAGACGCGCGTGGATAAGAAAAGTAAAAAAAATATTGCAGTCAGCTAAAAAGAACGATAAGAACAATGTTGAGATGTAAAATATTATTGCTAAAATTTAACACTTGATAACTGGTGCTTTTAGAGCGGAAAAAAGGTTCGAAGGTGCCCCTCGGCAGCACCTTCAGCCTGTTTTTTGCCAAAAAGCGTTGCCGTTACGGTGCAATCGCGTCGCGATTACACCGTAACGGCAACGCGATTACACTGTAACGGCATCGCGATTGCACCGTAACGGCGACGCGATTGCACCGTAACGGCGACGCTTAATCAGCTTGTCGGCACCGCCTAAAAACCATAAAACTCACAAGTATTTGATAATCAAAGGTCTATCAAAATCGCCCATAATCGCGTCATTTGCGACCAAGAGACTGGTTGGTTGAAAAAAATCGATTCTCAGACGACCATTTGTAAAATATTTTATCCGATAAAAAATGATGTGCGTCGTATGCCATCACCTCAAATCCCGGAAGACCAAAAACGACACGGAGCGGCAGGCAAAACTGCACACGGCAGACGCAAAATGAGCAACGGCCATGCACGTTTTATTAAAAAAAAATAATTTATAGTGGCCGAGTGCCATAATATATGTTGTTAATGAGTATATTTGCAATTGAACGTTAAGTATGAGTATGATGAAACAAAGAGTGTTAATTACGCATCAACTTGCCACCGATTTGGCGAAGGCCATATCAGAATGTGAGCACGACCGCATTTTCGTGCTTACCGACGACACCACCAGGATGGAATGCTGGCCCGTGATAGAGTCGTTTATCTCCATGCGAGGAGCCCATGTGATAAGCATTGCCCCAGGCGACATACACAAGAACGTGGAGTCGCTCATCTATGTTTGGAGAGAGCTGGAGCGCGGCAGGGCCACGCGTCACTCATTGCTTGTCAACCTGGGAGGTGGCATGGTGACCGACCTCGGAGGGTTCGCCGCCTCCACGTTCAAGCGCGGCATCGACTTCATCAATATCCCCACGACGCTCCTCGCCATGGTAGACGCCTCGGTGGGAGGAAAGACAGGCATAAACCTCGACAGCTTCAAAAACGAGGTCGGCGTGTTCAACGAGTCGAAGTTCGTGTTGCTCGACACCGAGTTCCTGAGCACGCTCGACGGCAAGAACCTGCGCTCGGGATATGGAGAGATGATAAAGCATGGCCTCATATCCGACACGGAGACATGGGCCGAACTGCTCAACTTCGACCTCGGCAATCCCGACTTCAAGCTGTTGCTTACCATGCTCGCCAAATCGGTGAAGGTGAAGGAGCGTGTCGTGACAGAAGACCCGAAGGAGAAAGGCATACGCAAGGCGTTGAACTTCGGCCATACCTTCGGCCACGCCTTCGAGAGCTTCTCGCTCATCCATGATGGGGAAAAGGGCAAGGAGCCGATACTTCATGGCTACGCCGTGGCCTACGGATTGATTTGCGAGTTGTATCTCTCCGTGATGAAACAACAGTTCCCGACCGACAAGATGACGCAGACGGTGAGATATATCCGCGAGAGCTATGGCATGATGGACATAACCTGCGACGACTACGACGAGCTTGTCGACATCATGCGGCATGACAAGAAAAACACATCGGGAATAATAAACTTCACCCTGCTTTCCGACATTGGCAACATACACATCAACCAGACGGCGACCGACGAGGAGATAAAACAATGTCTCGACTTCTTCAGGGAAGGTTGACAGAGCCGACACCGTAACCCCACACAGAGCAACGAATAGAAATGAAACAGGTTAGACCCAAGAAAAACCTCGGCCAGCACTTCCTGACCGACCTTAACATAGCCAAGCGCATCGCCGACACCGTGGACGCGTGCCCCGACATACCCGTGCTGGAGATAGGCCCGGGCATGGGCGTGCTGACACAGTTTCTCGTGGAGAAGCCACGCCAGGTAAAGGCGGTGGAAATAGACGACGAGAGCGTGAGATACCTTAACGAGAAGTTCCCGAAGTTGCGCGACAACATCATTGGCGACGATTTTCTCAAGATGGACTTGCGCCAGGTGTTCGACGGCAAGACGTTCGTGCTGACGGGCAACTACCCTTACGACATATCGTCGCAGATATTCTTCAAGATGCTCGACAACAAGGAGCTTATACCGTGCTGCACGGGAATGATACAGCGAGAGGTGGCGCTGCGCATAGCCTCAAAGCCAGGGTCGAGGCAGTATGGCATACTGAGCGTGATGATACAGGCATGGTACGACACGGAATATCTGTTCACGGTAGACGAGGACGTGTTCAACCCGCCACCAAAGGTGAAGAGCGCGGTGATACGCATGACGCGCAACGGCGTGCAAGACCTTGGGTGCGACGAGACACTGTTCAAGCGAGTGGTGAAAACGGTGTTCAACCAGCGTCGCAAGATGCTGCGCGTGTCGCTGAAGCCATTGTTCAACAAGGAGACAATGCCGTCGCCGGAATTCTTCGCCAACGACATGATGACGAAACGGCCGGAGCAACTCGCCGTGGCCGATTTCGTGGAACTGACAAACCGCCTGGCAAGCGTCATGGGCAAATAAGCATGGCGCTGATGGGCGGAAAGCGAGGTTTCTTGGCCTTTCAAGTAAAAAAACATGGCGAGAAGCTCGTTCTTATCGGAAAATTGCCTAAATTTGTAATCGAAAAAAATAATTAAACCTGTTTTCTTATGATAGACGTTAAAGAAGCCTTGAAAAGCGCCGAGGATAAAATGAAGAAGAGCGCCAACTTCCTTGAGGCAGAACTGTCGCGCATTCGTGCCGGCCGTGCCAACCTTGCCATTCTCGACTCCGTGAGAGTGATGTCGTATGGACAGCCCGTGCCATTGAACCAAGTGGCCGCCCTGCAGATTCCAGACGCGCGCACCATAACCATTCGCCCATGGGAGCGCAAGGCCATTAAGGATATAGAGAAGGGCATCATGGACTCGGATGTCGGCATCACGCCAGAGAACAATGGCGAGATGGTCATCCTGCGCTTGCCGCAACCGACAGAGCAGCGACGCAAGGAGCTCGTGAAGCAATGCAACAAGATTGGCGAGCAAGCCAAGGTGCAGGTGAGAAACGTGCGCGCCGACTATAAGGACAAACTGAAGAAAGCCATAAAGGACGGACTGTCCGAGGACCAGGAGAAAGACGCTGAAGACAGCTTGCAGAAACTTCACGACAAGTTCATCAAGCAAGTGGACGCCACTCTTGCCAACAAGCAGAAAGAGATAATGACCATTTGATGGCTTGTTGGGCTCAATGCATGGATTAGTAATCAAGAACACGGGATTTTGGTATACCGTGCTCACTGATGATGGGCGCACGGTAGACAGCAAGGTCAAGGGCAAGTTCAGGCTCAAGGGCATACGCTCTACCAATCCCGTGGCCGTGGGCGACGGCGTGGATATTGTCGTCAACGACGAAGGGCAGGGGCTTATCACCGCCATCGACGACCGTCGCAACTACATAATAAGGCGAGCCACCAACCTGTCGAAGCAGAGCAGCATAATAGCCTGCAACCTCGACCAGGCCTTGCTCGTCGTGACAATAGCGCACCCGGAGACATCCACGGTGTTCATTGACCGATTCCTCGCCTCGGCAGAGGCTTATTCGGTGCCTGTGGTGATGGTGTTCAACAAGACCGACCTGCTTACCGAGGAAGAGCTGCGCTACCAAAAGATGGTGGTGAACCTTTATGAGTCGTTGGGATACGCATGCCACGAAATATCAGCCGCGACGGGCGATGGCGTAGGGCCGTTGCTCAAGCTGCTGACCAACAAGGTGACCTTGCTCAGCGGCAACAGCGGAGTGGGGAAGTCGACACTGCTCAACCTCGTGGTGCCGAGCGCCGAGGCAAAGGTGGCCGACATAAGCGACGCCCACGACACGGGCATGCATACCACTACGTTCTCGGAGATGGTGCCGCTGGCCGATGGAGGTTGGCTGATAGACACGCCGGGCATCAAGGGCTTTGGCTCGTTCGACATGGAGCCAGAGGAGATAGGCAGCTATTTCCGAGAGATATTCAAGTTCTCCCACGACTGCCGTTTCTCCAACTGCACCCATACCCACGAGCCGGGTTGCGCCGTGCGCAAAGCCGTGGAAAACCATTATATAGCCGAGAGCAGGTATGCCAGCTATCTCTCCATGTTGCAAGACAAGGACGAGAATAAATATCGTGTTGATAACTATTAATTCCTAAAAAAGGCGTAACTTTGCAGGAAATATTAATTCTCTGCATTTTATTTTTTTAGTCAATGGATTTCATCAAGACATTGTTTGAGGGTTCACAAGCCTATTGGGCTGGTGGAGTCTCCCATTCCATTTTTATCCTTGCCTTGGTCATAACACTGGGTTTGGTCTTGGGAAAGATAAAAGTGAAGAACGTCTCTCTCGGACTTACGTGGGTGTTAATCGTTGGTATTGTTTTCGGTTATTTCAACCTTAACCTGAATGTGGAATTGCTCCACTTCCTTCGTGAGTTTGGTCTTGTGCTCTTCGTCTATTCCTTGGGCTTGCAGGTAGGCCCTGGCTTTTTCGCCTCGTTCAAGAAGGGCGGCCTTCAACTCAACATCCTCGTGCTTATCACCATCCTCATCAGCATTCTCACGGCTTGGGGAGTTTACTGTTTCACCGACACGCCATTTACGGCTATTGCCGGTATCCTTTCCGGTGCCGTGACCAACACGCCGGGAATGGGCGCGGCGCAGCAGGCGTTTTTTAGCATGAAGGGCGTAGAGAGCCCCGACATCGCCACTGGCTATGCCCTGGCTTACCCGTTGGGCGTGATAGGCGTCATATTGTCGTTTATCACGTTGCGTCTCATCCTTCGCATCAAGCCCGGAGAAGAGGAGAAGCAAGCCAACACAGGCGAGGGGCAACCAGAGTTGCTCGCGGTGCGCTCGGTGAGTCTTGAGATAACCAATGAGCGTATAGACAACCTCACCGTGGCTGAGGTTAAACACATCGTGGGCCGTCACTTCATGATTTCGCGTGTCATAGACCATGGCAATACATCCCATAATGCCATCGTGAACGGACAAACGAGATTGCGCCTCAACGACATAGTTCTCGTGGTAGTGGCCCCGCAAGACGTTGACAGCCTTATCGCCCTCTTCGGCAAGCAGGTGGACGTGGATTGGAGCCAGTTTGAGCGTGAGCTTATCTCACGTCGCATCATCGTGACACGTCCTGAGCTGCAAGGCAAGACGCTTGTCTCAATCGACATCAATGGCAACTTCCAGGCCACTGTCACACGTGTCAACCGTAACGGCGTGGATCTCGTGGCGCATCCGCATCTCCGCTTGCAGCTTGGCGACCGCCTCACGGTAGTGGGCTCAGAGCTTGCGCTCAGTAAGGTTGACAAGGTGCTTGGCAACCAGATGAAGCGCCTCAACTACCCCAATCTCATACCAATATTCGTGGGCATAGCCCTTGGTTGCTTGCTTGCCACAGCCCCAATCGCCATACCGGGCATTCCCACGCCAGTGCGTCTCGGCCTTGCGGGTGGCCCGTTCGTCGTAGCTATCCTCATGGGATATTTTGGCCCGCGCTACCATCTCGTGACCTACAACACCATCTCGGCCAACATGATGTTGCGAGAGATGGGCATAAACATTTTCCTCGCCTGCGTTGGCTTGGGAGCCGGACAGGACTTCTTCCACACCCTTGTCAATGAGCAGGGATTGCAGTGGATTGGCTACGGACTGCTGATAACAATGCTGCCGATAATCATCGGCGGACTAATCGGAAGATACGCCTTCCACATCAATTACTACACGCTCATCGGCGTGCTGTCGGGTGGCAATACCAACCCGCCGGCGTTGGCCTACGCCAATGACCGCACGTCAAGCGACACGCCATCGGTGGGATATGCCACTGTTTATCCCCTTGCCATGCTGGTCCGCATTATTTCCATGCAAATTCTAATGATGATATTCTTGTCATAATCATGAGTAACGATTTTTTTAGTTTCCACAACAAGCCTACGGATAACGAGGGAGAGAATTTGATTGGTCTCGAGGAAGAGGAAAGCATCAACGACGAGACCAGGAACGATGAACACGCCAACTCCGTGCAGCTCCTTCGCCGCAAGCTCGACTTGCTTGTGCGCACGGGTGCCTTGCTCATGGCGAGCAATGCCGACTGCGCGCGAATAATGCGCAACATGAAGCGGTGTGAGGCTTATCTTGGACTGCCGGAGGAGTATATTCACATCTCCCTCAACTTCAATATCATAATGGTGAACCTCTCTGACGAGACCCACTCGTTTTCAAAATATCAGCGTGTGGATTCCCATTGCGTTGAGTTCACTGTCATATCCAAGATAAGCAAGATGCTTTGGACGGCCATACGCGAAGACTGGAGCCTTGACCGCTACGAGGCCGAGCTTGAAGCCTTGAACCATGTCCACAAGCAATACTCGCCCTGGATGATAGCCATTTGCGCCGGATTTGCCTGTGGAGGCTTCTGCGTGCAGTTCGGTTGCGACTGGCCGGCTTTCTTCTATGCTTCCATACCTGCCATCCTTGGCTTCCGTCTGAAGATGTACTTGGCAAAGCTCCATTGGAACACCTATGTCGGCATTGCGATAAGCGCGTTCGTGGCGACGCTCATATGTTGGCTCACCACGTTTATCAGCCTTGACCAAACATTGGTTTCGGCCTTGCCATCATTCCTCCACTCTGACACGCCCTACCATCCACTCATGGCATGCACGTTGTTCATAGTGCCAGGCGTGCCACTTATCAACTTTGTCACAGACATGGTGTCCAATTATGTGCAAGTCGGACTGACGCGTGCCATGATAACGCTAATGATGATCATCGCCATGTCGTTTGGAATAGTCTTCGCCATACAGATTTGCGGTATCGACAACTTCGTGAAAGACTTGTCAATGACGCCGCACAACAACTTCATCAACTATGCCATAGCGGCGGCTGTGTCCGCGATGGGCTTTGCCACGATTTACAATACGCCTAAGCGCATCATGCCGGTGCTCGCCATCACGGGAATCATTGCCGTGTGTACCCGCAACTTCGTGAACCTTGGCCCCTCAAACGGCAACATCGGCCTTGACCAAGGCATAATCATTGGCTCGTTTGTGGGCTCGGCTGTTGCCAGCATCATCGCTACACGCTCGCAGCATATACACCACATTCCCCATCAGATTATCGCGATACCGTCTGTCATTCCCATGATTCCGGGAGTGATGATGTATCGTTCCCTCTTTGGCTTCATACAGATGGATGGTGTCATCGGTGAGCTTACCTTCGCGTTCAACTGGGCTATCAAGGCCTCGCTCGTGATATTGTTTATCGCTCTTGGTGTTGCCATTCCCAACATTTTCATCCGACGCCTCATTATGCCAAAGCGTAAGGAGAAGCTCCTCTATTTAGTGAAGGAGCGGCATGAGAAGCACCATGACATGGTGGACTTGAAAGAGATATAAGCTCCGCAAAAACACACGAACAAGCAGTCTCGTGGATATAAGCGCATTGCGGCGAATCCAGTGGGCATTCAAGACGCCCGTCGATTCGCTGTCATATACAAAAAAGGGAGAGACCTTCATTGGTCTCACCCTTTTTTGATATTCTACTTGATATTCTATTTGATATATTCTATCTTGCTCTCATCCCGTGGCCTTGCCTCCGGAGCCTCGTCAGGGTAGCCGATGGCGAGAACATAGCATATCTCATAGTCCTTAGGCAGGTTGAGCTTGGCGAGATAAGGCTTGCATGCCTCGCTGTCTTGCAAGAAGCGGGCCGCGCTTCCCAAGCAGCAGGTGCCCAATCCCAACGCCTTGGCCGCTATCATCATGTTCTCTCCCAATAGGCCAGCGTTGAGCAGGCCCCAGCTGTCCCCCTTTGGAGTGGCGACTACAATGATGTTTGGGGCGTTGCGATACATGTTCTTGAAGTTGGCGTCGCTCTTGGCCTGTTCAGGCATCTCCTTCTTGAATATCTCAGTCGTCTCCTTTATGAAGTCTTGGTTCTCCACCACCCGCACGGCCCATGGTTGCTGGTTGAGGGCGTTTGGCGCGTTGATGCCGCACTTGGCGACAATAGCAAGCTTTTCGTGTTCCACGGGTTTGTTGAGGTAGTTGCGGATGGAACGCCGGGCCATGATGGTCTCAATCACGTCATTGCTCTTCTTGCGGCAGTCTTGAGCGTGCCCCATCAGTGGCAACATGATGAGGCCGCATGCCAACATGGTTGTAAGGTTCTTTATGTTCATGATATTATGTTTTTGGTAAATTCATGTGTCAAGCGCAAAATTAACCTTTTTGTTTGAATAACATCATGTTTTGATGTTATTTAATGTCATAATCGTCAAAGCACAGGCCATTGAGCAATATGCGCTTGCGAGCCTTGTAGCATGGACTTAGAATGTCGTTGGCGGGTTTATGGTAACGGCTTCTCATGCCCGCCAGATGAAACAAGACCTGCGACACTTGATCCGTCATGAAGGGTCGGTGCAATGCATTGCTTATTTCCTTGACCACTTCAGGGTGTTTGGCTTGATAGCTGTCGGAGCACCAAATCACGAAAGGAACGCAATTCACATATTTCAGCCATTGGGGTGTTTGCTCTTTACTGCAATGCTTTCTTCCTTTTGAGTCGCGATAATCGTATTCTTCCTCGCCATGGTCTGATAGATAAACGACCACGGCGTTCTTGTTGCGATACAGGTTGAATATCTTTCCTATCACATAGTCGTTGTAAAGGGTGGCGTTGTCATAATTGGCAATGTCTTGCCTTTTGGCATTGTCCAGATATTTAGCCTTGTTAGGTATGTCTTTATAGGTGAAACGCTCAAACTGCCTTGTGTGTGGGAATCGGCTGTTTGCGTCAACGTGTTGTCCCCAAAGATGGAATATGACCAAGTTGTTTTTTCCATCCGGCTGTTTGTTCTTGACAAAGTCGTCTATCAGCGCACCGTCATATCCCATTAGAGGCCTGTTGGTTTGGTCATAACAAGCATGTTTGATAGTCTTGTCAAAGATTAACGAATTTAAGGTGAACGCATAGAACGATGTACTGTCGTTGAGTTGATTGTCCCAAAAGAATACCTTGAAATTGGCTTTCTTAAACAATGACGGGAACAAGGGACGCTGGCTCCAGTCTTCCTTGCTAAGCAAGTCGTTCACGCTGAGCATGTTTTTCATGGCATGGCTTGTGCTGCCTATTGGTGATACCACATCGGTGAAAGCAAACAAGCGATGTTCCTTTTGCTCTTTTATCATATTTGGCGTGGTGTTTAGTGGGTAACCATAAATGCCAGCGTGTGTCTTGATGTATGATTCACCTATCACGAATACAACGTCAAGCGAATCAGTATTGTTTGAAACGGAGGGTTTATCGGTATCGTGTATTGTAGTGTTAATGGCTTGCTCTATCTGGTTGTGCATCAGTGGTATGCAGGTCAACGAATATACCAAGCGAGTAAACGAGTCGTTGGGGAAGATATCGCCTGTAATAGGTGCGTCGTCTATATTGTTGCTTGATATGATTTTGTAATAAGTTTCCATCTGACATCCTCCCCATAACACGACAGCACAAGAAAACGCCTTGATTGCCGTACGCAAGGAATGGTGTGAAAAAATGTATTGACTTGTCTTGCATCTAAACCGTTCTGCCACGATAATGAAAGTGATTGCAAATGCGATAGTGAGCAGTGTAAACAGTCCGCCTCTCGACAACACGAAAGTGCCAAAGAACTCGCCTGCTTCCTGATGGTTGGTTTCGCCAATCAGCATGACCATAAATGGCTGTATGTAGATGTGGAATACATGATGCAGGAATGTGTCCGTGGCAAGCAAAGCTACAGAGAATACATAGATTATGGTTTTCACCCACGTCTTGCCGCTCAAATAAGCGGCACAGGCCATGATGTATGACAGAAACAGAGCCAGTGGAATCCTGTGGGCAATGCCTGCAATGCCATTCTCGTTGGCAATGTTCATGCAAAATGAAGCCAATGTGCTTGGCGAGATAAAGAGGAAAAACAGCAAAAACAAAGGCCATTCCCTGATAACTGGTTGCGAAATGCGACTTGGGAGAGATTTGAATATTTGTAACATGACTATAATGATAAAAGCGTGGGTGCTGCCCGTTGCTGTCCCACGCTTCGAGGCCTTCGCATTGCCCTGCATTGTAGGACGAGCAACTTCGAGCCCCACGCTGATGCCATATACCTACACCCCCCCCCTCCTTGCCATGTTTCCTTACGAAGAAGGAAACATAGCACAAAAGGGGATGCGATAAAATCACATCCCGTAAGCTTCTACCGTTGCCGTGTCTTGACAATGCATGGAAAGTTGCGAAGTTTCGAAGCGTCAAAGACAAAGCGCTATAGTAAACGCCATATTTGTCAGATATATATCTGACTATTTGTTATGCTTGCAAAAGTAATACAAAATCATCAAACAATTGTCATGTAGGCAATACAATTTTTCGCTTTTATCTCAAAAATACAAGTCTTGACATATTAAGCAGCTTCAAATTTGACAAGAAAGAGTAAAATATACGGTATAAAGATATGATTCGTGAATATTTAGAAGGTGTTTGTTTGGTGGTTTCATGGAAAAGTAGTAGATTTACGGCCTTAAACGTAATGTGACAGAAAAACGACTATGCAGGAAAATTACATACGATTCGATTGGGCAATGAAACGTCTGCTCCGCGACAAGGCAAATTACGTTGTCTTAGAGGGCTTTTTGGCTTCACTGCTGGGTAAGCGTTTTAAGATTCATCGCTTTTTGGAGAGCGAGGGCAACCAAGAAGATGAGGAGGATAAATATAATCGCGTGGATATATTGGCAGAAAGCGAGGATGGCGAACTTTGCATAATAGAAGTGCAAAATAGTCGCGAGCTTTCTTATTTTCACCGTATGCTATATGGAGTGTCTAAGGCTATCACAGAATATATTGGTTTAGGTAAGCCTTATGAAGAGGTGCGCAAGGTGTATTCAATCAATATTGTCTATTTTGAGCTTGGTCAGGGCAAAGACTACGTTTATCACGGAAAGACGGAGTTTGTAGGTCTGCACCAACCTCACGATACCTTGAAACTGTCGGTAAGGCAAAATGAGAAGTTTTTTGGCAATAAGGAGCTTGACGTGATGAAACGAAAGGCGGCAAGCGATTTGTTCCCTGAATATTATGTACTTAGAGTAAACGACTTTGACAAGGTGGCAACAACGCCACTTGACGAATGGATAGAGTTCCTAAAGACGGGCAATATAAGTGCAAAGGCCAAGGCTGCAGGCTTGTCTGAAGCTCGTGAACGCTTGCGTGTAGACGCTCTTTCCGATAAGGATAAGCAAGCTTATTATCGACATATGGAATCAGTAAGGCACATGAAGAGCCTTTTTGATACAAGTCGTGATGAAGGCTATGAGGAAGGTATGGACAAGGGTCTTGCCAAAGGTATGGACATGGGTCTTGCCAAAGGCCTTGCCAAGGGTCGTTCCGAACGAGCCAAGGAGATTGCCAAACAGTTGAAGGCGATGGGGTTGACCACGGAGCAGATTGCGCAGGCAACGGGATTAACCTTGGATGAGATATAAAAAAAAGGTGTGCAGGAACGGCACACCCCTTTTTTGATTATTTACCCCCACACTTCTTTCGCTATTTTCACTACGAGATCCACTTTGGCCCATTGTTCTTTCTCGGTGAGCTTGTTGCCAATCTCGCATGACGCGAATCCGCATTGTGGGCTTAGGTAGAGACGGTCGAGAGGAATGTATTTCTCGGCTTCTTTGATTCGTGCTATTACAGCGTCTGGATTCTCCAATACGGGAGACTTGGTCGTGACAAGTCCCAATACCACATTCTTGTCGTCAGACACATATTTCAGCGGCTCAAAACTGCCGGAGCGCTCGTCATCGTATTCAAGGTAGTAGGTGCTCACGTTCTCCTTCGCGAAGAGATATGGTGCCACGGGATCGTATGCGCCCTTGGAGGCGTAGCATGAGTGGTAGTTGCCGCGACACACGTGGGTGTTGATTGTCAGTCCCTTTGGCTTGCCCTCAATGGCAAGATTGTTAACCTTTAGATACTGCAATGCCTCGTGCTCGAGTGTGAACCCCGTACCAGCCATCGACTTCCAGAAGTCATCGTCCACGATCATGCCCCAAGTGCAATCGTCAAGTTGCAAGGTGCGGCATCCTGCCTCGTAAATCTCCTTGAAGAACGTTGCGTATGCCTTGGCGATGTCTTTTATCAGCTCTTCCGTGTTGGGATATACCTTGCGGGTGTTCTCGCCGTTCTTGCCACGGAACAGCTCTGCGAGAAACTGCGCCGGGGCGGGAATAGTTTGTTTCGCTTCTATGCCGTCTTCCTCAAATTGCTTCACAAACTTGAAGTCGTTGATGAATGGATGGTTCTCGCCTGATATCTTGCCTGTGAGCCTCAATGAGCCTTTCGTTGTCTCCTCGCCATGGAATTGATAGCCGTGGTCCAGCTCGATGTGCTCCACGCCGTTGAATCCCCACATGAAGTCGAGGTGCCAATAGCTGCGCCTGAACTCACCGTCGGTGATAAAGTGCAGTCCGTGTGTTTTCTGCTTGGCGATGAGGTCGGTGATAAGCCTATTCTCTACGTCGCGAAGATCCTTGGCGGAAATCTGCCCATTGGCGAATTTTGCCCTTGCGTCTTTTAACTCTGCGGGACGAAGAAAACTTCCCACTACATCTGCCCTGAATTGTTTGCTCATTTTTCGTTTATTTTGTTTGTTATTGTTGTTGACGTTCTGATTGCTGACGACATTTTGTGTTGCCAACTGTGTTGCGGACGGCCACGAGGCCGCCCCTGCAAGTCGTTTGATTGCCATCCGTGTAAATTTAACAGGAGCGGTCTTGCCGTTATTGTAGGCGCAAAGGTAATAGGAAGAATTTTTGTGGCCAAATATTCCTTGTTATTCGGGAAAATACACTAAATTTGCAGAATAAGATGGTAATACACAGAATAATATTCTGCAAAACATTGAGGAATGGAACATGGCGACACAAGAAACTCTCGATGAAATAGATATCAAGTTGCTGAAGCTGCTACAGCAAAACTCGCGACTTACGATAAAGGAATTGGCGGCAAGGGTGCATTTGTCACCGTCGCCCACATTCGAGCGACAGAAGCGTTTGGAGCGTGAAGGCTACATCAAGCGCTATTCTGCCGTGGTTGACCATCACAAGCTTGGTAACCATGTCATTGTGCTTTGCAATATACGCTTGAAACAGCATACCCACGACTTGATACAACAATTCATGGACATCGTGCAGACCATAGACCAAGTGACGGAGTGCTATAATACCACTGGCGACTATGATTTTCTGATAAAGGTCTACGCGCGCGACATGAAGGCTTATCAAGACTTCATGCTCAACACCTTGGGCAACATCGATTGCATAGGAAGCCTTCACAGTATCATCGTGATTGGCGAGATAAAGGATTCGCATTGCATTCCCGTGGCGGAATAGCAATATCGTTGAACCATTAACAATAAAATGATATGTCTATAAAACTGAAACGCACCGACGAGGAGATGAAGTGGAAGACCCTCTCGTCAGAGTATGTGGTAAAGGAACCGTGGATGACGGTGAGAAAAGACAAGCTGTTGTTGCCCGACGGACGTGTCAAGGACGACTATTGGTCGCTCGAATACCCCGACTGGATCAACGTCATAGCCACGACAAAGGACGGCCATTATATCTTTGAGCGGCAATATCGTCATGGTTTGGACTGCGTGGCATGGGAGATACCTGCCGGCGTGATAGAGAAAGACGAGGAACCGCTTGCTGCGGCACGGCGCGAGCTCATGGAGGAGACTGGCTTTGGAGGCGGCGAGTGGGAGCCGTTCATGGAGCTTAGTCCTAATCCGGGCACAAACAACAACATCGCCCACACGTTCCTTGCCCGTGGGGTGGAACGCGAGGGCGAGCAACATTTTGACGCCACTGAGGATATAGACGTCTATTTCCTTACGGCCGAGGAGGTGCGTGGCATCCTTGAGCGTGGCGAGGTCGTACAGTCTATGATGGCTGCCCCGCTTTGGCGTTTAGCAGCAACCCTTGGTCTGTGATGGTGATGAGGTGACGCTTGTAGAGGTCGCCAACGGCTTTCTTGAATACCTTTTTGCTCACTTGGAACGTGCGCTTTATGTCATCGGGCGCGCTCTTGTCGCCAAACGGGCATTTGCCTTCGTGGCTCTTGATCCATTCAAGCAGCGTGTCGGCGAAGTCAAGGGTCTGCCGTCTGCCAGTGGGCTGTAGCATGATGTCGAGCTTTCCGTCGGGGCGGACCTTCTCCACGTAGCCGTCGATGAGGTCGCCGGTCTGTACGTGTTGGAATATCTGGTCGAGGTAGACGAGCCCTTGGTAGCGGTTGTTGACGATGACCTTGAATCCAAGGTCGGTCTTCTGCCATACCAGCAGTTTCACCTTCTGCCTCTCCTTCAGCTGTCCGGCCTTGGCTGGCTCTATATACTTGTCCACCTTTGCCGTAGCCACTATGCGGTAGCTCTCGTCGTCTACATGGATATAGACGACGTAAGACTCACCCATCTCCATTTTCTTCTTCTGCTCGCGGAACGGGCAGAAAAGGTCTTTCATCAATCCCCAGTTCAGGAAGGCGCCGTATTGGTTTACCCATGTACAGTCGAGGCACACGAAGTCGCCCACCTTTGCTATCGGGGTCTCGGTGGTCGCAATGAGCCGCTCTTCTTGGTCGAGATAAACGAAGCATCTCACTTCATCGCCAACCTTGGTGTTCTCGGGCACGTATTTCTTGGGCATGAGAATGTCGCCTTCCCGTCCTCCATCGAGAAACACGCCGAAGGTCTCCTTGCCGCCTGTGGAATGTGGGTTATCGCGTTGTGCGAGACGAGTGACGGTGAGCGTGTTGAAGTCGCCCAGGCGCAGGGCTGTATGGTCTTTTTCCATGTTTTTTATTGTTTCTTTTGTTCGGGTTGAGCTGTTAAAGGCCGCTTTGCCGTTTATAATGTTATCTCGCCGGAGCCATAGCATTTGTGGTGGTCGGAGTCGTAGACCACGCAGAACTGTCCGGGTGCCACTCCGTGTATTGGGTCGTCGCTGTGAATGACAAACCCGTCGGCCGTGGCTTCCACGCTTGCCGGATGGCAGTCGGGCGTATGGCGTATCTTGAACGTGACGCGTTCTGGCAGCGAAGACACGCCCTCTGTGAGGAAGTCGAAACCGTGGATGGTGAACACGCTCTTGTAAGCCGTCTGAGGGTCATAGCCGTGGCTGACGTATAGGATGTTTCTCTCTGCGTCTTTCTTCACCACGAACCAGGGGCCGCCTCCAAGGCCGAGGCCCTTGCGTTGGCCAATGGTGTGAAACCAGTGGCCCTTGTGCTCGCCAATCTTCTTGCCGGTCTCCAGTTCTATCACGTCGCCCGTCTTCTCGCCCACATAGCGACGTATGTATTCGTCGTAATTGATGTTGCCGAGGAAGCAGATGCCTTGCGAGTCCTTGCGTTTGGCGTTGATGAGGTGTTCGCGTTCCGCTATCTCCCTGACCTCGTTTTTCACGTAGTGGCCAATGGGGAATATGGCTTTCTTCAGTTGCCATTGGTATATCTGCGCCAGGAAGTCGGTCTGGTCTTTCACGGGGTCCGGACTTGTCGTGAGCCATTTCTTGCCGTCTATCCACTCTGTTTGCGCGTAGTGGCCAGTGGCTATCAAGTCGTAGTCGCGCCCCATCTTCTCGTCGAACGCCCCAAACTTTATCAGCCTGTTGCACATCACGTCGGGGTTGGGCGTAAGTCCGGCCTTAACCTTTTCCATGGTGTAGCGGGTCACTTTCGACCAATACTCCTTGTGGCAGTCCACGACCTTTAGCTTGCAGCCGTATCGCGCGGCCACTGCTGTGGCCATTTCCAGGTCTTCCTCCGAGCTGCAGTCCCATTCTTCCTTTTCCTCAGGGCCTATCTTTATGTAAAAGCAATCGGGGTATAGGCCACGCGAGGCAAACTCATAGACCACCACCGATGAGTCCACTCCTCCGCTTAGCAGCACCGCGATGCGCTTGTCGCTTATCTTGTCGTAATCAATCATGGTTGTTGCTTTTCGTCTTTTTCCTTTCCCTTTCCTTGTCTCTCCGCTTCCAGTCGTTTCTCCTCAATGGCCTTGTTGTAAGCGTCCACTATCGGGTCGCCCGTGACATCCATTTCCTGGAACTTCTGCCTCACCGATTTCAAGTGCTTGCGGTCGCGCCTGCCACGGCGGTCTATGAGGTTGGCGAAGTCGAAGCTATAGCTTATGGCGGCATTTGAGGGATTAGGCAGCGGATGGTTGCCCATTCCTTCCTTGACATTCTTATTGATGTTGTTCTTTCCCCAAACGGTAACCTCACTTATGGCCGAACCCGATGGAATGAGGGCCGTGGTGTCTTTCAGTTCCTTGGCTATCAGTCGCTCCGGGATATAGTTGTGCTTAAACACGGTCAGCGTGTCAAACTCTGCTGGCACATGGCATATGCCTCGCCAGTTGGTCGTGTCGCGATAGCCGTGCTTCGTGCTCACGATGACGCCCCGCATCGGCACCTTTGTCTCGATGTCGATGACCACGAGCTTCTTGCCTCGCGTCTCTTGGGCGTGGGCTTGGCAGAAAGCCAAGAGCAAAAAGAAAAGTGAAAGGATATATCTAAGCATAAGCAAGAACGGTTAAAAGAACCTCCCCACGCATCCCGCGGGGTTGTCATCCGGCAATCTTGTCCCAGTCGTCGAGCAGCTCGGTGAGCTTCTGATACAGCAGGTTCGGCTTCTCGCAGAGCAGGTCGCTGTCGGGCAGGGGACCGCTGTTTATGGCTATGGTGAAGCATCCTGCCGCCACGCCGCTTCTCACGCCCAGTGGCGCGTTCTCCACCACGATGCCCTCGCATGGCTTCAGGTCGCCCGCCTTTCTCAGTCCCGACAGGTAAGGGTCGGGTGCTGGCTTGCCGTGGTCCACGTCGAAGGCGGTGGTTATGTGGTCTGGCGCGAGCCATTGTCCGAAGTCGCGGTTTAGCCGCGCTATCAGAGGCTTCTGCGCGCTGCCCGTTACCACGTTGACGCTCATCCCGGCATCGGTGATGCGCTGCATCAGCTCCTTTACACCATCGAATATCGGGGCCTCGGTCATGTTGTGGAAGATGTCGCTCTTCACCGAGTACATCTCCATGGCCTTCTCGTCGGATATGTCGATGCCCTTCTGCCTTTTGACGAGCATCTTCACGGTGTCGAATCCGCGTGCTCCCTCTGTGGCGTAAGAGTCGTGGGCCGTCATGTTGATGCCGAATCGCGCCATTGCCTCTTGCCAGGCTATGGCATGGTGGGGCATGGAGTCGTAGAGCACGCCGTCCATATCGAAAAGCACGGCCTTAGGGCGGAATACCGCCCCCGAGGTCGTGTTATAGTCGGTGATGGCTTTTTGTATGTCCATCATTGTCGGTATAGTCAAAGTCAAGTTTACTTCTCAGCCTCCAAGCGTTTCTTGATGGCCTTTGTCTCCTCCTCGTAGCCAGGCTTGCCGAGCAGTGCGAACATGTTCTTCTTGTAAGCCTCCACACCGGGCTGGTTGAATGGGTTGACGCCCTCCAGCAAGCCGCTGATGCCGCAAGCCTTCTCGAAGAAGTAGATCACCTGTCCGAGATAATACTCGTCGAGCTTAGGCACGCTGACGCGGATGTTTGGCACGCCGCCGTCCACGTGGGCCAGGCGAGTGCCGAGCTCAGCCATCTTGTTCACGTCGTCCACGCGCTTGCCCTCAAGGAAGTTGAGGCCGTCGAGGTTCTCGTCGTCGTGCGGGAAGAGGAGCTCGCGGTTTGGATGCTCTACAGAGAGCACCGTCTCGAAGATTGAGCGCTCGCCCTGCTGGATCCACTGTCCCATGGAGTGCAGGTCGGTGGTGAAGTCGCAAGCGGCTGGGAAGATGCCCTTGTCGTCCTTGCCTTCGCTCTCTCCGTAGAGCTGCTTCCACCATTCGGCCATGAAGTGCAGCTTCGGCTGGAAGTCGGCGAGAATCTCTATCTTCTTGCCGGCCTGCGTGTAGAGGGCCTGACGCGTCGCGGCGTATTGCGCTGATATGTTCTGCTCGAAAGGCACGTCAGTGGCAGTGGCTTTCTCCATGTCTTGCGCGCCCTTCACGAGAGCCTTGATGTCGTAGCCTGCCACGGCGATGGGCAGCAAGCCTACCGGTGTGAGCACGGAGAAACGTCCGCCCACGTTGTCGGGGATGACGAAGGTCTTGTAGCCTTCCTTCTCGGCGGTCTTGCGCGCGGCACCCTTCACGGCGTCGGTTATGGCCACGATCACGTCCTTGGCCTCGTCCTTGCCACGCTGTGCCTCGCACTGCTTCTTCAGGAGGCGGAAGGTGAGGGCCGTCTCCGTGGTCGTGCCACTCTTGGAGATGTTGATGACACCAAACTTCTTGTCCTTCAGATATTCGGTCAGCTCAGCGAGATAGTCTTCTGAGATGCTGTTTCCGGCGAAGATGACGTTTGGCACTTTTGAGCCATCGTTGACGAGCCACTGCAGCGAGTTGCCCAGTGCCTCAATCACGGCGCGCGCTCCGAGATAGGAGCCGCCGATGCCGGCCACGACTACCGTGTCGCACTTTGATCGGAGCAGTTCGGCGCAAGCCTCGATGTCGTTGAGGAAGTTGTCGGTGGTCTCCGTGGGGAGGTGCAGCCATCCCAAGAAATCATTACCTTCACAAGTGCCGTTCTCCAGAGCTTCCTGGGCGGCCTTCACCTTTGGCTCATAACCTTTCAGCGCGTCGGCGTTGAGGAAAGAGAGAGCTTTGGTGGTGTCTAATTTGATGTTCTCCATTTTTGTTTATGTTTTAGACAAATATACAAATATTCTGACTTCTCCTTGCGTATGTTCAAGGACATACTTTTAAAGACTTATTAAAGGAATCAGTCAGTAGGTCCTTGTCTTCACGTCAGTCTTTCTGTCAAAGCAAGGATGGCCTCCGCAGGTGCCGCCTGTCTGTAGAGTATGTCATAGACGGTTTCGAGGATAGGCATATCGACATGATACTGCTTATTGAGTTCCATCATGCATTTCGTGCCATAGTATCCCTCCGCCACCATCTTCATCTCTAACTGAGCGCTCTCCACGCTGTATCCGCGCCCTATCATCGTTCCGAAGGTGCGGTTGCGTGAGAAGTTGGAGTAGCAAGTAACAGTGAGGTCTCCAAGGTAGGCGCTGTCGCAGATATTGCGTTTGGCGGGGTTGACGACGGAGAGGTACCGGTCCATTTCGCGGACACAGTTAGTGAGCAGAACCGCTAAGAAGTTGTCACCATAGCGCAGACCATTGCAGATACCCGCGCAGATGGCATAGACATTCTTCAGCACGGCAGCGTATTCTATACCCGTGATGTCTGCTGATGTCTCCACGCGCACGTAGTCACTGGCCAGAATGCTGGCAAACTGCCGTGCTGACTTGACGTCGGTGCAGCCGATGGTGAGGTAGGTAAGCCTTCGCATGGCTATCTCCTCGGCATGGGAAGGTCCGCCAATGCAGAGCAGATGGTCGTAGGGCACGTTGTAGCGTGAGTGAAAATATTCCGAGACGACAACATCTTCTTCCGGGACGATGCCCTTGATAGCTGTGACGATGGTCTTTCCACTGATGTCTGTGGTGAGCTTAGCGAGATGCTGCTTGAGGTAGGGTGAGGGCATGACGAAGATGAGTGTGCCGTATCTCCGTGCGATGGCGTTGATGTCGGCAGAGAAAGAAATCTCGTCCGTGTCAAAACAGAGCCCTGTCAGATAGGCGGGGTTGTGGCCCAAGCGCTTGAAATCAGCGATGCGGTCGCTGCGCCTCATATACCACCCGATATGCCCCGTCTGTTCCACCACCATCTTGGCAATGGCGGTGGCCCAAGAGCCGCCGCCCATGATGGCGATGCCACCTTCAATGCCACCCCATGGCTTCATGGGGTGGAGCACCTTCTGCCACAGTTGTCTGACGAAACTCATGCTTGCTGTGCCTTGTCAATCCACGACTGAATTGTCTGAAGGTCGGGTTTGTCGTAGCCGAGCTTGTATTTCTTATTGATTTCCAACATCTTCTGCTGCAGAGCCTGCGCCTTGACATCTTTGATGTCGGATATGAGGTTGAAGCCTGCCTTGCGGAGCACGTACACCCAGTTCTCTGGCACGCCAATCTTCTCTTGCCAGTCTTTCACGCTTGTCTGCGGCATCTTTGTCTCAGGCTTCAGCTGCGGGAAGAGCATCACCTCCTGTATGTTCTCCTTGCCCGTCATGAGCATCACGAGGCGGTCTATGCCTATGCCGATACCGCTTGTTGGAGGCATGCCGTATTGCAGGGCGCGCAGGAAGTCGTGGTCGATGATCATGGCCTCGTCGTCGCCCTTTGCGGCGAGCTTCATCTGGTCGATGAAGCGTTGCTCCTGGTCTATCGGGTCGTTGAGCTCAGAGTAGGCGTTGGCCAGCTCCTTGCCGTTGACCATCAGCTCGAAGCGCTCTGTCAGGCCTGGCTTTGAACGGTGCATCTTGGTGAGCGGCGACATCTCCACGGGATAGTCGGTGATGAACGTGGGCTGGATGAACGTGCCCTCGCAGGTCTCGCCGAAAATCTCGTCGATGAGCTTGCCCTTGCCCGATGTCTCGTCCACGGTCTCAATCTTCAGCTTGTTGATGGCTATGTCGCGTATCTCCTCCTCGCTCAGGCCGTTGAGGTCGTAGCCTGTCTTCTCCTTGATGGCGTCGAGGATGGGCAGGCGCCTGAATGGGGCCTTGTAGCTGATGGTCTTGCCCTGGTATTCCACCTCGTCTTTTCCGTTGACGGCCACGCAGATGGTCTCCAGCAGGGTCTCGGTGAACTTCATCATCCAGTTGTAGTCCTTGTAAGGCACATACAGCTCCATGCAGGTGAACTCCGGGTTGTGGAACTTGTCCATGCCCTCGTTGCGGAAGTTCTTGCCTATCTCATACACGCCGTCGAATCCGCCCACGATGAGCCTTTTGAGGTAGAGCTCGGTGGCGATGCGCATGTACATGTCGATGTCGAGCGCGTTGAAATGGGTGATGAATGGGCGTGCCGACGCTCCGCCGGGTATGTTCTGCAGGATAGGTGTCTCCACCTCGGTGTATCCGTGCTCGTCGAAGAACTTGCGCATGGTGCGCAGCACGGTGGCACGCTTCATGAACGTGTCTTTCACGCCGTCGTTGACGATGAGGTCCACGTAGCGTTGGCGGGCGCGCATCTCAGGGTCGTCGAACTTGTCGTAGGCCACGCCGTCCTTGTATTTCACTATAGGCAGCGGCTTGAGGCTCTTCGAGAGGAGCGTCAGCTCTTGGGCGTGGACGGAGATCTCGCCGGTCTGTGTCTTGAAGACGAAACCGCGTATGCCGATGATGTCGCCAATGTCGAGCAGCTTCTTGAAGACCACGTTGTAAAGGTCCTTGTTGTCCTCGGGGCAGATGTCGTCACGGGTGACGTAGACCTGTATGCGGCCCTTGCCGTCTTGCAGCTCCACGAAGCTCGCCTTGCCCATGACGCGGCGGCTCATCATGCGTCCGGCGATGACGACCTCTGTCTTCTCGTCTTCCTTGAACGACTGCTTGATGTCCGTGCTGAACGCTGACACTGGGAACTCGGCGGCAGGGTAGGGGTTGATACCCATATCGCGCAACTGTTGCAGGCTTTGGCGGCGGCCAATCTCCTGCTCACTCAACTCTAATATATTCATGCTTGATCGAAAAATTTATTCTTGCCGATTCTTATTATATATGTGCAAAATTACGAAATTATATTAATATAACGAACTAATTGACATAATTTAGTCATAATGTGGGCCTTGTGGCGTAGGGCGTTAGCCTCTTCGGGGCAGGGCCATCGGCTTTCGGGCGTTGTCGGGTCACCATACCGGTGCTATGCCGTGGTTATTATGGTGAAACGCAAAACGTTAAAAGAGACGGCGTGTCTGCGGAAGGTGCTGACACGCCGTGTTGCTTGTATCGGAAAATGCCATGGATGGCACCGACAGGGTTACATCTTGAACTTGTAGCCAATGGTGAATTGCAGCACGTTGGTGTAGCCGTCGCCATGCTTTGGCACCTTGGTGACGCCGATGTTGTAGCGTCCGTCGATCACGAAGTTGCCATACTCGTATGACATGCCCACTGGCACCGCGAGGTCAAACGTGTTAACGTCGCTCACGTTGTCCTTGCCCACCATGAAGCCTGGCTGCAAGCCCGCCTTGAGCGCGAAGCCGCGCGATAAGTAATAGTTGAGCGTCACGGGGATGTTGATGTATCCGGGGTTCCAGGAGTAACCGTCGTTCTTGCCGCCCTGGAACGAATAGAGCAAGCCGCCGGCGATGGCCACCTTACGGTCGAGCTGGTGTTGCAGTTCGGCTCCGAACACGAATCCGGCCTTCCAGTCGAGGTCTCCCACGGTAGACACGTTGAGGCCGATCTTTGGCTGTATGGTCGTGCTACCAACCCTGCGTTGCGCGAAGGTAAACACTGATGTCAAGGCTAAGACTGTCATTAACAATAGTTTTTTCATGGCGATAAGATTAAAGATTAAGTTATGAGTGAATACAATCTCCGCGTCGCCTGCAAGCAGGCTCCACGGATATATACCGCAAAGCTAATGCAAACGAGCGCAATGAAAGCTTGCTTTCAAATTGCCGAGTGCAGCTTATTTTCTGCAAAGATAAGGAAAAATAATCAAAGTGGCGGTCTTTTGGCGTAAAATCAAAACCCATTTATGTTTTTTTATTATTATTGTTGCGCAACCCGGAATAACCACACCTTGGATGGAATAACCATGACGAACGAAACTTATAGAATCGCGGTCGTGGACGGCCCCTAACCATCCATAGCCGCCCCCTGCAAAGCGCCAAAGTTAAGCGATTTTATGGGGTAATGATATTTTACAAATGGCCGTCTGAGAATCGATTTTTTTCAACCAAGCTGTCTCTTGGCTCGAAATAACGCAATTATGGGCCGTTTTTATAAATCGTTGAATATCAACAGGTTGCGATTTTAACGACTTTTAGAAGCCGCCAATTCGCTAAAATGGCGTTGCCGTTACGGTGCAATGGCGTTGTCGTTACGGTGTAATCGCGTTGCCGTTACAGTGTAATCGCATCGCCGTTACACTGAAATCGCGATGCGATTGCACCGTAACGGCGATGATTTTTAGCCAAAACCCGGTTTGCGGTGTTGAAGAGGGGCACCTCCGAGCCGTTTTTCCGCTCTAAATGCACCAGTTTCCAAGTGTTAAATTTTGGCAATAATAATTTACATTTTGCCCTGTGCATCCATGTTGCCGTGGATGCGATTTTTCGGCGTGTGCCTTTGCGTTGGTGGCGCAAGGCAAAGGCTGAAAACCTAAAAAGCCGTAATCTTTCCGTCAGGCTTTTGCAAGGTCGAAAATTGTTCGTAACTTAGTGGCGTGAATATTGGTCGCAAGCACTGTAATGGGGCAATTGACCGACAATTATCAACCATGACAGCGATTGACCGTAAAAAAAACAGAAAGGAACAAGATTATGATTTTTTCCACGACTCCGACCCTTGAAGGGCATCCTATTCGCGAATATCGCGGTGTAGTGACCGGCGAGACTATCATCGGCACCAACTTCTTGAAAGACTTCATGGCAGGCCTGCGCGACTTCTTCGGCGGACGCAGCGGCTCCTACGAGAGAGTGCTTCGCGAGGCCAAGGACACGGCAATGGGCGAGATGGCGGAACGCGCCGAGAAGCTTGGGGCCAACGCCATAGTCGGCATCGACCTCGATTATGAGACCGTGGGCGAGAGAGGCTCCATGCTCATGGTGACGTGCAGCGGCACGGCAGTGGTGATTGGATGACAAGTTATTTGTGCAAGTAGCAGTCGGCCTCGTGAGAGTAAATCACGCCGATGGCTTGCAGATACGAATACGCGATGGTCGTGCCCATGAACTTCATGCCACGCCGTCGCAGGTCTCCCGACACGCTGTCGGACAAAGGCGAGGACGTCTTGCCGGTCTCGTAAATAATGCCGCCGCCGGTGAAATGCCAGATATAACTGTCGAAGGAGCCGTATTCCTTTTGGATGTCAAGGAAAATCCTCGCGTTGGTTATCGCGGCCTTTATCTTGAGCCGGTTGCGTATGATGTCCTTGTTGTCTGCCAATTCCCGCGTTTTAGCCTCATCGTATCCCGCCACGGCCGTGGCGCGGAATCCGCTGAAAGCCTTACGGAAAGCTTCGCGCTTGTTGAGCACGCACTCCCACGACAGTCCGGCCTGGAACGACTCCAACAGCAGCATCTCGAACAGCTTGTGGTCGTCGTGCACGGGTACGCCCCATTCCGTGTCGTGGTATCTTACGTAAATTGGGTTGCCAAGGTTGCACCAGTGGCAGCGTTTAGGTTCCATGTCCAGTCTCGCCTTTATTTTTCCTTGTTTGGCATGCTCTGCCATATCATGTTTCCCATGTATCGTGTGCGTCGTGGCTTACAAGTCCCTGTGTATCACGGTGCCGTTGGCCTGATGCGTGGCGAGCACCAACACCTCCGCTATCTGCACGTGCTCAGGCGCGCTTGCCGCATAGAAGGCCACGTCGGCTATGTCGTCGCCACGTAGCGGCTCTATGCCGCGGTACACGCTCTTGGCACGCTCGGAGTCGCCATGGAAGCGAATGTCGGAGAAGTGGGTCTCCACGAGTCCGGGCTTGATGTTAGTCACCCTCACCTTGGTGTGAGCCACGTCGATGCGCAGTCCGTCGCTCAGTGCCTTCACGGCCGCTTTGGTGGCGCAGTAGACACCGCCGCCGGCGTAAGCGGCATCGCCGGCCACGCTGCCGATGTTTATCACGTGGCCGTGGTCGCGTTCCACCATTCCAGGCACGATGAGGCGTGTCATGTTGAGCAGTCCCTTGATGTTGGTGTCGATCATCTCGTCCCAGTCGGTGAAGTCGCCATCGTATTCCGGCTCCAGGCCACGTGCCAGTCCCGCGTTGTTTATCAGCACGTCAACGGCCTGCCATTCCTCGCCGAGCGACTCCACGGCCTCCTTGGTCTGCGCCCTGTCGCGCACGTCGAAGCAGAGCGTGAGCACGTCGGCTCCTTCCGCCTCCAGTTCCTTCTTCATCTCGTCGAGACGCTTGCGGTTGCGTCCCGTCACTATTATGTTGTATCCGCCCATGGCGAAACGGCGCGCGCAAGCCTCGCCAATGCCGCTCGTGGCTCCAGTGATAAGCGCGATTCTCTTTTTCATGTGCAATGTGTGTTTTGTTGTTGATAGTGTGCCGTAAAATTACTGCAAATGTCTGAGATGGCGAAATAATATGGTGGAAAATGCTTAATTGGCTATTATATTTAGACTCGTTTTTTCTTTGAGATGTCTGAAAATAATAGTAAGTTTGCAGGACAGTAAAAAACAAGATTCCATGAATATAGAAGAGCAAAAGAAAATCATAGAGTCGCAAGAAGGATTGAGCCGCACGCTGGGCATGGAGTTCCTGTCCACGCCAGAAGACGACACCTGCATGGCTCGCATGAAAGTGAACAGCACCAACCGTCAGCCGTTTGGCTTCCTTTCGGGCGGCGCGACGTTGGCGTTGGCCGAGAACCTTGCCGGCGTTGGCTCCATGGCGCTTTGCCCGAAGAAAATACCCGTGGGCATAAACGTGAGCGGAAACCATGTGCTCGCCGTGAAGGAGGGCGACACGGTGACTGCCTACGGCAAGTTGCAGCACAAGGGCACCACCCTGCATGAGTGGCAGATAGACATAAAGAACTCGGAGGGCAAGCTCATCTCGACCGTTCACGTGACCAACTATATCATTTCGCCAAGGAAGAATGACTGAAGCAAGGCGCATGGACGAGGTGCTGTATCGCCTGCCCGACGCGACCGCGTGGCATCGACTGACGGGCAAGGCCATCGGGCTTGACGGCCTGGGCGACCTTCGTGGCAGGAGCGGGTTCGCCTTCGCTCCGTTTCATGCCGACGCGAAAGCGCCATTGGTCTTGCTTGACGTGGCAACGCATGAGGTGATGGACGTGGAGCCTGCGGCCACGGCGAAGCCTCACCACATTGTGGAGCAGGAGAGCCGGCAGGACTATCGGCGAGCCTTCGGCAGGATGCAGGCGAGGATGGCAAGCGCGGGCTTGAGAAAGGTGGTGCTGGCACGCAGGGCCGACATCACGCTTGACGAGCCGCTCGACGCCCACGGGGTGTTTGCCAAGGCGTGCGCGATGTACCCACACCAGATGGTGGCGCTCGTGAGCACCACGCTCTCGGGGACGTGGCTCATGGCAACGCCAGAGGTGCTGATAGAAAACCTGGGCGAGACGTGGACGACGATGGCGCTTGCGGGCACCATGGCGACACCAGGGCCGTGGAGCGAGAAAAACACGAGGGAGCAGCGCATAGTGGCAGACTACATACACGATTGCCTGAAGCGCGGTTGTCGCCTCGTGAGCCAGCAGCCCCCACGCACGGTGACCGCGGCAAGGCTTTTCCACTTGCGCACTGATTTCGAGTTCGCGCTTCGCGATGGAGTGGACATCGTGGACGTGCTCACGGACCTCTTCCCCACGCCCGCGGTGTGTGGCATGCCAAAACGTGAGGCAATGGAGGCAATACTCGACGACGAGGCACTGGACAGGCGATATTACAGTGGCTTTTGCGGGCCGTGGAACATGCCGATGCCAACCTCGCAGGCTTCTTCTGTGCAAGATGCCGCCACGGCGCTATACGTGTCGCTGCGTTGCATGGAGATGAGGGGCAAGAGCCTTAGCCTCTATGCCGGCGGCGGACTGCTCGACGAGAGCGAGGAGGCCACCGAATGGGAGGAGACGGAGAAAAAGATGCAAACGATGAAGGCGTTGCTCTGACATGTCGTGGACCGAAGATAAAAAACGATAAATGTATTCTGACAAGGAAAACATAAACATACTCACCGCCCTGCTGTTGGCCCATGGCGTGCGTCATGCCGTGGTGTGCCCCGGCTCACGCAACGCGCCAATAACCCACAACCTGTGTGAGGCACGTGAGATGACGTGCGTGTCGGTGACCGATGAGCGTTCGGCGGCTTTCGTGGCCTTGGGCAAGGCGCAAGCCCTTGGCGAGCCCGTGGTGGTGTGCGTCACGTCGGGCTCGGCACTGGTAAACACCTTGCCGGCTGTGGTAGAGGCGTGGTATCAACACGTGCCAATAATAGTGGTGTCGGCAGACAGGCCGGCGGCGATGATAGGCCAGCTGCAAGGGCAGACCATGCCGCAGCAAAAGACCTTGGAAGCTTTTTGGGCAAAGGAGGTGAGCCTGCCAGAGCCCCACGACGACGTGGAGCGATGGTATTGCAACCGCTTGGCGAATGAGGCATTGTGCGCAATGAAGCAATCTGGCGGAGGGCCGGTGCACATCAATGTGCCAATAAGCGAGCCGCTATTCAACTTCACTACGGCGGAACTACCCACGGAGCGACGCGTAAGCTTAATGGATAATCACTTATGGCCCAGTGAACTGACGGAGGAATTCCTCGTCAGCTCTCGCCCCATGTTGGTAGTGGGGCAGTTGCAATGCACAGTGGCGCGCCGAGTGAGCGGAGCCATAAGACGCTTGGAAGAAAGCGTGGTGGTGCTCAGCGAGCAGTTGGCCACATGTGGAAACGCGCCTTGCCATTTCGACGAGGCTCTCATTGGGATAGGAGAACAAGAGGCATACAAGCCCGACTACATTATATATATAGGCGACACCCTCGTCAGCAAGCGGGCGAAGCACTTCCTGCAACATTGCCATCCGAAGAGTTGTGTGGTGGTTAACGCTTCAGGGGAATTGACCGACGTGACCATGAACGTTACCGACGTGGTGGTTTGTCCAGTTGAGGACGCGTTGGATAGCCTTTGCGAGAAGCTGGAAAGCGGCGATGTGGCTTTGGGCAACGAGGCGTCGGCTTTCCGTGGGAGATGGGCCATGGCACTTGACAAATGGGCAATACGTTGCAAAGTGTTTGAGCCAGCCTATTCGCAGATGATGGCCGTGAGACGCCTATGCGAGCAAACCAACGGGCAGGAATGCCATATGCAGTTTGCCAACAGCAGCGCGGTGCGCCTCGGCCAGTTGTATTCATCCCATCACCTGTACGTGAACCGTGGCGTGAATGGCATAGAGGGCAGTCTGTCCACGGCCGTGGGCTTCGCCTCGGAAAAGGACGTGACGGTGTATTGCGTCATTGGCGACCTGAGCTTTTTCTACGACCAAAACGCGCTGTGGAACGGGGTAGGGAAGCGGCACCTGCGCATGGTGGTGCTCAACAATGGCGGTGGCGGCATCTTCCATCAGCTTCGTGGCCTTGAGCAAAGTCCGTACAGGGACAGTTTCGTGTCGGCGACTCACACGGCGTCAGCGAAAGGCGTGTGCGAAGCCACGGGCGTGGCTTACAAGGCGGCAAGCAACGAGGAGGAACTGGCGGAAGGCATTAGCTGGATAACGCGCGGGCAAGCCACGGGGCCGCTCTTGCTGGAAGTGTTCACCAACGCCGAGATAGACGCGCGAGAATATAAAAAATATCTTGAAACAAAATAAACGACAATGACAAACAGGGAATGGAAAACAATAGAGGGGTTCGACTTCAAGGAGATACTCTTTGAGGAATACAACCACATAGCCAAGATAACCATAAACCGTCCACGCTACCGCAACGCCTTCACGCCGCTCACGGTATGGGAGATGAGCCAGGCGTTCACCTACTGTCGTGACCACCTCGACATTCGTGTGGTCATCCTGACGGGCGCTGGCGACAAGGCCTTCTGCTCAGGCGGCGACATGCACGTGAAGGGCAGGGGCGGATATGTAGGCAACGACGGCGTGCCGCGGCTCAACGTGCTCGACGTGCAGATGCAGATTCGCCGCATGCCGAAACCCGTGATAGCCATGGTAAACGGCTTCGCCATAGGGGGCGGTCATGTGCTGCATGTGGTGTGCGACCTGACCATAGCGTCGGAAAACGCGCGCTTCGGTCAAACGGGACCGAAGGTCGGCTCGTTTGACGCGGGACTGGGCGCGTCGTATCTCGCTCGCATAATAGGACAGAAGAAAGCACGCGAGATGTGGTATCTGTGCCAACAATACACGGCGCAAGAGGCTCTCGACATGGGACTCGTGAACAAGGTAGTGCCTCTCGACAAGCTTGAGGACACCACGGTGGAGTGGGCTGAGACGATGATGGAACGCTCGCCGTTGGCCCTGCGCATGATGAAGGCCGGATTCAACGCCGAGCTTGACGGACAGGCCGGAATACAGGAACTGGCGGGCGACGCGACCATGCTTTATTACACTCTCGACGAGGCGCAAGAGGGAGGAAGGGCCTTCCTCGAGAAGCGCAAGCCCGATTTCGATAAGTACCCACAGTTTCCTTAAACAACTTGATTGAGGGCTTATTTAGACTTGTGTGGGAAAAATAAATGCGTGAAAAAGATGATAAAGACTTTCGTTTCTTCAAGGCTCCTGCACTTCAAGCAGCCGGCTGGAACTTCGCGTGGCGTGTACACCACACACCTTTCTTATTATGTAACCCTTGAGAAAAATGGCGTGAGGGGAGTGGGCGAGTGCTCCGTGTTGCCCGACTTGAGTTGTGATGCTATGCCCACAGACAGGTATGAGGCGTTGCTGCGCAAGGCGTGCCAATGGGTGGAGCAAACAGATGGCATTCCTTATGAGATGCTGAGGCCATACCCGTCCATTCTCTTCGGTTTGGAGATGGCGTTTGCCCAGCTTGACGCTAATGGCTCCACCGCGCTCTCGGAGACGCCGTTCGCCCAGGGAAAGGAAGGCATACCGATAAACGGACTCGTGTGGATGGGCAGCTTTGAGGAGATGTACGCGCGACTGGAGGAGAAGCTGCGGTTGGGCTTCCACTGCGTGAAACTGAAAATCGGGGCGATAGACTTCGAGCGTGAGCTGGAACTCGTGAGGCATATCCGTGAGCGTTTCACAAGGCAGCAGATAGAACTGCGCGTGGATGCCAACGGGGGATTCACGCCCGACAATGCCATGGAAAGGTTGACGGAACTCGCGAGATATGACATCCATTCCATAGAGCAACCCATAAAGCAACATCAGTGGAACGACATGGCGAGGCTTTGCCGGGAATCTCCATTGCCCATAGCTCTCGACGAGGAACTCATCGGCGTGAATGAGCTTGAGCAGAAAGCCAGGTTGCTCGACACCATACGCCCTGCCTACGTCGTGCTCAAGCCAAGTCTGCACGGCGGCATGATGGGTTGCAGGGAGTGGATAAGGCTGGCCAAGGAGCGTGGCATAGGCTCATGGATAACCTCGGCGCTGGAGAGCAATGTGGGGTTGAACGCCATAGCGCATTTCTGTGCCGAGGAGTTTGGCCCGCGCGTCGCCATGCCACAAGGATTGGGAACGGGCATGCTCTATACCGACAATGTGGAGATGCCGTTGAGGATAATAGGAGACAAGTTATGGTTCTTGAAGAATTCCTGAACGAATGGCGCAACGATAGCCCCACGGTGCTCGTGCATACGAGTGGGTCGACGGGCAAGCCCAAGCCGATGTGGGCGGAGAAAGAGAAGATGCTCAATTCGGCTCGCGTCACGTGCGACTTCCTCGGCTTGAAGCCCGGCGACACGGCCCTGCTATGCATGCCGCTCGATTTTATAGCGGGCAAGATGGTGGTGGTGAGGGTGATAGAGCGACACTTGAGGCTCGTCAGCGTGAAGCCCTGTGGACATCCGCTGGCCTCTGTCGAACCCACCACATTTGCCGCCATGGTGCCTATGCAAGTGTACAACTCCATGAAGGTGGCGGAGGAACGGGCTAAGCTCATGCGCATAAAGCACCTTATAATAGGAGGTGGTGCTATCGACGCGGAGTTGGCAAGCGAGCTGCGGGGCTTCCCGAATCATGTATGGAGCACTTATGGCATGACCGAGACGCTTTCGCATATCGCCTTGCGGCGGCTCAACGGCAAGGAGGCGAGCGACTGGTACACGCCTTTTGACGGTGTGGAGATAGGCAGGGACGAGGACGACTGCCTGGTGATAGACGCGCCTTTGGTCCACGATGGCGTGTTGAAGACCAACGACAGGGTGGAGTTGCGCATGGATAGTCTCACGGGAAAGCGGCAGTTCAGAATCCTTGGCCGTAAGGATAATGTGATAGACTCTGGCGGCATAAAGATACAGATAGAAGACGTGGAGAATCGGCTCAGGCCATGCCTGCGCGTGCCGTTCATGATAACCAAGATGCCCGACCGCAAGTTTGGCGAGGCTGTCGTGCTTCTCTATGAAGACAAAGACGGCACGGTGTCAACCGACGGCCTTCTTGCCCTGTGCTCCAAGGCCTTGCCAGCTTATTGGGTGCCCAAGCGGTTTGTTAAAGTCGCTCGCCTGCCAATGACGGAAACGGGAAAGCCAGCAAGGGCTGAGGCGGAGAGCATGGCAAAAATGTTGGCGCATGACTGAGGCCCGTTTATAGCAGGTTGGGAGTGATGGCATACCCTATCGTACCGCATTGCATGGGCCGACACTTCCTTAGACTCCTCCGTTATCGGGAGACAGAAATGTGCCAGCCCACAAATAATATTCGAGCATGCAAAAAAAATAATTCCGCTAACGGGTTCTATATGTGTGTTCATATTGAGCATCTTCCAACTCATCTTCCCAATCTTCTCCGAATTCTTCTTCCATGGATTCTGCATATTCTTGATATGCATTACTCCAATCATTATACACAATTGCAATTGGAAAGCTAATAATAAAAGCAATGATGAATGCAATTCTTGCCAAAGGCCAACCTATCTCTTGCTTGAAAAACTTCATGCCAATTAATAAGGCAATAGAAAATACAGACAATGGCAAAGCATAATAAACTAGCTTATGAGGTGAATCCATATAATCTAGTAAAAATGTAGATGCCCAAAAACAGTAATGAAACAACAGAATGAAAACAATGACAATACAGAGTCATAAAAAATGTAACTAAGCATTACGGAAACATAAGTCAATAATTCTAAATGTCTTCTGTCTTTGTTGGCATATCTGGCAATTTTTACGGTTAATTTTCCGTACCACCTGTCTTTGATTTTATCATTTAGCTGAGTCATAGAATAATACTCGTTAACCATCTGACCGATATCCCATGAGTCTCGTCTAATTTCTCTCATTAATGAATAAAGAGCAGCTTCAAAGTTGCCTGCCTCTGCGTAATCCTTATATGAGAGAGAAGAATAACTGTAAGAATTTAGACGTGAAGAAATTGCAATAGATAGAATAGTAATAATCCAAAATATGATATTGATCCAAAACATACTATCTCTTTGAGATTTTTAGAACATGTTCTATTATTCCGTAACCATCCTGTTTGCCACCCACTATTGGTTCACGTGAACTTTTAGGCTTGTTGTGCCAATCTTGACGATTACCATTTTCTCTTGCGTGGCTATGCCTGCCGAGCCGCCTTGTGCGGTTTGTTTGCCGAGCAGCTTGCCTTCAGCATTGTAGAACATGGCTTGCTCACCATCGTTGAGGCCACTGCATGTAACGAGACCTTGGTCGGACAATACGATCAAGCCACGTGTCTTGGCAGTGTTGATGTCCGTGCCAATCTTTCCGTCGTCTTTCACCCAGTAGAGCGTGGCGGTGGCGTTGTCAGAGGCGCGATACCCTTCGGCTGTGGCATACACCTCAATATTGTAGCAAGCCGCAAGGTCAACGATGCCGTTGTCTATCGCCTCGTTGGTCTTTACGTCAGCGCACTTCAAGGTGTAGTGATATTCCGCTCCTTTCGTGGCATCGCTGAAAAGCAGCTTGCCATTGGCGAAGCTGATGATGGGCTTCTCGCATTGCTGTTTGTCTGATGGCTCATCGCCACCCTCTTTAATCTTGTATATGTATGGAAAGTCTTTCCAACCCGTAGCATTTTTATATGCGTCAACGTCAGGGACGTAGAGAATGCAGGTAGAGGGGTAAAAGTTTTCAAATGAAGTAGATATGCCTCTACCTATAGTTGGTGGAGTTGGTGCTAAACAAGTAATACTGCTTAAAGCGATACAATCTATAAAGCAAAAAGAATCCATCGTCTTTATTGAGGCTGGAAGAATAATGCTTGTAAGTTTTTTGCATTCAGAAAAACAATAAGAGCTGATGTGTGTAACGGATGATGGTATCGAAACGCTAGTTAAACTAGAACAATAGGAAAAGCAATTATTGCCAATTGTCTTAACTCCATGTGGTATGGTAATACTTTTGAGGCGGGTACATATCTCGTATCTATTATCAGTTGATTATCAGTGTTATACACCCTAAACGGTAGAAAAGTGACCGTACGGATTCTGATTAGATAC
>OASE01000040.1_pt1 | contig 43613 bp, 33 predicted proteins | sample 1494851 | NCBI WGS metagenome assembly OASE01 (sample SAMEA3360680, study PRJEB22359) | human gut metagenome | biome: ENVO:urban biome; feature: ENVO:human-associated habitat; material: ENVO:feces | place: Bangladesh | collected 2011 | reverse complement strand
ACCTTAAGGTTATTAACACCTGTAAAGAGACTGTTCTTAGCTACCTTTAAACAACCGGTGATAATGACTTTGGTGAGAGTCTTTTGATCTTTTAAAATACCAAGAAAACTTTTCATCAAATCTACCATGTTGTAATGAAAGTCAGCCTTAAAGTCTTTCTCATCACGATACAGTTTTGTATTCTGTATGTCATGATATGAAGCATTAGCTAGAGGTACATCGTACTCATCTATAAGCAGTATTGGATACTTGCCATACTCTTTATAAAGAGCTGTAGCTATGATACTTAATGAACCTGTCAGATAATCTGAATTCTCAAATTCCCTTAAAAACTCTACCTTAAGAATTTTGCTTAATTTGTCTTTATCTTCTTTATCTAGTTTTGGGCTGTTTAAAAGATATCTATACTTTTCTGCAAGTTTGCTTATTTCCTTTGCAAAATTTTTATATGCTATTTCAAAGGTCTTACCTGTTACATCTTTTAAAGAAATATCAATAACAGGATACTGTCCCATGAACTTAGAACAGAACTCCTTGTCCTCAAGTATCCTGGTGCCTTGAAAGTATTTTTGCTGTAAAGAGGTATTAAAAGGCTTATCAGGATTTATCTTTAAGAAAGACTCAAACATGGTCATGAGCAAAGTCTTACCAAAACGTCTTGGTCTTGTAAACAACAGAACTTTTGTAGAACTTGTAAAAACAGTCTTTATAAACTCTGTCTTATCTACAAAGTAACAATTACCGTCTTTTAGTTCTTCATAACAGCCAGGATTATCTGGTAGTGGTAAAAATTCATTATTGTTCATTATTGTGTTCCTGTTTTACTTCATATTTATCAATTATACACAATAAAATTTTGAGTAATTGTAGTTACTGGCTTTTATTGTGAGTACTACAAAGTTTCAGATGATCTTTTAATAAGTTTGCACAAATCTTAAGATTGGTTTGCAATGATCTTGAACTTTTGTTGCAGTGATCTTAAAAGAGTTTGGAAACAATCTTGAATTTTAGTTGCACTGATCTTTAATGTGGTTTGCAGAGATCCTGATTGCGTTTTGCAAAGATCCTGAGTTTGCTTTGAAAATTAGCTTGAGGTGAATTTCAGCTATTACCACTAAGACAATTAAGGCACTGCATGTTTCAGTTAATTACACACAGTGCCTGTAGCGGATCTGATAAGATTCATTAAACTTAGCTTAAAACTTAAAAGTTGTGCTTTTAAACTTGTTAAGCTCTTATCTTCTAAAATCCCCTTTTATTAAGCATTGTCTTTTACAAAGTCTGTTAAAGCTTTATCTAAAAGCTTCATAGCTTCATCTACAACAGACTTTTTAATGTTTAAAGCAGGAGCCAGTCTTAATACATCGCCATGAGCGGTTAAGGTTAATAACTTATGCTTAAAGCATTCTTTTTGCAGAGCACCTGACTTACCAGAGTATTTCTTGTTTAAAACAAGACCCATAAGTAAGCCTTCACCTCTTACATCATCAAAGACATGATGCTTTTCATCAAGTTTCCTGATAGCAGCTTTAATGTACTCAGAGGTTGCTTTTACATTTTCTAAGAACTTCTTATCACTTACTTTATCAAGTACATAGCAACCTACAGAGCAGGCTAAAGCATTACCACCAAAGGTTGAACCATGGGTACCAGGTACGAAGTGTTTAGCAAAGTTATCATAGGTTAAAACAGCACCGATTGGAAGGCCTGAAGCTAAACCTTTAGCTGAGGTTAAGATATCAGGCTTTACAGGTGTCTGCTCATAAGCATACAGAGTACCTGATCTTGCGACACCGGTTTGAACCTCATCAAAGATTAAAGCAGCATGGAACTTATCACACAGTTCGCGTACTTTTACTAAGAAAGCATCATCAGCTTTGATAATACCGCCCTCACCCTGAATTGGTTCTAAGATCACAGCACAAGTCTTATCTGAGATGGTCTTTTCAAAGGTTGCAATATCATTGTATGGAATATGGGTAATAGCAGCAGGCTTTGGACCGAAACCATCTGAATAACTCTCCTGACCGCCTACGGTTACAGAGAAGAAGGTTCTGCCATGGAAGCTGTTTACAAATGAGATAATCTCATTCTTCTCTGCGCCATAGTCATCAAATGCTACACGACGAGCTAATTTTAAAGCTGTCTCATTAGCTTCAGCACCTGAGTTTACAAAGAAGACCTTGTCATAACCTGTAAGTGAGGTTAACTTCTTAGCTAGTGACAGTGTGTACTCGTTGCAGAAGATATTACTTACATGAATTAAGTTCTTGCAGGTCTTTTTAATTACCTTCTGTACGCCTTCAGGGGTATGACCTAAACAGTTAACTGCAATACCTGAGGTTAAATCAACGTACTTGTTACCTTCATTATCAAAAACATATGAACCATGAGCCTTCTTAATAACCATGTTCATTGGGTTGTAACAAGGGAACATTACCTCGTCAAAAGTTTTTCTGGTGATTTTCATATTAGTTGTGATCCTTTACATTGTAGATATATGCCACTTCATCGCACTTTTCACGCTTTGGACAGTTTTCGCAGTCTTTTAAAATCTTCTCAGGCAGAGCTTCAATAACTGTTTTCTGGAAGCCTACTTTTGAGAAGAATTCAGGACTTCTTGTGAGCACAAATACTCTTTGAATGAACATCTTTGATGCTCGCTTTAAGAGGTAGTTTACAATCGCCCTGCCCTGTCCCTGTCGCTGAATTACAGGTGATACACCTAATGAGCGTATTTCAGCTAAACCTGAGTCATAAACATATAAACAGGCACAGCCTACTACCTTGTCATCTTTGACACAGACAGCAAAGGTCTGAATACCACGGATGATGTCATTTCTTTTGCGAGGAAGGTTCTGTCCCTGTTTTGCCCAGTACTCAATCATATCCATAAGAGAGTCAACATCAGCTAAGGTTGCCTGTCTTACGGTGAAGTTTGCTTTTTCCTGTTTTAAGAACACCTGATTTACAGTAACTAATGCTTCATTAACCTTAGTCAGATCCTCTTTTGACATTAACTTCTTGTCATAAAGATCAACAACCTTGTCATAAAGCTCTTCTAATGTGTTCTGTTTGATTTCATCTAATAATACAAATGATGATGAATTCTGATTTATAGGTGGCATATAGATGTGTCTCCACGATTTTATGTATATCGACTTTGCCTAAAAAATATATAAATGCCTGTTAATATTTTTACTATGCTTTAAAGCCCGCAGTACATATTAAGATTTCTTATTTTTAAATCTGACAATGTTTGTTTATAAAAGTTTGTTTATAAAAGTTTGTTTATAAAAGTTTGTTTATAAAAGTTCTTTTCTAAAACATTGTCTTTTATGTACTGCAAAAGCTATTAGACATTGAATACTGTGCCAAGCCGAGACCGGGAGATTAGATTTTTAGCAAGATTTGGATCTTTGAATGAGGCAATGTATACAGGCTTTTTGATAAGCTTGGTTGCATCAATTGCACTCTTTACTTTAACTGTCATGCCACCTGAGATAGTGCCATCAGCAATTAAAGCATTAACTTTATTCTCATCAAGCTCATCAATGAGCTTGCCTTCTTTATCAAGGACACCTGGTACATCTGAGATGTAATACAGTGGAGCATTTAATACTCTTGCAATAGCAAGTGCTGCATCATCTGCATTTACATTGTACAGATCACCGTTATCATCGTGTGCTAAAGATGCGATGATTGGTGTATATCCGTTTTCAAGAAGTAAAGTAAGGTACTTCTTATCATTAGGTTCAACGGCGCCTACCATGCCTAAATCCTTTGATAACTGTCTTACAGTGATGGTCTTACCATCACTTGCTAACATACCTAAAGCATTCAGACCGTTTTTAATAGCTAATGCCTGTAAACCTTTGTTGCACATACCAGCTAATGCTGCACTGATATATGGCATCTGTTCACGAGGACTTACTCTTAAACCGTTCTTCTTTTTAACCTCAAGATTTAAAGCTTTAAACAAAGCATCAACCTCTACGCCACCTCCATGAACAACTACTAATTTCTGTACACGGCAGGCAGTGAAAAGTTTAGACAGTTCTTCAACACCGCCTAATGCTTTGCCACTTAACTTTACAACTACTGCGTTATCTAACATATGAGGTACAAACTATTCCTAAAATAGCCTTAAACTGTGATTCCTCCTGAGGATACAGGACGTAGATTGATTATACATACGCTTTAATTTAATTTTCAAGAAAAGATTGGATTAAGTTGAAAATCACTGATTTGGTGCTGAGATCTGCCAATTGTATAATTATTTTGAATAACAGAGCTCAATCTTTGAGCTTACAATTATGATTTTGATTATCCAAAGTCTACCTTAAGAAAATCTGTTTAGACCGTAATACAGCTTCAGATTGTTTTGCTTTTACTTCAAAACACGTTGATGATCAAGCTTAAACTAATTGTTATATATTTTCTGTATACCCCTAAAATATTAAAAAAGTTGTTTGGCATTAATCTTTTAATTAGATAAACTTTGCATTGGAAATTTTTAGATTTTTGCTGTATATTTTATATCACTCCAAAGTTATCTTATTGATATATAAACACTTGTATCTATTATGAAGTGACATCTGACTTTCTCTGTAGAAAAAGTCAAAAGAAGGCTATAAGAATCTCATTATTTACATCATATTTATAGATTATTTTAACCATATCTAATGAAAAAAATAAATTTTATAGATCTGTTTGCTGGGTGCGGAGGTCTGAGTGAAGGCTTTCTAAAAACAGGTCACTATAACGGTCTAGCTCATGTTGAATGGGAAAAGCCAATGGTAGACACGCTAAGAAACAGACTTCATCAGAAGTGGAACCACACAGAAAGAGAATCTGTTCAGAGAGTCATAAGATTTGATATTCAGAAAACAGACGAACTTTTTTCAGGAAATTGGAGTGACGAAACAAAAGCTGTCTATCAGGAAGATAACGACAAAGAAATTGTTGAACATGGTATGGACAGTGTCATTGGAGATTCTAACGTAGATGTAATTATTGGAGGACCACCATGTCAGGCTTATTCTATTGCAGGAAGAGCTCAAGATCCTAATTCAATGAAAAACGACTACAGAAACTACCTGTTTGAGAGCTATGCAAAAGTAGTCGCACATTATCGGCCTAAACTGTTTGTATTTGAAAATGTTTCAGGACTGCTCAGTGCCACGCTAGGAGATATCCCTGTAAGACAGAGAATTTTTGACGCTTTTGAAAAAATTGGTTACGACATTAGAACTCCTGAAGATCTGAAAAAATCAGTTTTCTGCTCAGCAGATTACAACACTCCTCAGATCAGAAACAGAGTGATTATTTTCGGTGTAAGAAAAGATACAGGAATTTCAGTTGAATCTCTCTATGAAGAATTGATTAACCTGAAAATGAAAAGAGAGCTTCTGACTGTAAGAGATGCAATCGGTAATTTTCCAAAGTACAAACCTCTGAAAGAAGCCTATAAAGTTGGAAATAAGAACATATCTCATGAGCTGATAGAAAAAAACAGTCTCACTCACCATAACTGCAGATACTCAAATTTAAGAGATCAAAAAGTATTTAAAGAATGGATATCAAAAGACATGAATCATATGTCTACAGAAGAAAAGCAGCAGTTTTATGCAAAAATAACAGGAAAGAAATCAGTTCATATCAAATACAGAAATCTTGAATGGGATAAACCATCACCAACTGTTGTAGCACATCTTTATAAAGACGGACTCATGTTCATACATCCTGATGTACAGCAGTTAAGAACAATAACAATCAGAGAAGCAGCAGCTCTGCAGACTTTTCCAAATGACTTTGACTTCATAGGTTCTGATGCCTACGCATTCAAGATGATTGGAAACGCTGTTCCTGTTGAGTTTGCAAGTGCAATTGCGGAGGCTGTTTATAAGGTATTAATTAAAAATGAATAAACCTAAAATTGTCCTGAACGTGTTGGTTGCATGCGAAGAAAGTCAGAGAGTATGTTCTGAATTCAGAAGACTCGGTCATAATGCTTACAGCTGTGACCTCTTGCAATGCAGTGGCGGCCATCCGGAATGGCATTTTAACTGTGATGTTCTTGGAGTTATCAAAGATCACGGAGGACAGCTTCAAAACGGTGACAGATATTATCTGCCTGAAGGTCAGAATTGGGATCTTATGGTAGCTCATCCTCCTTGCACTTTTCTTGCTGTAAGTGGGGCAAAATGGTTTTACCATCCTGATGATAAAGATCTTCCCATTGAACAGCGAAGACCACACCCAAGATTTCCTAACAGAGCCAAGAATCGAGAAGATGGCGCTGCTTTCTTTATGGCCCTTGCAAATGCCGATGTTGAAAGAATTGCAATTGAAAATCCTATTGGAATCATGAGCAGCAGATACAGAAAGCCCGATCAGATTGTGCAACCGTATTATTTTGGAGACAAAGCTTCAAAAACTACATGCTTATGGCTTAAAAATCTGCCATTATTGGAAAAGACAAACGCCGTTGATGTTGGGGAAAGAGTTTACTTCAAAAGTGGTAAATCTCAGCCTAAATGGTATTCAGACGGACTGACAAAAACAAAGTCTGCCGCAGAGAGAAGAACATGGAGAAGCAAAACTTTCCCTGGATTTGCCAAGGCAATAGCGGAACAGTGGTCTGAATTTATAATCAGTCAGAAAGAAAATAAATTCAAGTGCGGGACATAACATCAACTGGCACAGAACTGTCAGCAGAGTATCACCTTTTATTCAGGATGAAATACCTTTTTACATCACGCAACAAACAAAACTTAGCAGAATTGATTTTGAAGAAGAACTCCTGTGTATTTATTTTTCTGTTCTTAACTACTTTAAGACAGTATATAAATGTAAAATTCAGATTGATCTTGGATATAAAATACTCAGAGGGCACCAGTTCGAAAGATTTCTCTACGGAAAAGGGATAAGACTGCTTAACAAACTGAAAGGAAAATATTTTTCTGATACTTTTGTAAAGTTATGGAATCTTCTTTATGATTTTTTTAATTACTACTCAAACATAAGTCTCAGCAAGGATTATGAAGAAAGCCTTGTTACAAATAACTATCCAAAAGTTTTTGAGAGCATGGTTGATTCTCTGATAGGAGATTCTGCTACGGAAATTCCTCGTTACTATAAGAAGGAACAGCGAGACGGCAAAATTGTAGATCACCTATACAGAGACACAGATCTTTTTTCTAAATCTGAAATTTACCTTATTGGTGACTGCAAATACTACAGTATAGGAAGCTCTGCAACAGGAGAATCTGTGAGCAAGCAGTTCACCTACACTAAAAATGTCATTCAGTACGGTATCAACTCAGAATTGAACGGGTATTCTGTTCACTCCCAAAATAAAACCCGATATAGAGATGAACTTACTGATGGCTACAATATTACACCTAATTTTTTTATTACAGCTGTAATCGATAAAGATTATGATGCAGCAAGAGACAATATACAAAACTCAGGAAAACCTGATTTTAAATGTCAGTTCAAAAACAGACTCTTTGACAGAGATACACTAGCAATACAAAGATACAGTATTAATTTTTTGTTTGTTCTTTCAGCTTATATATCTTTAGATGACTATGTAAAAGAATCTTTCAAAAAGAGAGCAAGAAAAAAAATTCAGAAAGGATATTATTAATTACATTAATGACAGATACGTACTGTTTAAGGTATATCACAACAACGAGTCTTCAAATGAAAAAATTGTAACGAGAAAATTTAAACAATATTCTTGACAGATGTACGCTTTTCAAGATGAAAATCAATATATTATTATTGCATTTGATATTGAATATCTAAAAAAACAGAATAATGATGGTAAAAACGCTGATCTGAAAGGTTTTCTTAAAAAAGAACTGACAGATTTACCTGATGTTGATCATGTAGAAGAATTTTTACTTAATCAGGAGTAATTCTTATGACTGACCGTATTTCAAAGAAAAAAAGAAGTTGGAATATGAGCAGAATACGATCTAAAGATACCAAACCTGAGATAAAAGTCAGATCATACCTTTTCAAGCTTGGTTTCAGATTCAGAAAGAATGTGCAAAAATTGCCTGGTAAACCAGATATTGTCCTACCCAAATACTCTACAGTGATTTTTATTAATGGTTGTTTTTGGCACCATCATCAGGGGTGCAAGTACGCTTACATTCCCAAAACAAGAACAAATTTTTGGCTTGATAAATTCTCCAAAAATTCAGAGAACGATAAAAAAAATAAAGTCATTCTGCAACAATTAGGATGGAAAGTTGTTGTCATATGGGAGTGTATGTTAAAAAATGATTTTAATAAAACCATGAGCACAGTTGTGGATCAGATAGTTTCCAAATAATGTCAAACTGATAAACACACCAATATTCATCATATTTTTAACACCTTTCTGATTTTGAAATATACCTCTCCTCAATTTTCTTGTAAATTTGCACTATATTTGTTGTGACAGGGCTAAAATCTAACAATTATTCAATAAACATTTGTTATATTTAAGTATCAATAATTTTATTTTACAAATAATTTGCGTATTTTAAAAATATTTTTATAATATAAAAAAATTATGCAGTAAAATTAGGAAAAAGAATTATGGTGGAAAAAGCTGAAAGTAAGAGAGAAAGATTTGTAAGAATTGCTGAGACAAGAACAAATAAAATTTTAAATATGATCAGGTTGCTTTCGAATTGTAGCAACAGTTCTGTATATGAGTATACAAAGTCTGATGTTGACAAAATATTTTCTTCTATAGAATCAGAACTGAAATCGGTAAAACAAAAATTCAATAATAAAAACGGCGACCAAAGTAAATTTACTCTTTAGCTTCAATTGAGGTATCAAAATGTTACAAGATGACAGTCCAAAATGGAATTTTCCTCCAACTAACGGAGCCACATCTTATGGTTTAAATGGAAATTCATCAGACAATTTCAGAGGAAAAAGAGTTGAATCTTTAATTAGAGAAAGTTGCCAAAATTCACTAGATGCTTCTGCCTTTACAGATAAACCAGCTATAGTTGAATTTAGTTTATTCAGGATGAATATTACAGATATACCAAAAGTTGAAGAATTAAAAGAGCATTTTAATTCCTGTTTTGACATTGCTGAAAAAAGAAACGAAGATACTTGGAAAAATCATTTTGATCAATGTAAAAAAGAGCTTAATAAAAAAATTATATCGTGCTTACGAATAAGTGATTTTAATACGACAGGACTTAAAGGCTCTCGTGATTTTGAATCTCCTGATAAAAACAGTCAATGGGTAAGCTGTGTCAGATCCATTGGTTCATCAGGAGGAAAGTCAACAAACTCAGCAGGCTCTCAAGGTTTAGGAAAAAATACAGCTTTCTTCAATTCAATACTCAGAACTGTTTTTTATAGTACTTTGGATAGAGACGGATACAAAGCATCAGAAGGAATTTCTAATTTAATTACCCATATGGATAATAAAGGTGTTACACGACAGAGCATAGGTTACTACAGTTGCACTCATGATGATCAACCTTGCAGAGCTATTTACGATTCATTGAATTTGGACGTCAATTTTGAAAGATCTGAGCCCGGGACAGATGTATATATAACTTCTTTCAACGAAATAACAAGAACTGAAGATTTAGAAAAAATAATAAAAATTGTAGCTACAGATCGATTCTTACCTGCAATTAGAAATAATAAACTTGTAATAAAAGTAGGTAGTACAACTATTGATAAAGCAAGCCTCCCAATAATAATCGAATACTTAAAAGATTCTGACAACAATGTTCCTAAACAATACAAAAAAGATGCTTTGGATGTTGTTATGTTTAATGATGTATTTGAAGATACTATCTCTCCCATCATATACCGAACAGATGAGCTAGGGATTGAAGGGCAGTTTGAGTTGAAACTGAAAGTTGGAGAGGGACTAAATAAAAAGATTGCATGTTATCGTAACGTTGGAATGAGAATTCGTAATTTCGCAAAAAGAAATAACTTCGAATTTTCAGGTGTTTTGACAATTGTCGGAGACAAATTAAACTGCTTCATGAAAAATATGGAAAACGCATCTCACGACGATTGGCAACCAGAAGCATATACAGATCCAAAACAGTTAAAAATAGCAGGAAAATTAAAAAATCAACTTAACGACTTTATTAGTGACGAGTTAGATAAAATTCAGCAACTTGATCTGAATGATCAAATAGACTCAGGATTAGGCGGTATCCTGCCAGATTTAAATGAAAATCAAGACAGCAACATACAAAAAAACTATATTGGAATGTCAAAGTTGGATACATCATTAGAGTCTGATTTCAAAGATACTAATGCTATAGTAGACAATAAAGCTGTCAAAAAAGCATCTAAAAAGAAACAGTCAAAATCTTTGACCGAAGATGAAGATGGAAATATCACAGATGTTGCTTTTAAAAAGAGGATTCATCAAGGTAAGACAAGAAACAATACTGTAAACTCAAATCCTGTAGAAAATAATGATGACAAAATAAGTGAAGAATCTGGTGATGAAGAGATAAAAAGGAAATACAGTCTTGTAAAGATCGACATTTCATATGCGAGTGTTCTTCCTTACGATAAATATGGAGCTTATTTAGTAAGACTGTTCCCTGTAAACGGTACAAAAAAAGCTCTTATAAAAGTTGCGATATCGGCAGAAAATGGGGAATACAAATGTCTTTTAGAATCAGCATCTACATTGGATGGTCATCAGTTAACTATTGAAAACGGATCAATTGTAGGAATTGAACTCACCCAAAATAAAGAAACAAGTTTAATCATAAAAGTTAAAGATAATCTCTATAAATCATTCAAGGTGGAAGCTTATGCTTATAAGAAAAAATAGATGCTTTGCTTATCCGGTTCTCTCAAATCACACAAAAGACTATAAAAAAGGGAGTTTAACGGCTACCATTAATTGCATAACAAAATTTAACGGATACATAGTAACCGTAGAATGCAAAATTGAAGATAACAAAGACATTGAGAATCTAGTTGGTACAGGAGAATGCTGTTATGTTTGCCATGTCGAATGTCCTTCTACTAATTTTCGAAAAATATACAAAAGCAATAAACCAAAAATAGAAATTAACTTACCTTCAGAAAACATTTGCGATAAAGTTGAATTTTCTGTTGATTTAATAGCAGAAAGAGAGATTGTTAATTTCAGCTCTGAGACACTCTCTGCCCCATTGTCAAAAATGAAATTCGATTTTGACAAAGGGGCTTTTATTGCGATAGGACCACAATATACAAAAAAATTTCCAAGACTTAGCGAAGAATCAAGTGGTGAGAGTTCATCAATAATATCAATAATAAAATCAGAAAAAGACTTTCCTTCAATTGAAGTTGTGTTAGGTAACTCAAATAAAATTGAAATTTTCTTATGCAAGAATGCATATGAAACATATGCTAGATTAAAAAGAGATTCAAAATCAATCAGTCTTCTATCACAAATATTTATTTTACCTGCTTTAGTTGAGGTATTAAACCAACTGAAGAATGATGATGAAAATAACTATTGCGATAAAAAGTGGTATCAGGCCTTGGATACAATAACATCAAAATCACCACAAATAAATGCCTCACTAGCGGAGTCTCTAGATTCTCAAAAAACAATGTTAGAGATAGCACAGACAATATTGCAGGATCCATTACCAAAAGCGACCCAATCTATAGAAAAAATGTTCTTTGATTCAGAGGATGATAATTAATATGCCAATATTACATTTTATAAAACAAGAAAATATTGACAGGATCAAGCACGATAAATATGAACTTCTGTCATGCTTTTTCAGTGATGATCCTGTAGGTAATATTGAGAGCATTTTTAAATGTAGTTTATTTGAAAATACTCCTTATGAAATTCCTGAAATTGATCTTCTCGATGAAAAAGGAGAGCCGTTACAGGATGTTGATGCCGTGAAAAAAATATATGGTAATCTAATGAATTTACCTCCAATTCTTGCATCTGAGGAATGTGTGTGGTCGGCATTGTGCTTATCAAAAGACTTTTACCCATATGTACAAAAAAGGTGGAAAATTACTGAGTATCCAAAGCAAATTAAAGACAAAGAGACAATAATAAACAGAATATCTAGCAGAGTTTTCTTTGACAGATCTCCCATAACAAGAAATGCAATGGCAAGGTTATGGTGGTTGGGGAAACTAACTTATGACAGAGATAGTGACACTCCTTTTGAAATTACAGACTTTATTTTTAGAAATCAAGATTTCTCTATTTCTATTTTTGAAAGGTCTCAGAGTCGAAACCTTGAATTTGTAAAAGCTATCTACAAAAAGTTAATTTCAATGGAAACAGAAGGTATTCCATTGACAACTACAGTTGTTAGAGAACTTTCAAAATACCTGAATGCTGTAAGTGGAAGTATTATGATTGACAGTTCTATCGATCAAATCGATGAAATAGTAAACAGATATATAGAACATTTTTATAAAATAGCTTAGAAGGATTTTAGAATGAGAGTTTCCCTGATTTTGTCACAGCAGTTTTCCTTGTTTAGGACTATAAATACTGTTATTTTATAGTAATTGCATAATTGTTTGTGATAACGAATCTACACTGTTGAACAAAAGAAAACTATCACAAAAGGAATAAATAATGGCAACATTATAGCTCTAATTTGATTTTTGACAGTAACTTTACAACACAAATAAGAGTTACAAGATATTCCGTTTATTATCAGTTTAGCTAAAAATGCAGCGGACATTCTAATGGATATTAAAAATATACTGTCAGTTATTCAATGATGTTTCGTGCAATTTATTACCTATTCTGTGATCTTAATCTGTAATCTAAAAACCGCTTATATTTAGAAAGTTTGCCCTCTTTATTTTGATGTAAAATTCTTCTGACTGATTTAAAAGCGGCTTGCTTATAGAGTTTAGTGAGGTAATAGTTAGAATGGTAAGAGAGTAATATCATCTTACTGTTAGTCTACTTAACTATTTGACTATTTACCTATACGAAATGACTTTAGACATTCTTATTTTCTAGTCAAGATTAGCTTACTCTGATAAGATTGCGGCTTTGTGCTTTTAAAGCAGTTATAAGATGCTGTATGAATACAGCTACTCTACAACCTTACCTAAAAGACAACTTTATGAATAACACAGACAATACTATTGAAACTCCCCTTGTGCTCAATAAAAAGAAGATGCTGATCTTAGCAGTTCAGCATATGTTTGCTATGTTCGGTGCTACTATCTTAGTGCCAATCCTAGTTATGGGCTTTTTTAAAGATGCTACAGGTGAAGAATTAACCTCTGGTCTTACAGTTTCTGTTACTTTATTCTGCGCAGGTGCCGGTACTTTAATCTTCCACCTGTGCACTAAGTTACAGGTTCCTGCCTTTTTAGGATCATCATTTGCTTTCTTAGGTGGTTTCTATACTATTGCAAACTTTAACACTGGCATGTATGCAACAATGAGTGTTAATGACAAAGCTGCCTATGCCTGTGGTGGTGTGGTTGTCGCTGGTTTAGTTTATCTTGTGATGGCAGCTATTATTAAATTAGTTGGTATTGCCAAAGTCATGAGATTCCTGCCTCCTGTAGTTACAGGACCTATGATTGTTTGTATTGGTTTGTCATTAGCTCCTGTTGCTATTTCAAATTCTGCTGTTAACTGGCCATTAGCCTTAGCTGCAATTCTAACCGTTATCGTATTTAATATTTGGGGACGAGGCATGTTAAAGCTCATCCCCATTTTAATGGGCGTGGTATTACTCTACATCGTAGCTTTAATCTTGGATATAGCAGGCTTTACTAATACTGATGGCTCAGCAATTATCAACTATGCCTCAATATCTAGTGCTTCATGGGTAGGTCTGCCACCATTCCAGATGTGCAAGTTTGATTTAACCGCTATCTTAGTAATGGCTCCAATTGCAGCTGCTACCATGATGGAGCACATCGGTGATATGTCAGCAATCTCTGCTACTGTTGGTAAGAACTTTATTGCAAAGCCCGGTCTTAACAGAACCTTATTAGGTGATGGTTTAGCTACAGCCTTTGCAGGCTTCATCGGTGGTCCTGCTAATACTACCTATGGTGAGAACATCGGTGTTTTAGCAATGTCTAAAGTTTATGAGCCTAAGGTTGTAAGAATGGCAGCATTACTAGCTATTATCTTATCTGTAGTACCTAAGTTCTCAGCTATCATTTCAACCATGCCAACAGCTATCATAGGAGGTATTTCCTTTATCCTCTACGGTATGATTTCAGCTATTGGTGTAAGAAACATCGTTGAGAATAAAGTAGACTTATCTAAGTCAAGAAACCTCATCATTGCTGCTGTGATCTTCGTGTCAGGCTTAGGCTTTAAAGACGGTTTAACCTTCTCTGTTTTTGGTACTTCTGTAACCTTAACCTCACTTGCTATTGCTGCAATTGCAGGTATTGTTTTAAATGCAGTATTACCTGGTAACAAATACGTTTTCGATGAGAACGTCATTGAAAACGAGATCCACCACAAGGCTTAGCCTTGTAAGTTAAAAGAACAGACAGTGTCTGTTCTTTTATTGAATGTTATTTTTACTGATGTTACTTTGGTAGAAAGTTATTTTTATTGAGAGTTATATTGGCAGAAGATCTCTTTTATAGAAAGCTACTTCTAGGTAACTGACTTTTAAAACAGTTTTCTTTACAGATAAAGGCATAGATAAATTTTAAAATTTAGTAGATTGAAAAAAGGATAAATAGAATGGATTTTACAAAACAGCCTAACATTACAATCTTCAAGCACCCTCTTATCAAGCACAAGATCTCTTTATTAAGAGATAAAGAGGCTTCTACTAACAAGTTCCGTACTTTAATTGAAGAAATTGCAATGCTAGAAGCATATGAAGCTTTAAGCGATTTACCTTTAAAAGAAGTTGAAGTTGAGACTCCTCTTGAGAAGTGCAAGACTCCAATGTTAGATGGTTTAAAGCTTGCTATTATCCCTGTTCTAAGAGCAGGTTTAGGTATGGTACCAGGTCTTGATGCTTTAGTACCTTCAGCTAGAATCGGTCACATTGGTATGTACCGTGATGAGGTAACTCACAAACCAGTTCCTTACTACTGCAAGTTACCACAGAACCTTGAAGAGAGAACCTGTGTGATCTTAGATCCTATGTTAGCAACTGGTGGTTCAGCTGTTGATGCTGTAGATATGATTAAAGAAAAAGGCGGCAAAAAGATTAAGTTCTTATGCATCATCGCAGCACCTGAGGGGTTAGAGAAACTTGCAACAGCTCACCCTGATGTTCAGATCTACGTAGGTCAGTTAGACCGTGAGTTAAACAAAGATGCTTACATCTGCCCAGGTCTTGGTGATGCTGGTGACAGAATCTTTGGTACCAAGTAAGACGCGCTCTTGTAGAGTAAATTTTAAGATTTGATTTGGCTACCTTATATATAGCTTGATATGGCTTAATCTTACGAGATTTAATTAACTCTAAAGATTTAAGTAGACTCTAAAGATTAGGTAAAAATCTGAGAGTGAAATAAATTCCGTGTAAACCCAATTAAGTCTGATATCATTTTACGACTTAATTGGAGTTTTAAATGGCAAAAATCAAACGTAATCCAGCAGCAACTTTTAAGTAGCTACATCCAATAAGAAGTAAGAATACACTACAGACAATGCTTTGTAAGCTAGATCTTTAGTATAATTGCTGTTATCAGGTAAAGTTGATGACGTTCTTGAACTTGTTTGACGTTTTCAATGGCTTGACGTATTCAATGTTTAGCCCTACTACAAAATTATGAATTTGCTTGTCTTATCATTTAGATGTTTACCGTAACTCAATAAAAAAGAACTTGCTCTTTATTGATGGTAATATCTTCCATTAAGCCATACAGAATACTGTTTTCAGATCCTTTAAGTTTCATTCACATTTCTCAACATTAAAAGATTTAACAATATTGTTTTCTGAAATTACATTGCTGATTTTGTATTTATTGGTTCTATAGTTATTTCTATTTAACTCTTTTTCAACCCAGGTTAAGCCATCTAAGGTAAAATCATCAAGGTTGTCAGTAGTATCAGCATCAATGTATAAACAGTATCCATCTTCAACCAATTTACTGTTATCATAATCGTCATCATAACCAACATCGAAATCGACATGTTGTACATAATAATCTTGGAAGCAATATGGATTTTGTACTCGTTTAATAAATTCTTCTTTATTTCCACTAAATACATCGCATATTTCGTCAACCACAATCAAAATCCTATATTCTAGATTTGAATTAAATGCTTTAACAAAATCAATAAGTGAAATCATAAGATATCTCCTAAAATTCTCTTCGACGTAACATACAAATTAACTGGTACAACTTCAATAATAATGTAAGTACATACACGTCATAAGGTTGTAATCTCCAATTGTTTTAAGCAAAACAGGACATCTTGGAGATGGCTTTTTAGTCAAAAATGCGCACTGATCCGTTTTTCAAGTTTTCATCAGTTTTACTCATAGGCATTGCATGCTTATATGAACTTTCATAAGAAAACACCATCGCTGTGTTAGTGCTGTGTTAGTTTCATAAGATACATTCCTATTGTAGATAGGAGGACTATTAGCAACTGCTTTAACCATATGTTTCTCCAAATTAAATGTTTTTTGCCGTGTTCTGCCTTTAGTAATTTTCTACTGATTGTTTAAGATCTTATAATTAAGTTGCTTTTCTATTTGCTCAGCCTGTCTGCAAGCGTAGCTTAACTTTTGAGAACACGATTTTTGGTAATAATAAAGAGCTTTTTGCTCATCTTTTCTTACATGAATACCTTGCTGATAGTAAAACGCAAGATTTGCACAGGCAGTTCTGCCTTTGATAGCACAGGCTCTGTTACATGCTGCAATATCACCGTTTTCGCATTGTTTTACAAAACTCATTCTTGTAAAACAAAGTGCAAAGCTAAGCACTACAAATGCTGTTGCAATGATGAAAGCAAAGCTGAACACAGGATGGGTTCTAAAATTGAACTTGAGTTTTTTTAAGCTGTCTTTAAATTTCATACTACACTCGCTTTTATGGTCTAATACCTTTAGCAGGTATTTTATTGATAGTCTTTTATCGTTCTTTTTATCTAATAAACCGATCTTAGCTACAACTTTGCTCTTTGCTTTTATAAACTCCGATATATGAGATTTTGATTTGTATAACCTAGTTGCTGGTAGCAACATGGTCTTTAACTAAAATTTGAAAGGTAAGGCTATAAGTACAAAGATCTAAGAGAAATTAAGGATTGAGGAATTTAGAAGAAAATAATCATTGCCTTACCTTATGAACTAATCTTATAAAGGCATCGTTCCAGATTTAGATTGGTGTATAAAAAAAGTAAATAAATACCTTTTGAAAATCACGCTTAGGATTAAACAGCTAATTCATGATTAAAAAAAATGACAGGTATTAGGTTGGTTCATGCTCTTAGGACTTATTGCGCCACATGATTAGCCTTATGTGGCGCTTAGGATACGTAGGTATTATTCAGTTAAGTTTTGCACTTAAAATTCATTGTAAGCTTAAACTTCCTGATACTCAGTAAAAGCTCTCACCTTTGGATCAGCATTGAACACTGTTGCAATTCTTAACAACTCATTCTTTTTAGGTAGGATGTTGCCATAGTCTCGTGTCTTTATCTGCTCTACAGCTTCACTAAGCTTTGCCTTAGCTTCAGTCTCATTTTCTGCATACTTAAATTCAAAGACTATTCTTCTGTTATCAGACTCAATTACAAGATCGGCTCTACCTTTTGATGAATGTAGTTCTGCAGTAACAGAGTTACAAATGCCTTTTAAGTACATATATAGCAATTGCTGAACTACTGCCTCAGAACTGATTGGATAGTTATCATATGAAACTGTGTTTAGAACAGTATTGAATAAACCTAAGATTTCACCTGCATCTTTACTTTGTGTAAGAATTTGTTCATTAACACTCAAAAGCTTTGTATCATCAAAGATATTTAGTGCCATTAGGGAAAATAGTGCATTGTAAACTTCACTGTTTGGTATTCCTAAAGTCATAAAGCCTTTTGAGTATACAGGTGAACGTAAAGTTAGATATCCTGTCTGGCACATTAAGACATTCTGATTGATAGATGTCAAAGAAGTTGGATTCTTAAAATCATTTACTTTAATGTTAATTGTTTTATCTTTATCAATATAATCCAACGCATTTAACTTATGGGTCTGCAGATAGTTTGCAAGAATTGATGGCAAACCACCATTGTCGTACCAGTACTCTCCAAAGTATACAAATTTATTAGATACCACACTTTGGAAAAATTTATTTACAGACCAGGTACTGAATACTTTCTTTTTGTAGAATTCATCGAAGCAGTAACCATCGTAGTTTTGAGCAAGTCTATCTAACAAAGATTCAATCTGAGTGTCGGTTACTTCATCTACGTTGCAGTTGTTCTCATAGGATGCAGCTAACTTTAAATAATCGATGTAGAACTTTTTAATCTCGTCTCGAGTAAAGCCTATCATCTGAGAATAGGCACTTGAGTTGGTGATATCGTTGATATCAGAACCTACTGAAAATATCGCTACATCTTTTAATCTGGTGACACCTGTTATTCCTAAGAACTTAATTGCCAACTTATCTTTGATGTTGGCATAAAAGCTTTTGATTTTTTCCTGGAATTGCTTATATAGAGTCTCATTATTGATGTTGGCTGTCATCTGACAGTCATACTCATCAATTAAGATCACGATTTGACGGTTCTCCAATCTTAATTGTTCCAAAAGATGGTCTATGGAGTCTTCAGCTTCTTCCTTCTCTTTAAAGGTGGTTACATGATTAAGTTCTGCAAATTCGGTTATTTTAGAATTAAGTTTATTATTAAATTTCTCTAATGAGTTTTTATCAAAATTTAAAAAATTCAGTCTTAATACAGGATAGGTAGGTTCTGTCCACTTGTCATAAATCCAGGTTCCTTTAAAGTAAGGCTCTACACCTGTTTCAAATAAAGTTGCTATGGTATCTAAGGTAAGAGATTTACCAAAACGACGCGGACGGGAGATAAAAACTCTTTCCAGCTTTATCAGGTCTTTAATATATTTTGTTTTATCTACATAAATGTAATTATTTAGGTAAAACTTTATAAATGAGCCTGTTGAACTGATATCTTTCATATGTAATTATCTCCAAACCTTCTTCTAGATTATATATTGAAAAGCTCCTGTTTCCCCTTTATTAGGGACATTTTCTACAAATATCAGTTATTTTTCTGTCAAATTTCTCAAAAGATCTAACAATTGTTTTATCGTTACTAGTCCACAGTGCTCAGCTATTCGATCTTTTGGCTTATATTTGAATCAGTCAATTGCTCTCGTATCTTTTGACAATAGAACTTATCAATTCAAAAACTTACCCGTAATACTCTCTTTTGAGTTTTTAATATCATCAACAGTGCCTGTAGCTACAATCCTGCCGCCTGCAATACCGCCATAAGGCCCCATATCAATGATATAGTCAGCATTTCTTATCACATCAAGATCATGCTCAATTACTATGACTGTAGCACCACTCTCAATTAGAGTCTGGAAAACATCTAATAGTGTTGCTACATCCTGTGGATGTAAACCGATGGTAGGCTCATCAAAGACAAAGACAGAATCGTCCTGACTGTGACCTATTTCTGAGGCAAGTTTTAATCTTTGGGCTTCACCTCCTGATAAGCTTGGAGTTTGCTCTCCTAAGGTTAAATAACCTAAGCCTAGTGACTCTAGAATTTTTAGACGGGATGAAACTAGCTTTACATCTTTTAAAGCCTCAATAGCCTCTGTTACATCCATATCCATAAGCTCTGGTAATGAATACTCTTTACCATCTCTGGCTTTGTAATGAATTTCATGAGCTTCATTAGAGTAACGTGAGCCGTGGCACTTAGTGCAGGGAATTTCAACATCAGGTAAAAACTGCACATCAAGGGTGATTTCACCTGTACCATCACAGACTGGACAGCGCAGTTTACCTGTATTGTATGAAAAGTCGCCTGCCTTATAGCCTTTCTCTTTAGCTTCTTTGGATTTAGCAAAGAGCTTTCTTAACTCATCATGAACATTTGCATAAGTGGCTACAGTAGAGCGTACATTGATACCAATAGGTGTTGCATCAATGAGCTTTATCTGTGATATACCCTCACATTTAACCTCTTTTATATGCTCTGGCAGCTTGGTGTTATTGATAGAAGCTGTAAGTGCTGGAATTAAACTTTCTAACACCAAGGTAGTTTTACCAGATCCTGAAACACCGGTGACAACTGTTAATCTGCCTTTTGGTATCTTTACATCCATAGCTTTTACAGTATGAATTGGAGCTGTCTTTAAATAGATAGTCCCCTTTTCAAAGAGCTTAGCTATTAAATTACTGTGAGCTTCTTCTAAAGTAGAACTCTCATGAGCTTCGTTTACTTTAGCATCTTTATCTTTGTTTTCACTGTTAGCGCTAATAACAGGTCTTCTGCGTGTTTTATAATCTCCTTTTAAATAAGGACCTATTACTGATTTGTCGTTTTTCTCAATATCCAGGACACTGCCTTTTGCTAGAACATGCCCGCCTTTAGCTCCAGCTACAGGTCCCATTTCAATGATGCAGTCACTTTCTTTTAGAATTTGGGTATCATGATCGACTAAGAGTACGGAGTTACCATCAGAAATGAGATCATGCATTACATCATTAAGACCTTTAATGTTCTGAGGATGCAGTCCAATTGAAGGTTCATCCAGAACATATAACACTCCTGTAGTGCGGTTACGCACTGCACGAGCTAGCTGCATGCGCTGTCTTTCACCTGTAGATAAGGTTGAAGAAGCTCTATCCAGGGTAAGATAACCTAATCCAAGATCAACTAATCTTCTGGCGACTTCTAAAAAGGACTGACAGATACTCTCTGCCATTTTGTGCATTTCTTGAGGTAATGAAGATGGGACATCCTTTACCCATAAGATGACATCATCTAAGGTCATCGAGCAGACCTCATCTAAACTCATGCCTTTAATTTTAGGAGCTCTGGCTCTGTCGTTTAATCTGGTACCATGACATTTTGGACAGATATCTTCACGTAAGAACTTTTCAACTCTCTTCATACCCTTTTCGTCTTTTACCTTAGATAAGGCATTTAAGACTGTGTATTTGGCATTAAAGTAGGTAAAATCCATCTCACCTGAGGCACCGTTAGTCTTATTCTGATAGACCATATGCTTTTTAATGGCAGGGCCATTAAAAACAATATCGCGCTCTTTTTGTGTAAGCTCTTTAAAAGGGACATCAGTTCTTACCCCAAGATCACGGGCGATATCCTTCATTAAAGACCACATCAGGGTCTGCCATGGCAGCACCGCACCTTCATCAATTGTTTTACTCTCATCAGGGACTAAGGTTGATTCATCTACAGTTCTTACAAAGCCTGTGCCTGAGCACTCAGGACATGCTCCCTGTGAATTAAAAGCAAGTTCTTCAGCTGATGGTGGATAGACTGCTTTATGACAATGTGGGCAAATGATTTCTTTTTCTGCTGCCACATTAAGTGTTGGCTCTAAATAATGACCACAGTTCTCACAGCGATGAGAAGCAAGACGTGAGAACATTAAACGCAATGAATTTAAAAGCTCAGTTCCTGTACCAAAGGTACTGCGAATACCAGGAACACCTGGTCTCTGGTGCAAAGCAAGCGCTGCCGGCACATATAAAACCTCATCAACATCAGCTTTAGCAGCTGAGGTCATACGACGACGGGTATAAGTTGATAATGAGTCTAAATAACGACGGGAACCTTCAGCATAGATGACTCCTAAGGCTAATGACGATTTACCTGAGCCAGAGACACCGGCAATACCCACGATCTGATGTAATGGAACATCGATATCAATGTTTTTAAGATTATGAACCCTGGCGCCTTTGATGACGATATTTTCAGGTTGCCCTTTATCTAAATGGTTATCTTCAATCATGGTAAAAGTCTGTCATTATAAAAAGCTCGGTTATTTCTTTAGTAAAAGCATAGCCTTTAGACTCTATTCATAAGTTTTATCCTGAGCGAACTTTACCTAGGATGTCTACGCTGTTTCTAAATAATGCAGAGAACAATGGTCTCTGCATTATTTGATTAGAAATTTTAAAGATGCTTACTCTTAGATAAGGCCTTGTGTCTCATCAAAGCCATAATACAGATTTAGAACCTGTACTGCCTGAGCTGATGCCCCCTTTAACAGATTATCAATGCATGAGCAAATAACAATGTAGTTATCTTTCATAGCATAGCCGATATCACAGAAAGGTAAGTACTGAACATCCTGTAACTTAGGCATACCCTTCTTTACTCTTACTAATGGCTTGTTGTCATAGTATGAATAAGCTTTAGCTACCTGCTCAGGAGTTACACCATCTTTTAACTTTGCATTGATGGTTGCATGAATACCACGCTTAAAGTCACCTAAATGAGGAGTAAAGATAACCTCTGTACCTAAGTGCTCAGCAATCTCAGGCTGATGACGGTGTGTAAATACACCATAAGCATTTAAGCTTACCTCACAGAATGAGTTAGTAAGCTTTGCCTTACGTCCAGCACCTGATACACCTGACACAGCGTTAATTGAAGGACGGTAATTTAAGTCTAATAACCCGTTCTCAATTAAAGGCTTTAAAGCTAACTGTGAAGCTGTAGGATAGCAGCCTGGCAGTGAGATCATCTTGGTATTCTGAAGAGCTTTTACATCAACATACTCAGCTAAAGCGTAAACAGATTTCTTTAAAAGATCTTTGTGCTCATGAGCAAAGCCATAGGCCTTTTCAAAGACATCAGTATTTGAAATTCTAAAAGCACCTGACAGATCAAATACAGCAACACCTGCATCTACCAAGGCAGGAGCAATATCATGACTTACTTTATGATCAGTTGCTAAAAATACAGCATCAGCAATATCAATAATGTCTTTTGCACCGGTTAATGGCTGTAGAACCTTATCACATACACCATTTAACTCGCCGTAAAGTTCTGAAATCTTTTTACCTTTATCCAGTGAATTTTCTGATACAAACAGACCTGTAAGTTCTAACTTCTCATGTCTTGAAATAATTCTGCAAAGCTGTGCTCCAGCATAACCACTAGCGCCTACAACAGCTACCTTTACCATGTTTATCTCCGTTATTTATAAGAGCCTAAATTGAATTTTTACAACTATGCAAACTAGTTTAACTTATGTAGAAAAAATGTAGGCAATTCTTGTAAAACCAATGGATTTGCACCATTTTTCACCAGGTAGAGAATAAAGATAGAAAATGAATTTGATTGAGACAATCTATTCCATAAAGAGCGCTGCGTACACTTTATGGAATGATTTTTTTAATGATGTGTTATAAAGACTAGTCTATGCAAAGCTAATAGTGAGATGCAAATAAAGCTCTGCACTCAGGTGGCATAACTCTCTTCTTTTTAACTTGAGGTTTACCTTTTTTAGCTGGCTTTTGTGCATATTTCTGTGGATAGAGCCATGAGTCTAATTCCTGACCACAGCCATCTCCCTGTGGAGCTTTAGCCTGATTTACACACAAAGGACTGTCTAATGGGCAGGCAAGTCTTACATGCATATGACCACGGTGACCAAACCATGGACGCAATTTTTGCAGCCAGCTCTTATCGTGACCTTCATAGACCTGACATAATGCTTTTTTAATACCAGGTGCTACAAAGATCCTTTCTACACGACTGTCTGAAGCTGCTAAATAAATTAAAGCTACACGTCTTTTATCAAAGTTCTTAGTTACCCTGTTATGAGTATCCACAAGATATACATCCTGAGGATGGGAGAGCTCAAAGAAAGATTTCTTTGGAGTTGCAAAGTCAAAAGAAATATCTACATCAAGACCTGACTGATGAGAACCATGACTTGAGCCACCACCGAATGAGCCACCACGTCTTTTGGATAAATCACCTATCAAAAGATCAGGTAAATTGTAGTGTTTGGCTTTTAATACTAACTTCTGAATGTAATCAATAAGCTCTGGGTGGCCATAGTTTCTGCCCTGTCCCCAGATCTGAACCTGATAGTTGGTGCCGTTATTAAGAGGAACTGCACCTTTAATACAGCCGTTTGCATATTCACCGATTACCTCGGCAGCTGTTGCTGTTCCTACAATTGCATTGACGCTAAATAATAAAGCTGCCGTAAGTGCAGCAGCTTTTAAAGATTTTAAGATCATTTTTACTATATCTTCTACGCAGAGATCTTTACGAACCTAACTACATAGCTAATTACTCAAAACTGAACAGTCTTCTAAAGAATCCTACCTTAGCAGCAGAGATAATTTCTACTTCAATAGATATTCCCTGGAAGCAAAACTGGAATGGAGGAATTTCAATATTGTCATCCTGCATTGCAGCAAATATTCTTTTGAGCTCATTATACAGTTTTACAAGATATTCATAAGCACATCTTTCAAGAATTTGGTGCAAACTGTTTCTTACATCTACTAGCTCAGTTGCATCATTGGCTCTTACTGTTCTTACAATTTCAGCAATGTTGCAACCTGTAATAAACTGTATCCACAGTTTTAAAGATGGCGTAAGCCAAATATCTGAGAAGACGTTACGAGCATCGTCATAAAGTCTGTTTAAGTTCCTTGATACAAGATCTTTGGCAGCAGCTCTTTCTTTGCCTCTGCCCTTTACCTCATAGCGTCTGTAAATAGTACGTCCTGAGGCATCACGGATCTCTTTATAGCAGTTTTTGAGCTTGGTGTCTGGAGCATTATCTGTAAAGTACAACTTTTGCACATCACTTCTACGCTCAGAATACTGCTTTTGTAAGGTATCAAAATCAAAATGCTCGAAGCGAACTGCACCGTTAGAATCAAAAGACTGCTTGATTAAAGATGCTAACAGCTTTTCCTTTTGATCTCCTGATAAGAACACATCAAGATTTTCGATTATGAAGTTTGAAAAGTTCTCTAACTGAGCACTCTTTAAACGACGAACATCCCCCCTGTCTAAGGCAATCTGACGTGCTACTTCTAATCTGTGATTGTAAATTGAGTAATAGATTAGAACCCAAACCTGCATCTTGAAGTTTAAAACGTTTTTAAAGATGAACTCTGCCATCTCATTGCGACCTTCAAGATCTTCAGTTCCTCGGTTCTTTTGACGATGATATACCCAGTCACAGGCATACATACTCATCTCAAACCAGTCGATTCTGTCAGCTAGGGTGCCACTGAAGAACTCTTTAATCTCATCATCAGTTAAATCTTTAAATGAGTTTACATCGCGCTCAAACCACTTATCTTTGGTTTTAGGTAAAGGCCAGATAAAATTAAACTGCATACCACCAGCGCCCATAGAACGCTTGGACTTAGGGTGTTTTGCCATTTCTTCTAGCAGGAACCATAAAGCAGCCATCTGATGCAGGCGCTTTAAAAGAGGAGTGTAATTGGTATTCTCTTTGTCATCTGGCAACATACCAATAAAATCACACATTTTTGAAAGCGATGTACACAAAAGAGCCTTTTCATTGTCTGCAAAAAGATCATTCCATAGCTGTACAATTGAGACTACAGCAGAACTGTTTGATAGCAGAGAGTAGAAAGGTTCAACTGTTGCATCAAAGCAGACTACTGATCTACCTTTTAAGTAGTCAGCTTCAATCATATCCTCGATAGTAGGAAGATCACGATTATTCTCAATGAAATCTCGTGAGATCTTCATATCGACTGATGCATTAGACCAGCGAACTCGATTAGGAGTGGTTGCTGGTTTTAAAAATGAATGAACATAAACCTCTGGTCTGTCATTTTTATTGCTAGACCAGCGGAGAACGCCATATTCAAGACACAGCCCCATCTCACCTTCATTTGGAGTATATGCATCCACAAAAAAGATTGCAGGGCTTTTAGATCTTTGAGCCATATTACTTTCTAATTAGAAACTTTGAGCCGGTGCACTTGGAGCTAACAAATCAGTGTCATCTTCAAGTACAGCGCCACCATTATCAACATCAGACTGAACTTCATTAGCCATTGATGATGAGCTTCTGGTAGTTGTAGCCGGTGTTACAGTTAATGATTGTGCATTTGATGAATTATCTGATACTACAGGAGTACTATCTGATGAGTTTGGAGTACCTGAGGCATCCATATAGTCAAAGATTGGGTGGATCTTCTTGATACCGCCAACTTTTCTTGTCTGGTTGATTGCTCTTTGACCTTCATCTCGAGTAATGTATCCTAACAGATATACTACGCTATCTTCGGTATAAACCTTAAATCTGCCAGAGCTAATCTTTGAACCAAATAACAGTGCACTCTTAACCTTTGAGGTAATAAATGCATCATGTGCAATTACACTTGCCTTAATAGGATCTTTATTGGATACACAGTTGAAAATTCTCTTTACGTTAGGAACTTTCTTGATATAGCCTAAAGCCCAGTTCATGTATTCTGTATCTCGAGTCTGACCTACTAACAGCACATTACCGTTTACTGATACACAGTCAACTCTAAAGACTTTAGAATCAGATCTCATACGATCATTCTTTAGAATTCTGGCTACCTGGTTTTCAATCTTCTGATCATCTACCTGAACATCAACTGTACGGCTATCTGAACCAATAAAAGCCCCCGCACCAGCTGCGGTTGCACCAACTAAAGCAGTAACGCAACCATTACAAATCAACATTGATGAAGCTGATACAGCTAAAACTAGAGTTAATTTCTTAAAATCTGATACAAAAGACATCCTTTGTTCTCCACTCTCAACAAAATAAATAATGTCGATGCTTTCATAGTTATTTTTATTATATAAGCTGATTATTGTAACAAAAAAACATCGTGTGTTCAGAGTGTTAAACAATAAAGTGAGATGCTCATTTAAAAAATATGAAGTAGACCTTATAAAGCAAAAGCTATAAACAAGATTGACGAATGAAGTTTAATTCTGATATTTGATTGAAGATATGTTCTATCTAGAGGATTAAAGGCTAGGAAATCCAAAGAAAACAAGAAGAACAAAAAGTTAATTACTCTGAAAAGAAAAATCCCCTGAATACAAAAACCATTCAGGGGACAACAATCAAACAAACATAAGGAGTACGTGAACTATATCACATTTTTTCATTTGTGATCACTTTCTCAAAAAATATTTTTTAAGAATTTTTATGAATTCTTATAAATCAACAAGTTAATAAAAATTAAATTTTTAAATTTTTTTATCGCATAGTTCAGTTTTACAAAATTCAATGAAAATCCACCCGTTTTAAGCAAAATTTGCCTCAATTTTTCAGATTTAGATCTTTTAAGTAAATTCTGATCTCAATTTATATATATATTATTGATTTTTAATAATTATTTAGTCCGCATTTTAGATGTCAGTTTACTTTAGTAGATACTGATAGTTAATTTAGTTGATACGGATTTTAAATTTGCTATACATTTTTATGTGATTCACCTTGCACTTATTTTGAAAATTCAAAATTAGCTCTTAGGTCTTTTGTTAAGTCAGTTATATTTGTATCTTACTTAAGGCAAATATAACTGAGTTATAGAATAAAATTAAAAAATTGAGGATAGAAAAGATAACAATTCATAAAGCTGATATTTATCTTATTTTCAAAAAATTTTCACTTACTTTTTGAGCTATTTGAAGGTGAAGTAAATTGAAATTCCTGAAAAATTTTTGAAAAAAGAATCGAAAAAAATTGACAACAGCTTTGTCTATTCTTATAATGCTTTCCGTTCGGTGATTAGCGCAGCCCGGTAGCGCATCTGGTTTGGGACCAGAGGGTCGTAGGTTCGAACCCTACATCACCGACCATCTAAACTTCTCTCTTTTACCCCGTACATTTTGAAGAAAAAGTTCCTGACAATAAGATTAGAGAATTTATAGAACTGCCAGTTGCTGATGCATACCTAATTTCTTAGCAAAAAATCTCAATTGCATTTTAGTTACTCACGAAGAGCCTGCAAATAAAATCAATGCAAAAAAGAAAGTCCACATTCCTGATGTGTGTAATGTAATGGGAGTTCAATTCACATCAATCTATGAAATCATGAGAAAAGAAAAGGATTATCACATGAATTTAACTCCAAATAAATAAGTCATTACAAGAATTCTGTTTATCTCCTCACATCTTTTTTCAACCTCCCAATTAGCAATTTACTTTAAAAACTCAAGTTCAACTTCATTTTCAGGATTTCATATTACCTTACTGATTGCTAAATCAGTTATACAGTTTAACTATAACGAGATATAAATAATTAGTATTTTACATATACCTAAAGCGTCTATATACTTTCAATAAAGCTTAAGACATAGCAACCGAATGTTGGGCGGTTGTTTAGTTTAAGCCCCAATCAGTTTAATACTGTTTTGGATTTTTAAGATTTATCTTACCTTTGGTCCAGTGCCATTTGGCACTGGATTTTTTTATTTTGATTGTCTCAAATTTAGAGGTAAGCTTTATTGTCTTATTAACTTTTTGACTTTCTTAAAAAGAGGAAGCTGCTATTGATAACTGTTTTATAGCTTCTTTAGTTTTAGCCTCATTTGGATCTTCATCAAAGACATATAAACCTACTGGGATCTCGTAAACTAGAGTAGTAATACCTAATAAGTTTGCCTTTTTATCAGCACCAAATCCGTTTAGATTTACTGTAGCTAAAAACAAAGCATATGAGTCAGATGCTGACTGCAGCTTATACCCAAGATTTGATACAGTAGCTCCAAATGGAGCAATTCTTCTGTTAACAGAGTTCTCTACCCTGTCTAAAGGAGCTGACTTGAAGGCTTTAGCCAAATTTACATACACAAAACGACCTAACTTAAAATAGCCATAATTGCCATCTATGCCTATTTGAGTAAAAGCAATGTAGTGACTTAATCTACTGATAATTCCCTCTTCTAGAGCTTTAGTATCCATGCAGGGAGCTGCAATAAATCCAAATTTTACAGAATTGCCAAAGGCTGCTTTTGTGAACTTGTAGTAGTTAGTATCCTGATTTAGAGTACAGTAGTTCTCAGGAAGATTTATCTTAAAAGTATTATTTAAAAAAGTAGTTTCTACAGCCTCTGCTTTAAAACAGAGTAACAGCATGAAGGCTGCAATTAACTTTGATGCAGTTAACTTTTTCATGACTTTTTATCCTTAGCTTATCTTATAGCCTTTGCTTTACATCTTTTGGGCAAATACAATTTAATAAAGTTAAAAACTGACGCAATTTTTGTTGAAGCTTAAGCTTATTTACTTTGCAATAACTTAGATTAGCAAAATCTTATTGCAGTCTTAAACATGTTGCTTTTTTCAAAATTAAAAAAGCTCTTAAAGCGTTGTAGCCTAAGAGCTTTGCAGAGCTTAAGAAAACTCTTTTACAAAATTGATTGTAACCGAAACTTACCTTTAATTTTTACTTACAGACTTTAAGTTATTAAAGTAGGTTGGGAAGGTCTTATTGATACACTCAGGATCATTGATAACAATGTCTCTGTCAAAAGCTATTAGTGACATACACATTGCCATACGGTGATCATTGTAGGTATCAAAGGTTGGGGTTACATCATTGCGTGTTGAAGCATCAATGCTGATATAGTCCTCACCAGATTCTACCTTAACACCTAACTTTGACATTTCCTTGACCATAGCTTCAATTCTGTCAGTCTCTTTAACTCTCCAGCTGGCAATATTTCTGATAGTTATAGGACCGTCTGTATATAAGGCTAATGGCACTAAAGTCATGGCAGCATCAGGCATTGCATTCATATCAATATCAATACCGTGAAGCTTTGACTTCTTGATAATTACAGAGCTTTCTGTTTTCTTAATCTTAGCACCCATTTGAGCTAATACATCCAAAAACTTAATATCGCCCTGTACAGAATCCTCAGGTAAACCGTAGAGTTCTAACTCACCGCCAATGGCTGCAGCTGCTGCAAAGTAAGTAGCACCAGTTGCATCCCCCTCAATGAGGTAAGAGCCAGGTGAGGTATAACCTGTGCCTTCTACAGTAAACTCAGAATAACCGTTACGACTTACCACTGCGCCAAATTTTTCTATGAGTTTTACAGTCAGATCAACATAAGGTTTTGAAATTAAGTCGCCCTTAATCTTAATTTTTAGTCCGCCGCAGACAGGAGCTGCCATAAGCAGAGCTGTAATAAACTGACTTGAGGTCGAACCTGAAATAGTTACCTCATGAAACTTAGGTACAGCACCACGAATACGTACTGGTGGAAAACCATCATTATTCAAGTATTCAATGTTAATACCTAATGAGCGTAAAGCCTCAGTTAATGGACCAATAGGCCTTTCCATCATGCGGGGTTCACCAGTAAGCGTGAACACACCTGTTGATACAGCTAAAGCTGCACATAATGGACGCATTGCAGTACCTGCATTGCCTAAATACAGCTCTACAGAGTTCAGTCCTTCATTAAAGACACCGCCCATACCTGTTACATCAACAGAACTTACGTTAACCTTGAGCTTTACCTTTAAAGTCTGTAAAGCCTCAATCATACGAGAGGTATCATCAGACTTTAAAACATTTAATAACTTGGTATTACCTTTAGCTAAAGCTGAAATTAACAGAGCTCTGTTAGTAAGGCTCTTAGATCCAGGCAAAATAACCTTGCCTTCTACGGACTTTATCTTTTTTAAATTAAGGGCGTTTTTCAATTATTTCATTTCCTTTAAGATCTTATCTAGGACATTGAACAGTCTATCATTCTCTGAAGGCTTACCGATAGATATTCTTAGAATATCCTGTAACTTGTAACCTAGAAGAGGACGCACAATGATGCCTTGATGTAATAGCTTATCAGCAATTGCCTGAGCATCATAGCCCTTAAAATCAACTGCTACAAAGTTAGCCTTTGAAGGGATCATAAACAGGTTATGATCTTTGCAGAAAGCAGCATATCTTTCGCGCTCTTTTGAGTTGTTCTCAACTGTCTTCTTTAAGAATTCAGTATCATCTAAAGCTGCAACAGCAGCTGCAAGAGCTACGATATTTACGTTAAATGGAGCTCTTAAACGGTTTAATAAAGAGGTGATCTCTTTATTAGCTACCATGTAACCTACACGCAGACCAGCAAGACCATAAGCTTTCGAGAAGGTACGAGATACAACTAAGTTTTCAAACTCTTCAGTCCATAAAGCGGTATCCTCAAAAGTATCATCTCCGCTGTTGAACTCGTTGTAAGCCTCATCGATAACAACTAATGTAGTCTTTGGAACCTTTTTAATAAATTCCTTCATAGACTTAGAGCTTATTGCTGTACCGATAGGATTTGAAGGATTAGCAAAAGCTACAATACGTGTATCCTTGTCAATAGCTTGAGCAATTGCATCTAAATCAGCATTGTAGTTTTTTAGAGGGATCACTTTAGCTTTAGCGCCGTTTACAGTAGTTTCCATTGGATAAACAACAAATGAGTACTCTGGAAAAACTACATTAACCTTATCATTTACAAAAGCTGCGAATAATAAGTTGATAAGCTCATTTGAGCCTGCGCCTAAAGTTAGCTTTTCAGGATCATAACCGAACTTATCATGTAACTTGTGCTTTAAGTAGTAACCGTTTGAATCTGGGTAAATATTACCCTGCTCTACACACTTTAAAGCAGCTTCTTTAGCTTTAGGTCCCATACCAAATGGGTTCTCATTAGAAGCTAACTTGATGACATTTTCTAAACCTAACTGGCGCTGCACCTCTTCAATTGGCTTACCAGCTTGATATGGTTTGATTAAAGTAATTCCGCCGTTTGCAAGTTCACTATAATTTGTCATTTTTCATATCCTTAGTTTTCAATATCATCATTGTAGAGTCTTTTATAAAAAAGCTCAAACCCATGAGTTTTTTATAAAAAAACTCACCTAAAAGGTGAGCTTTTTGTATCAAAAATTCATCTAAGATCAAATTACAAAGCCTGATTAGAGCATCTCTTCTAATTCCTGCTGATGCTGTTTACGCTGAGCCTTCTGGCCATACATCAACTGATCAGCCGCTGCGATGAACTCATCTGGAGTTATGTATTTCTCTGAATACTGTACATGACCTATAGATAAAGAAATAGTCATATCATAGTGTCCTGAGTTATTACACTTGTTAAGCTCTTCTTCTAAAGTATTAATATAGTTCTGAGCAGTCTCTGTAGTAGATTCTTTTAAGACTACAGTAAACTCGTCACCTGCGTATCTGCAGATAAAGCAGTTCTTTTTAAATGCTGCCTTTTTAAGGCATGATGCAACTGTTAGTAAAGCCTTATCGCCCTGATTATGGCCATAGGTGTCATTGATACCTTTAAAATCGTTAATATCAATAAAGATAAGACCTAGGTTTTGGTCTAGTTCATCAGTCTTTTCAAATAATCTGCCAAGATATCTCATGAGCTCTTTACGGTTGTTTAAACCTGTCAAGAAATCTACAGATACTGCTCTGTCCTGAGAGATTAACTGCATTACAAAGACCATGCAGACTAAAATTCCGAGCATGCATGGTAAGATAAAATACCAGCCTAACGGGATCAGTATAAATGGACCACCTACAAAGACAATTCTTAAAAAGAGTGATGCTCTTTTTGAAACAATAGATCCTTCACAAAGATCTTTTAAGAACCTGTTAAGATCTTTGGCTGCTAACAGGAAAAAGCTTAACTTGACAATCGGGATAAATACTAAAAAGATCCAGTCAGAATCAGAAAAAGTCATACCATGATCGCGAGAGAACGCATAGATAATATGGGTTGCTTTATATACATAGATAAATGAAGTTAAGACAAAGGCAAAATAGATAAAGTGCCTTAGTTTATCATTCATAAAGTGCGTGCCGTATGCATGAACTTTTAGCAGGACAAACAGGATAAAAGGTGTGGCAAAAGACACATATCCAAAGATGAAACCAACTGAGGAATAGACAATATCAAAGCCCATCTGATTGGAAAAGACTGTTTTTTCTTTAAAGAAATCTAAAAGCGCAAAGATACCTACTAATATTGCCTGCACCATTAAAAAAACAGAAAAATTAAAAGTAATTTTTGAATTTGAAGATACTTCTAATGACTGATTTTTTAATATGGTACACAGAATAAAAATCGATGCGACTGCAAAATAGAACATCGAAGTTGAATTGATGCTAATAGTCCCCATTTACAGCTCCCTGATTCTTATTTTGCTTATCTAAGTACATAAGCTTATCTGCTTTTGCAATCAGCTCCTTAATATTCTTTGAATCTGGAGCTACAGGAACATAACCACAGCTTACAGACAAATCATACTGTTTATTTGAAAAGATAAGTCTTTCTTCTAGTTCATAGGTAATGTTCTGTATGATCCTTTTGACTTTGTTTTCATCAGAACCATTAACAACTAAGACGAACTCGTCACCACCCATTCTAGCAACAAAGGAATTAGTCTCACCGGCAATACTCTTTAAGGTCTTACCTACTAAAGAAATGGCCTCATCCCCTTCAATATGACCATACGTATCATTAATATGTTTGAACTTATCAATATCAATAAAGACAATAAAAGCTGCTCCATGCTCACGTGAGACGAAGACATTATTGATGAACTTATTAAAGCTTACACGATTGTTAACACCTGAGAGTGCATCCTGAGAAATTAAAGTCTTAGAATGAGTCATGATGTTAAACATAAGAAAAGTGGTAATTGAGGTTGCAAAATCTATATAACCAAAGATTAGTTGCTGTAAGAACAGCACTGTGCACAGGATTAAATAGAAAAAGAAATGATTTCTTGCTACATACTTGATATCAAAATCAAGATTATAAACATAGGTTTTATAGCAAAGCCATGAACCAATGAGGATATAGAAGTTGATGATGAAATATAAACTGATACCAGTAGCAGTTGAGATTAAAGAAACATCAGTAGCACTAAAGGCGCTGATATTAAAGAACACTAATAAAGATGCTTCAAAGATGGCTGGTACTACATAAGCCCAATCTGATTTTATGTCGTTTCTCTGATACTTTTCTTTTAATTCATTTAAAACAAGGTAGAACACTGAGACTATAGACAACAGTAAGGATAACTGCCACATTAAAGTTAACAAAAATGAATTTAAAAAGAGTGAATCACGGTAGCTAGATACTGTTACAGCAATATCAGTTGCCTGTGTCACAAACACAGTCAAAATAGAAATGACATGAATATTGGCAAATCTTTTTTCTGTTTTTATAACAGAATAAAGCATTGGTAACAAAATCATGGAATTAAATATAACTAACCAGATTTTGCCTAAAATAACGTCCAAAACACACCTATTATTGTTCTTGTTATGCTGTACTAAAAACTTTCAAAAAAAAATTCTCTCAGAAAGCAATAAGCTTCTGATGCAATAAATATAAATAAGTATTCTGCTATATTTTTCTGATAATAATTAGCTGTATTTTTTATTAGTTATTGTGTAAATAACTTTTTTACAGTTTCTTATAATTTCTTTTCTTGTAGAAAAGCTAAAACGTGATAATAAAATCTTGAATAATTCTAAGGCTATTGAGCTCTTATTGGCAATTAAAATCGAAAATGAAATAGATCTTTTTGCGTGATCTGTGATGATAATAGACAAATCTGCCAGTTGCCTGGCAGATAGGGTATAGCTTAGCTCTTATGCACGAACTTCTTTGCTGTCAGCATCAAAGTCATGATCAAGGCCCTGGATCTGAGGTTTGCCCTCTTTCCAGTATGGAGAGAGTTTACGTAAGGTACTGATGATGCCAGGTAATACCTCAATTGTCTTATCAATTTCAGCTTCTGTGGTGAATCTTGATAAAGAGAAACGGATGGTACCGTGAGCTGCTGAGAATGGAACATTCATAGCTCTCATCACATGGCTAGGCTCTAACGATTCTGATGAACAGGCTGAACCTGAGGATGCTGCAATACCATACTCATTTAACATCAATAGAATTGCCTCACCTTCTACGAACTTGAAAGCTACGTTTAAGGTATTGTCAGTTCTTCTTGACTCATCACCGGTTACAAAGCAGTCTGGAATTGCCTTTAAGATACCCTGCTCTAGTTTATCTCTTAGAGCTTTTACTCTTGAAGATACAACTGACAGGTTCTTTTTAGCTAATTCACATGCTACACCTAAACCTACGATATATGGCACATTCTCAGTACCTGCTCTTCTACCGCGCTCCTGATGACCGCCCTTCATGAATGGGATAAATCTGGTACCACGTCTTACATATAAAACACCGATACCCTTTGGAGCATGGATCTTATGACCTGAGAATGAGAGCATATTGATCTTGGTATCTTTTAAAGAAATAGGCACTTTTGCTACAGCCTGAACTGCATCGGTGTGGAACATTACACCATGCTTGTAAGCAATCTCTGCTAGCTCTGGAACTGGGTAAATGTTACCAGTCTCGTTATTAGCCCACATAACTGATGCTAGTGCTGTATTTGGAGTTAATAAGTTTTCAAACTCTTTTAAATCAAGATCACCATGGTTTGAAACTTTTAAATATTTGATGGTAGCACCATGTGAGGATAAGAAATCACAAGTCTGCATGATAGCAGGATGCTCAACTGGAGTTGTTACAATCTCAGTCTTACCCTTTTGTGACCATAAAGCTGACCATAAAGCGGTATTGTCTGACTCGGTTGCACATGAGGTAAAGATAATCTCATCAGGATACTCAGCACCTAGAAAATCAGCTACCTGCTCACGAGCTTTTGCAATTGCCTTTTCTACAGGAACACCATAACCATGCTGTGATGAGGCGTTACCAAAATATACGCTCAAATATGGCTGCATTGCCTCTACCACTTGAGGATCAATCTGAGTGGTAGCGTTATTGTCTAGGTAAATACCACCTAAACCTGCGCCTAAATTCATATTATCCATTTTTGTCTCTATTTAATAAATTCTGTTGACTAAACAGTCTGCAATCTTAATCAGTTCTCCATTGCAGACTAAAACTCATGTTTACTGCAAACAAGCTTTTAAATTAAAGCTTGATTATCTTGTAGTAACGCTAATCTGACGACCGGTGCCATCAGTTAATTTCTGCTTGATAAAGCCTAAGGTCATGTCTTTCATCATGCCTGAAGCTACAGGACCTGACAGTTTTACAATCACGTCAGCACCAGAGATTGCATCTAGCTCTACTGATGAACCTTCACCTAAACCTTGAGAAATCTCTTCTAAGATCTTCTTTACATCATCATAGATAGGAGATGACTTGGTCTTCTCATCAATAGCAGCATTTACAGCAGCGCTTGCTGCACTTGCACTTGTGGTATTTGAAGATGCAGTAGTTGAACTGATTGAGCTAAAACCTGTTGCAGGAGTTGTAGAGGTCGTAATAGTAATTGAGGGAATAGGAGTTGGTGCATGACCTGGTCTTGGTACACCACATTTTTCAAGATCAACCCAAACCTCGTCGATGATCTCTTCAATTCTCATCTTGCAGCTGCCGCAACCACCACCAGCTTTAGTGTAGTTGGTAACTTCTTCAACTGTAGTTAAATGATTTTCCCATACAGCCTTTTTAATCTTGTTGATACCCACTCCGAAACAGTGACAGATTAACTCACCATCATCATGTGAGTGCTCATATGACTGTCCATGGTAATTAGCAATGGCAGCGTCTAATGCTTCACGGCCCATCACAGAGCAGTGCATCTTTTCAGGAGGAAGACCGCCTAAGTAATCTACAATTTCCTGATTTGTGATCTTTTCAGCTTCTTTTAGAGTTTTACCCTTTAACATTTCGGTTAAAGCTGATGATGAAGCAATCGCACTGCCACAACCGTAGGTCTGGAATGCTGCATCCTCAATAACTTCAGTTGCAGGATCAATTTTTAACATTAAACGCAGAGCATCACCACAAATGATTGAGCCTACATCACCAACACCATTTGCGTCTTCAATCACACGTGCATTACGTGGATGAAGGAAATGATCTTTAACTTTATCTGAATAATCCCACATTTTGTGTTCCTTCTAATTGCTAGTGGTACTAATAAAAAACTTGTTCTAAAAAGTAACGTTATCTGTAAATTTCAAAATCTGAAAATTAACAATGCAACAAAGTAACTTCCTGATAACTAATGCTAACTTTCTCTGTTATGCCGCTAAAGTTGTGTCGCTAAAAAGAGACTACCCTTAAGATTTATCTTTTTTATTATCCTCAACTTTTTGCTCCACAGTTTTCAGATCCATAGGAGCTCTTGATGAGAATTCTTTTTTCAAAACTAACTGTACTTTAGTTTTGCCATAATTCTGCTCTAAATTAAGTGCAAAATTATTTAACTTTTCAATACTATCAAAAGAAGCTATCGCCATATATGTATAGTCAGCTCCAAGTCTGTATAAAGAGCTGACACAAAGAGTCTTTTTCATATAAGACACAAAGTCTGCTTCTTTTACTATATTTACACAAACATATAAAACAGCTTCAACAGTAAGTGCAAAGGTACCAGGATTTATTGAAACAGTATAAGCTTCAATTACATGATTTTCTTCTAAATGTCTTAATCTTGCAGCTACAGCAGGAGCGCTCATAGAGACTTTAGCACCTAAATCTCGTAAGGATAAGCGACTGTCATCTCTTAGTGCACACAAAAGCAGTAAATCTGCAGTATCAAGACTAATCATGAATGATCTCCACTACCTCAAAGCCAGCATCAATAATAGCATCCTTAATGGCGTTATCTTCAACACCGTCTTTTAAAGTTAAAGTAGCTTTTTTCAGCTCAAGTGAAACTTCAACCTCACCTTTTGAAGAGAATGGAGTTAAAGCTTTTTGTACGCTTTTTACGCAGTGTTGACACTGCATACCGTTAATTTTAACTGTAGTCATCTTCTTATTACCTGTTAAAGTATTCTCATCCTTTATATCAGATACTTCATTATTCTTTAAAACTTTCATTAAGCTCAGTCTTAGTGCATTTAAAACCACACAAACAGAGCTTATTCCCATAAGAGCTGAGCATAACATTGGGTTTAGCTTTACTCCTAAACTCTCATAGAAAAGACCTGCTGCAACTGGGATAGTTAATACGTTATAGATTAAAGCCCAGAATAAATTCTCTTTAATGTTAAGCATAGTCTTAAATGAAATTAAGTAAGCATTAAAGACATCTGTGATCTTTTCATGCAACAATATCACATCACAGGCAGACACTGCGATATCAGCTGTACCTTTAAGACCAATACCTACATCAGCCTGAGATAAAGAGATACTGTCATTTACACCATCACCTGCCATTGCGACCTTGCGGTCTGTACTCTGCAGATTCTTAATAAAGGTAGCTTTCTGTTCAGGTGTAAGCTCTGAAGCATATGAATCAAGTTTAATGCTCTTTGCCACATCACGGGCAGGACCATCACTGTCACCTGTTAGCATCAAAGTCTCTTTACCATATGCTCTTAAAGACTTAACCAGATCTTTAGCATCTTTCTTTAAGGTATCTTTTACAGTGATGTAAGCTACGATATCTTTACCTTTTAATAAAGTTAAAACTAAAGCTCCGCTGTAGGCCATAGTCTTTTTTAACTGTACGCCAAAGGCACTGTCAGAAACACCTAGTCTCTTTAGCATTCTGTCATTACCAAAGGAGAAAATACTGTTATCAATAGTACCTTTTACTCCCTCGCCTTTTACATAAGCATAATCTGAAAGCTCATGAGCTTTTGCTTCAGGGAAGCTTGATACTATGGAACGAGCTATAGGATGTGAACTCTTTTTCTCAAGAGAAATAAGCACGCTCTGTAAAAATTGATCTGAAAGTGACTTATCAATCTTTTCAACAGAGCTTACAGACATTCTGCCGTAAGTTAAGGTGCCAGTCTTATCAAAGGCAAAGACTTTTACTCGGCTTAATTCTTCTAGAGCTTCTGGATTTTTAAAGATGATACCTTCTTTGGCGGCACGGCCGGTACCAGCTACAACTGCTACAGGAGTTGCAAGCCCCAAAGCACATGGACAGGATACTACCAGCACACTGATTGCAAACTGCAATGACAGTGATAAGGAAGAACCGTGGACAAAGTACCATAAGACAAAGGTAATCAGAGCTAAAGTTAAAATAAATGGGACAAAGTATGAAGCTACCACGTCGGCAATTCTTGCAACCGGAACTTTAGTAGCAGCAGTTTTTTCAACTAACTTTATGATCTTGCCTAAAGTGGTATCTTCACCTGTGGTGGTAACCTTTATTTCAAGATAACCGTCAGTTAAAACACTTGATGCTTTAACCTCATCTCCACTTATCTTTTTAATCTCACGGCTCTCACCTGTAAGTGAACTTTCATCGATAAAGCCTTCACCACTTACTACCACCCCGTCAACACCTAATCTTTGTCCCTGCTTTATTACTAAAACCTCGCTCTTTTTAACGTCCTGCAGGGCAACTGTTTTTTGAGTACCATCCTCAGCTTTAATTACAGCAGACTCTGGAATTAAGCTGTATAAAGCATTGATAGCATCAGTAGTTTTTACTTTAGCTTTCTTTTCAATATATTTACCGATTGAAACGAAGCATAAGATACCGGCAGCACCTTCAAAATAGACTGCTTTATCATCTATTAACACCGCACAGGTATCTGTAAACTCGATAGTTGACAGTACAAAAACAGAATAGATAAAAGAAGCAATCGCACCTAAGGATACTAAAGTATCCATATTAGTAGAAAGATGCTTTAATCCTTTAAAGGCATTTATAAAGTACTTTTTCTCAAGTACCATGACAAAGAAGGTAAGAACACCCTGCACTGCTGCATTGATAAAACCATTATGAATAATTTCAAAACCGGTCATATGGCCCATAGAAATGAGCATGATTATAAAGGTGGCAATAATAGCTAGAATTAGATTTATAAAATCATGATCTCTTTCTTGGCTGCCTTTTTCCATAGCTTTAATTGAAGCTATGGTTGAATCCATAACTTTAGCGCCGTAACCTGCCTCTGTTACAGCATTGATTACATCTTCATCTTTAAGGTTATCTTTAAAAGTAACAGTAAGGATGTTCTGCATTAAATTAACATCAGCGTTTTCTACGCCTTTTGCTTTCATGGCTGCTTTTTGAACTCTAGTAGCACAAGCTGCGCAGGACATTCCCATTACTTGGTATGTTTTGATCATGATAGTTTCCTTATTTAAACTTTCGATATATTACAGCATTAGGAGCTTTTTTAGGTGTTATTGAGAATAATTTTTGTCCACAATTATAGATTTATTTCTGTTATATAAGATTTTAGATATCATCTCAAAAAAAACCTAAGATCGTATTCTGTAAACAGCAGATCTTAGGTTTTACTTTGAATTTATCTAGGTTTATGGCTACTTAAAGCTCAAAGTTCTCATAGCATTTAAAACTGCAATGATAAGTACGCCTACATCACCAAAGATTGCCATCCAGATATTTGCAAAACCTAAGGCGCCCAGAATCAGGATTAAAAACTTAATCCCCATCACCATATACATATTAGAGATAGCTAAACTGCAGGTTCTTCTAGCTAAATTAATGGTCTTAGGAATAGTATTAAGATCATCATGCATAATAACCACGTCGGCAGCTTCTACAGCACAAGCTGATCCGATATCCCCCATCGCAATACCTACATCAGCACATGAGAGCACAGGAGCATCATTTAAACCATCACCAGTAAAGGCAGCAGGAGTATTCTCCTCTTTGAACTTGTTAAAGTTATCCAATTTATCCTGAGGTGTTTGCTCATAGAAAACTTTATCTAAGTGAAGCTCATTTGCAATATTCTCAGCAACTGCTTTTCTGTCACCTGTAATTAAACAGGTCTTAATGCCAAGTTTAGATAAAGCGCTCATCATAGATTTAGCTTCACTCTTTAACTCATCGAATAACTCGATAATACCTAAGAGTTTGTCATCAGAACTTACACAGATTGCGGTTCTGCCGTTCTTATTTACAGGAACTTCACCTTTTACATATTTTTTTACTAAGTCAGCTTTTCCTACAGCAATCTTGCGTCCATCAACAACTCCTGTAATACCAAGACCTGCGCGCTCTTCTATTTCTGTAACTTCAACATCTTCGACTTGAAGCTCATTTGCATGATTTACTACAGATAAAGCTACAGGATGAGTTGATTTTTGCTCCAGAGCTTTTGCATAGGTAAAGATTGTCTTTTCATCGGCATTAGAAAACTTTTCAACATTTACTACCCTAAACTTGCCGTAAGTTAAGGTACCTGTTTTATCAAAGGCAATGGCCTTTAACTTTGATAAAGTCTCCAAATGGATAGTGCCTTTTACAATTACACCAATCTTACTGATAGCTCCCATACCGCCAAAGAAAGACAGAGGCACAGAGAGAACCAGTGCACATGGGCAGGATACAACTAAGAATACCAGAGCTCTTTCAATCCAGTCAGAAAAACTTGCACTAGGAACTACTACAGGTACCAAAGCTAAAAGACAGGCTGAAACTACCACAATAGGTGTATACCAGACAGCAAATCGTCTTATGAGGTTCTCAGGACGTGACTTATTAGCTGAAGCATCTTCAATTAAGTTTAACAGACGTGTAATTGAAGAGTTTTTATGTAAGGTATTTACCTTTAAGGTAATCACTTTACCTTGATTGATACAGCCTGATGGAACAGATTCACCTTTTTTATACAAACGTGGCTCTGACTCACCTGTAAGAGCTGAGGTATCAATAGCAGCGCTATCTTCAATTAAATTACCATCAATAGCTACAGATTCACCTGCTAAAACTCTAATGAGATCTCCTATCTTTACCTGTCTTGGTTTGACGATAGTTTCAGTACCATCTGCATTAACAAGTCTTACTTTTGATGGCTTTAGTTTTACAAGATTGGAGATCTCGGTATGAGCTCTACCAGAGGCATATTCTTCAAAAATCTCACCTATCTTATAAAAGACCATCACCGCTAAAGCTTCTGGAAGATCCTGCAAAGCAAAGGCTCCAAATGTTGCAATCATCATTAAAAACTGCTCTGACATACGATGTTGCTTAAATAAAGTCTTAAAAGCTGCTACGATAATGTCAGTTGCAATTAAAAGATATGCAATTACAGCTATAGCAACCTGTACTTCAAAAGGAATTGAAGCTATTGAAGAGTATTTTACAAATACCAGGTAGAGCATACATACAGTTGCAATACCTAAAAATACTTTTTCATATTTCTCATAGAGTTCTTTCATAGTGTTTTCCTTCTTACTTGAACTTTACCTTAACGAAACTTTTATCTTTTTTCAAATTAGTGATTAACTTTTCTATAGTTTATTATTCTATATTTGAGCAATTGTGCAACTATTAACTTCTAAAAAAACGCAGTTTCCTGCGTTTTCTTTAAAAGTTAATCACGTAGCGAAATGTTAATACCATCTTCAAAGCCGTTAGCTACTGACTGAGCCTGTTCTACAACTGCATCTTCATCAGCATCATCATTTACATCTAATACTAATGAGCCCATAGAGAAATTTAAATTTGCATCATTAAAAGCATCTTTTAATAAGCCTTCTAATTTAGATGCACAATGTGGACAATCAAGACCAGAAATATCGCAACGAACTTTCATAATATTCTTCCTAAGTAATGAAATACTAAATATAACTTCTGATTTAATTATACGATAGTTGCGCACATATTCAACTATTATTTTAAATTTCTTATAAAAAGCTCTCAAGACTTTTATCTTATTGATCTTCAGATCTTTTAAAAGATGCTTACGAGAAAAAAAGCTATAAGTATTATGTTAGATTTTGATTACTTTAGCTTCATTGCTACTTTATCTTCTTTACAGAGATAAAACAGTTCTTTCCTGCAAAGGCAATTCCATAGGCGTAGATACTTTTGATCATACTGTTTTGCAAGAACGGATCTGCATAGTGCTTATCTTCTATTTGAGCTATTGCATACTCGCTTAATGGGATTAAATCAGAGCCTACAGGAGCTGCTTTTATCTCGATAATGACAGCTTTTTCTGAGAATTCACTTTTAAAAGTAATATCAGCATAGCCATCACCAGACTCATAGTTAGAGTGGTATTCAGTTAAGAAATCTTTAGAGCAGTTAGTAAAGACACCGTTTAAGAATCCGTGGTAGTAGTTCTCGTGAGGTGCCTTGGTAGCTGTATCTCTTATTGATACGAATTTCTTTAGATAAGTACGTAGCTGAGTTTGAACAAACTCGGTATCACCAGTAAACAGCGCATTAGCTATTTTGTCAGCAAGATTATCTTTCTTAAAGACATCATCAAATCTCTTTTGAATATCATTTTTAAAGCATTTTCTGATTTCTAAATTAGGTATTCTTACATAGACTTCTTTGTTAGCGGAATTATCTTTAGATAGTTCGTCTTTCTTAGTCTTTTCCCAATCTAAAGTTAAATATCCTGTATGCAGTAGTAATGACCAGAAATCATTAGGATCATGCTCTGATAAACAGTCATAGTTCATAGATTCATTTAGGACAAAACTAATTGAATTACCATCAACTAAGTCCTGCATCTTTTGGTTGTCACTGTCTGTTAGGAATCCTAGATATTCATATACAGCAGGACTTGAGGTTGAATTTGCCCAGTAGTTTTCTGCTTCTATTTCTGATAATAGTCCT